>Ga0123354_10013091_pt1 | contig 12858 bp, 5 predicted proteins | sample TergutLab28metaG_2_FD_97872 | JGI IMG/M metagenome (GOLD analysis project Ga0123354, IMG submission 97872) | Labiotermes labralis P4 segment gut microbial communities from Petit-Saut dam, French Guiana - Lab288 P4 | ecosystem: Host-associated > Arthropoda: Insects > Digestive system > Gut ...
ATACACCCACAGCAAAATGTGAGACTTTAAACTGGCAGACTGTGGGACTCCTTACTTGGAATTAAGAGTAAAGATAAAAGTGGCATAAAGCCATCACAGACTACATTAGAGGATATTGATTCATATCAATAAACTCAGACCCACGTTATCACATAGTGATCCATCAAATGTGGGTTCCACCACCCACACCTGACTTCTCCTGGCTTTAAGAGTAATGCTATTTTTATTCCACAACAGCAAAAAGCTAATCTGAACATGAAGTTGTGTGGACATACAAATTTATATGGAAGTGAACACATAATAGTCCGTTAAATACGGGAGTACCTCTACCTCAGACAAGTGACATCTGACACTGTACACATACACTGGATATCACATTCCAAATTTCAGACAGTAACCATCAGAATGTCTTCAGGTTTACACAGCAGTGTGGAGAAGATATGCATTCATCTTGGATATACCGCTACATCACTGGGTAATTTGTTCCTTAAGTCTTCTTGGACATTTTGACCCATGAAGATGAGACCACTACATTGCCTTGAAATGTTGGAAAACATATACACAGTGACATGGCATCACATCACCAAAAAACACACATCTGAACCATCAGAAATTTAGCACCATGCCAATCATATATTTCATTTCATATACTAACTAAAGGACTAACCACTTTCATATTACTTAATTGATTAAATAAGTAAATAAATAAATAATCATTAATGCCCAAGCAAACCAACTAAAGAATTTACACAGTTTCCTCTGCCACTCAGCCTATTTGTTGCCTCTACCATGTCCCTTCCCACTCTTACAAGATGCCACCATTTAAAATATGCTGCTGTCTGTGTAGGGCTGTGCAGTGCTGGTAGGCAAGCAGGTAGTTGTCTATATTGCCCACTATCTGCAAGAATTCTTTCACCAACTCAGCTGAAGGAACTTATATTCAAGATTGTTCATCATATAATTTAATCAATTTTGTACACAATTCTTACATTTTTATGCTTAGGTATAAGTTTACAGAATGGCCACGTTATAATTGTGACGTTTCATGAATAAAATTGTCAGAGGATCTGAAAATTTAGGAAATTTTGGTGCTCTCTAAAGGAGATTTTACATGTGAACATTTATTAAAAATATATAAAATGTGAAAGGAAAATGTATATAACTTAATATGAATTTTTCATTCAGAAATATGGGTCCGTCAGTATAGCCAATTAGTGTAAATGAGCAACTGAATATAGTGCCATGTGCATTCTAGCTAAACACGCTTGTTCCAGTTAATATTCATGACAATGTTCTTTACCCCATTCACAACAGCTCAGTACCTGTATGTTTCTGTATTGTCTATGTGCACCTTAGTGACCTGTGTGCCTTTGAGTCTCCGCTTAATCCATGGGCCCATACTGCCACAACATGGACCAAGAAGAAAATAACAATTTCAAGTTATATGATTTCAATTATCATCACACATTTCAAATGATAACAGATTCCTTCAAACTTACAAATAAACATCTGCATGAACTGTTTGCACAAACTATTAATCTGCAGTGAAACCACATATATATTTGGAAGACAGAAGCCACACAAATCATTCTATCAGATTCTGGACAGGACAGAACCTTGTAAACAGTGGGATGTTCTCTTAGCTCCTTGAAGAGAGTACTGTCAACTCAATGCACTACCCACAGAACCGAAAGATGGAAGAAGGGTGAACTGTCCAAATGTTGCCCAAAGACATGCTAAGTACATATCATTCCCACTTTGGGGCCAAAAAAACAGGAGAATTCGCCCTTTAATCTAGATGATCATACTTTGGCAGTTGAGGAAAATGGTCCTAAGTATGGATGACCACCAAAAAGGTCTCCAAGAACGTCTCTACCATGCACCTTTGTGGATCTCCTGACCTCTTACATCATACAACCATTAACTTCATCAGCTATGAAGACCCCTGATCCACAGTCTCCTGGTCATGCAGCAGCCCTGATGGAAACTTAAGGGAATTAAAAAAAATAGAAACCCAGATGCCCCAAAACCAGCAGGTGCAGAAGATAACCAAATGGAATACTCCTCTTATTAAATGTGCAACCCAAGTTTTAAAAAAAAAAAAGAAACCTGCAAGAACTGCGGTCAGTATGGGTAATTTGATAATTAGAAGTATTTTATTTTCCAATGCCTGTCCAGTCTGTTGGTTGCCAGATTAAAAGTATTCTACCATGTCTTCTGCATAATGGAGTGTTCTGCTGAAAAAGATTTTGTATAGAACAAAATAGTATCACAACACCTTTCAAGAAAGCCAAGTAAGCTAATAATCTTCTATTAACAACTGTTTTGCATAGTACTGATACTTCACAGATAATAATTGTGTCTAGGCTTTGACAGATGGAAAAAAGGATCTAGAACTAGTTCTGTTAATGAAAGCAACAAATACATACAAATGTGTACGAGTATATCATAAGCATACTGTGCCTCCCAGTGTTATAAAATTGTTGTTTGTGACCATTGATGGTCATCTTAATATATTTGTGTGTCAGGTGGCTTAACTGGAAAGTGAGTATGTATATTTGTATGTATTAAGTTCAGATTCTGTCTAGGACATTACGTTAGTGCTCATGGCTTGTTACTATGTTTTTCTGTCTAAGTACACTATGTATTGTACTGATAACTGTACATTCGGAGCAAATAGCATTCTTGTATAAATTTGATTTGACTTATTTCCGTATTATTATCATAAGTATTTTATTGTAATGACTCTTTCTGTACTATATCTATTGTTATACCTGACAAGTTCTATATCTACCTCAGTGGATCTCTGGAATACTAAATAAATGAATGAATGAACTGGAACATTTTCTTAAACCAAATAGTGGCACTGGTTCTATGTAATTTCTCCTTCGTGTTCTTAGAGGTATGTGTAATTTTTGCCTGTTGGACATTAATCAATTTTAAATAATAGATACCCACGCATTAAGCTGATTACTTATGTTAACAAAACTAACAAATCCATATAAATGTATAAGAATATCTATATTATAAGCACAGTATACCATGTTTATAATGTAGATATTTATGATAGTCATGGATTATTTAAAATTGAATTTAACGCTTTTGGCTTGAACTGTATAATAATATAATGATCACACAACATCTAGGATGATGGTATCATCTTTGAAATAAAGTCTGTCTGAATCGAGCACATCTTGCCATGGCACGAAGTGGCTGTAACCCCAAAAATTTACTTTGCTCCAGAACAAATGCCGAATTCTTGTCACGAAAAAGGAAAACATATCAGAGACTTTTTAATCAAAATCTCTATTCAATCTACGAAAACAGGAACAAACACCCAGAAGTCAGCTCTTAATATCAGTTAAGAAAATGAAACACACACACATGGGATGATTTTCTAAATAAACACAAATAAGATGATCTTACCAATGAATAAGAATTATGAATTATGCACATCACACAACAGTACAGCTCAGAGACAATCCAGTTAGTGCATGAAAATCATGAACATCCCCAGACAATGTAACAATTTGTCATCTTTCATGTATTCAGTTTGCATTACTGAAAAGATGATATAGTTCTCTTAAGATAACTCAAAGGATCTCAACTGAAAAACAAATGTACTCACTGTGCAGTCACTGCACTGTCATCATTCTTCTTGAGAAGGCGTAAGAGAGCATTTGCAAAACACGTCCATGATGATGATTCAGATACACCATTGCACTGTAATATAAGAAAACAATGTAGCATCACTTGACAGAGCTGTACAAACAAGGGTGGCAAACATACATGATTTCATTGACAAACAGCTGCACTTGAGGAGGAACCTTAGGCAGAAGCCAACTTGACTTCAAGAAGCTGGACACAACAAGATACTCACAAAGCATCTGCTAGGAAGATAACTGTACTAGGGTGATTACCAGCACATCCACTTCATCAATAACATTTCTCAAACAATTACAAGGTTTGCTAATATATTACAACATTCAATAAAACAACTTCGCTGCTCACTTCTCTTTCTGTTCAACTGCAATATGTTATTTTCAGTCATTTACAGTCAGCCTCCTTTGCATGTAAACCACCTGCATATTATTCTTCTACATACAACATGCACAAGCTGCACCAGTGCTACGCACAAGCCAAATTATGCCCACCCCCAGGATATGCAAATCACTCCCAGTCTTTAGACTGGATAGTAATACATCGAGAATCTTAAAATGATAATAGTAGAAGTCACATGTCAAATCCACCCAGCTTGTTTCACTAATAATTTTTGAATTCATTATTTTTGTGGCTGCACTTGCAATAAGGAGTACAGTCAGAAGGGAAGTGCCATTCAGTACAAAGGCTCCAAAAATGTATTCCAAAAACTGTATTTTCGCATAAGCTGTAAAATCACACAAATATCATTAACATCGTGCAATTTCATACATACTCACAACAAAAATATGCCATTTCCTGTGCCAACATTCACAAACTTGTAAATACTCAACAGCATCGCATTCTGACCTCTCATAAGCAATTCCACTCATGTTAGACCATGAATACGTAGAGTACAGACAGAAATTCAATTACCACCTGTGTGTGAAGTATATCTTCTTCACTGTGCTGACATGTAAGATACTGTCTCTAAATAAATAGTTCAAGACATTTCCATTAGAATCTTAGCCCAATCAGATGTCAAATATATAAAACACAGCACAAGCAACATTTCGCTGAAGCCCTTAAACAAAGCATGCCGTACACAACACTGATTTTTACAGAACTCATAAACAACTATACAGCATCAAGTGGCATTCTGCTACTGGGAAACTCACTCAAATTTGTTGAGAAATACAAAAGTTCTGTATAGAATTGTCTTGATATTCTCGCTACAGTACAACAGTCTGTGTGTCGATTTTCACAAAACTCATATGCACTCAGAAATGTTCTGTAAAATACTCCTGTATCAATTTCATAAAATGCAACATACAGTTTACTCTGTGACACAAGGTCATGCACAAACAGATGGACAGACATGTTCTCACCACAGAGCACTCCTTTCTAACTTCATGAAGGACTGAAACAGAAACATGGAATAAAAATCTGTCTGCTTTATACTAACATGAACTTTCATAAAAAAAAATCATCATCAAACTGTACATCATTGTAACCGAGGACATCAAATTGTGTTTGAATTCAAAAGTAAAACAAAATGTTTTAAAGTTACCATCAAAACACAACAACAGTGTATAAAATTTATACACTGTATCAAATAAACCTGTACAACATCAAAAGCCAATATTTATCTTTATTTGTCACTCCCACAAGCCTTACAAGAATTTATGTACTAATGATACAAGTAATATAGCAATGACACAAGAACCCTGGTTAGTGAAGGTGTCATGAGACGGTGGGATAGCTGCAGTAAAGTCTACAGGGCCGTCAGCACTTACAAAATAAGAGCTTGCATCATTACCAAGCAGACTGATGCAACTCTATTACCTCAGTTTGGCTGTGGTGACCTTGTGGTCGTACAGCTTAAGCTTAAACTGGTGAATGGGACTGAAAGGAATGTGATGATGGGGTCAGTTCATATGTTGCATGATTCAAGGGACCTGCAAATTCAAGAAGAAGGTGAGAGACTGGTGGCATATGTGAACAATAAAGGACTGGAACTTCTCCTGGGCCGCAATGCAAACTCCAATCATGAGGTATTGGGGAGTCCTAATATCTACTATACTTCATCATGGGCACTGAGCTCCACATCCTAAATAGAGGAACAGAACCTACCGTCTGTACAAAACATGTGACGAACTTAGAGACTGGAGAGATTCTAGTGAACCCTCACGATCAGATCACCAGACACCTTAAAGAGACATAATTAAAAGAGAAATTGGGGCATAATTCCAGACAAACAGACTGAATGGGCTATAGGGCTGATTTTCAGAGGCAACTATTTAAGGCCCCATCCAGATTCCATACAAAGGAAGATCTGGAAGGGGCATCACAATATATAAGCCATGCTATCAGTGATTCCTCAGACAAACTGCCCTATTAGGTTGAAAAATGTCCCAACCTGTGTTTCATGGTGGAACAGAGAGCTATCTAAGCTCAGGTTCATCTCATCTCACCTCACCACACACACACACAAACACACACACACACACACATTTTTTTTACAAACTGTACCCATCTCCTTTTCAATATTTTCAATATACACCTGCATATGTTGCTGATTTCACATTTGATGTTTTGTTTTTAAATTCTGCATTTCTTTCTATATAGAACAATCTAGTAGGTATTGCATCTTTGGAAAAAAATGTTTAAATACACGCACTAAGTTCTTTATTTAATATAATCTGTTGTTGAAGTGTTAATTAAACCACTTTTATCATTTCATCTTGTCTAGTAGCCTCAAATCCTTCTGTAATCCACTCACTAACCTACACATGTAATGTTACGGTCATGCTGCAACTAAACTCACCAGTTCATACTGTGTGTATCCCACATTTTATTTATATTCTAGCATTATGTTTGAATGTTTACCAACATATGAAACTTAACACTGCCTTTCTCAATTTCTGAAGATTTAATATTTGTCACAACTCTTCTAACACTATTACCACCATCTCCTCACTGCATTGAGGTAACAGCACCACTCTCTCTTAGAATGTCACTGGCATGAATGTCTTTCAAACAATAGGGAATGTAAGAAATTCATTAGTAAAATCATACATCTGTTTAGTCATCAGATCAAAAACATCTAATAGGGGTAATATAAAAAAACATATGCTCAAGTAATAAATTAAGGAAATCTTCAGAGGCTGTATTCACAAGTTTATTTTGCTTACAGCTTTACAACAGAATTTATAACTTTAATATAAAAATTAAGTTTTATGCAATGCTTTGCTAAACATGGTAAAATATACTCAAACACTCTCTGAAACCAGTCCTTAAGGTGGGATCACAAAGAGATCAATGTCACAGTCAGGCCCACTGGCACAAGTGTACTGGAATGACAAACAGTCTTTCCACACCTTATAATCATTCACCAGCTACACACACTGACACTTAATTTGCATCGTCCTCAGTGGCTATCTGTTGCCCTGGTTAAAATGTGTTTGACAACATTACTATTATCCTGCCTGCTGTACCATTTTGACAGTTTTGTTGAATGACAACATGTTAACAAGTGTAACAGAGAAAGTCACTGGGATGGCATTAATAACGTGTTGCAACAGGTATAAATCATGAAGAGTTACAAAGTTTACAGACGCTGTTCCTCATTCCAATAAACTTGTATTATTCAAAGACACATAGTATGCAAAGAATAAAGGCCCACTGGCACTTGTTATTCTAATAAGGCAATAAGAAACAGTAAAAAGTAGCCGTAACATGACACACACACATAGAAGTGCAATAGGTAAGGCATCATAAGAAGACACTGCGTCTCAAAACATTTCTCTGACAAAATACTCTTATAATTGAGTCTAACATCACAAAGCTGATTATGAATTTCCATAAGTATGATAATTTATGTTCAAAAGTAACTGATTCAGGAGATCTGGAAAGTGTACTTATTGTAGGGTAGCACTTTGAAAGACTGTAGTGTCATCCACTCAACAACACAGTTCATCCTTGTCACAAGCTTTTGGTCATGACACACAACATCAACTCCATTTGATAGGATCTTATTCCCTCAATTACAAAATAAAGACAGTGGAGGTACATCCACACAATTTTATATTTATTTATATTAGAAGTAAGGAGAGAGGAACCTGTGGACTATGTTGCAGTTTGTTCCGACTTTAAAAAAAATTAAAAATAATAATGATTCTCATCTCATTGGTATTTTTTAAGCCTGTAAGGAATAGCACATTAATTGTAGTGTGTGTATATTTTTTCACTTTAAGTAGCAACATACATAATTTAATAATAATGTATCATAATATGCTAATTTCATATCACTAATTGACACCAGGATTCACAAAGTCCATGTGTATCTATCTGAACACCTAGTTCATTTTTATAACTTTATCACATGAAAGTTCGTTTGGTATGCATTAAGGATGGTTAAATAGGGAGAAGAAACATGGTTGACAAAACAAAAAGGTACCACAAACACAACTACAATACTGCATTATTTGTTTTTCAACATGTTTTGACAACAACAGTACCGCTCAAGCAACGAGACTAAACAACCTCACAAAATTAACTTCTTATATCTTCCATCCCCCCCAAAGGTGTCACAACTTTGATGTAGTGGTGAGGCTTGTGTGGTCAAATGATCCTGAGAGCTAAGCCAGCGGCAGCATAGCTACTGGCAGGGTCACACAAGCCGGACAGGTGATGACCTAGACAAAGAGGGACGCCCTGGTCCTCCAGGTTGGGGGTTGGGCGTGGGGGTATTGACCCCACCCCAGAAAAGAATTTGTGTTCAGGAAACCTCAAAGATGCCACGAACGGGTTTAACAAATAGACGACGACCTGGCTGCAAGGAAAAGGAATTGATTTTTTGGCACATGGAATGTTTGAACATTATTCAAGACCAGAGCACTGCTATCTCTGCTCCCTCAGTTAAAAGAATATAGACTTGCCATAATGGTATTAGAGGAAACAAGATGGCAGGGCAAAGACATAATGGATATGAAATCACACACACTTTTCTCTACAGTGGCAAAGAAGAGGGAACCAGATAATTTGGGGTGGCATTTGTTGACAAAAGGAATATGAAACAGAATGTACTAGATTTTAAGGCAGTCAATGAGCAAATATGTGTGTTGAGGATTAAAACAAGATTCCAAAATATAAGCCTCATAAAAGTGCAAGCTCCCACAGAAGAAAAGGAGGACTTGGAAAAGGAGGCCTTCTGTCACAAAGTGTAAGAGATATATGATTCATGTCCCTCTAATGATATAAAAATAGTGCTGGGGGACTGGAACGCCAAAGTGGGATGAGAAGAAATCTGCCAAGGAGTAATTGGTAGGCATAGCATGCATTTAAACACAAATAACAATGGGCAAAGGCTAATAGATTTTGCAGCAGCAAAAAACATGGTGGTATCCTCAACCTGTTTCCCGCATAAAGAAATTCATAAACAAACATGGAGATCTCCTGATGGAAAACCAATAATCAAATTGACCACACACTAATCGATAAAAGGAACACAAGCAGCATGCTAGACGTGAAATCGTGTAGGGGAGCAAGCAGCGACTCTGACCAATTTTAGTTAGAGGGAGATACAGATGCAAAATAGCATACAGTAAATATGAAACAAACAGAACAAGAAGGCTCCATGTAGATGCACTGTGAGAAGCCAGCAGGGTTAGGAGGTTCCAGCAGCAACTGAAAGAAGAATTTGGAAAGTTGGAAACTGAACGGGTAACAGAGGAGAAAAGCCATATAGAGGAAGAATGGAAACAATTAAAACAGGTAAAAAATGGAAGCAGCATAACAAACAATAAGAAACCAACCAAAACCAGAAAGGAGGGGATGGTTTGATGAAGAATGCTGTAAGGCATTACAGGAGAAGAATGCAGCATATAAGAAATGGATCGATAGACCAACCAGAGCTAAAAGAATGGAATATGAAAGATTGAGGAAAACAGCCCATAAAATATGTAAGAATAGGAAAAGAACACACATGGATAATCACATAAGGGACATAGAAGAAAACATCAAGGACAAACAAATCAGGAATGCATACCAGGAGGTTGGATCACTAAAGGCCAGTTTCCAACCACACACAGACCTTTGCAGAGGCACAAATAATGAGATCCTATCTAAGGTGGAAGAGATAAAGACTAGGTGGAAAACCTACTTTCAAGATCTGTTAACCTTCCCAGCAACAGCAGACCAAAGCAATCCTTTAGACGCTACCTATACGAACCAAGCAGACGCTGAGGAGGAACTGGATGAAGAACCTCCAGACATACTGGATGTAGAACTGGCAATACAATCCATGAATAACAACAAATCGCCTGGCACAGATAATATCCCCGAGGAGCTCTATAAGAAAGGAGGAGGACTATTACTTAATAAAATATATAGCTTCATTAAGGGAATATGGAGGGAAGGGAAGGTGCCCACGGACTGGACAAAGAACATTACAGTACCAATATATAAAAACAGGGGAGACAAACTGCAATGCAAAAATTACAGAGGAATATCATTACTATGCACAGGGTATAGGATATTAACTACAGTTATTAATAATAGACTTAAAAAAATACACTGAACATATAATTGGAGGATTTAGAATAGGAAAATCGATTACAGACCAAACTTTTACAGTTAAAAATTTATTGGAAAAAGCCTGGGAGCATAATGTAGAGATACACCAGATCTTTGTTGATTTTCAGAAAGTATATGACAGTATCCGAAGGGACAAACTGTACGCAATAATGGCACACTTTGGAATCCCAAATACACTGATAAGGCTAACGAAAGCAACTATGGAAAACTCAACTTACTATGTAAAGATAGGAACAATTATGACGGATGGCTTTAAGATAGGAACTGGATTAAAACAAGGAGACGGACTGGCACCCAACCTCTTTAATATAGCATTGGAATATGTAATAAGGCAACTGTCAATACAAACCACATCAACAAAATTTCATAAATCAGTGCAATTAATTGGATATGCAGATGATATAAACATCATGGGTAGAACAAAGAGGGCCATTTCAGATGTATATGGTGAACTGAAAGAGAGGGCAAAAGAAGTTGGGCTTATCATAAATGTTGATAAAACAAAAGCAATGGTGCAGAACAGGAGACTTGGACAGGGAGGAACATTGACTGTTGAGGATCACAAAATTGAAGTGGTCAGGAGATTTAAATATCTAGGGACAGTAATAAATGATAGCAATGATGAAACGTAAGAAATCTGAGCTAGGATCCTGGCAGCTAATAAAGCCTACAGCTCCCTGCAAACCATATTTCAATCTAAACAAATCCATTGAAACAACAAAATAAGGTTGTACAAAACATTAATTAAGCCAATATTATGCTATGGAAGTGTGACCTGGACACTAACACAAACAGCAAAGCAGATGCTAAACATGTTTGAAAGGAAAATATTGCGAAGAATATACGGTCCAACACAAGACGGGGGACGCTGGCGTCCCATTTGGAACAGTGAACTGTACAATTTATACAATGAGTCAAACATCGTGGAGGACATTAAAATTAGAAGATTAGGATGGGCAGGTCACATAATAAGAATGGAAGAAGAAAGGATTCCAAAAAAGGTTTTAAACGGAAACTTCCACACCACAAGACCAGTGGGAAGACCAAGAACCAGATGGGCGGATGTGATCCAGAGGGATGCATTAAAACTGCTGGGGATAAGAGGATGGAGGAGAAAAGCTGAAAATAGGGATCTTATGGGGGAGGCCAAGGCCCGGAAGGGGCTGTAGCGCCATATATGGATGGAATATCTTCCATAAAAACAAGAATAGAAATTCTGCACAGTCACCAAAAACAAAACACAAAACACATTCAAGAAACTGAAGCTATAATAATCCACGTTTGTTATAACTAATATACTGATATTTTAACTACATAGCGAGATGTGTTTTAATATATTGTAATGATTGATAATGGGGCAATTGTATACAGCCCTTTTATGTGTTGTAAAATAATTTTTAGACTGAAGATGACTTGTTGCAGTCAAAAAATGTCACAGCAGTAAATAATACAGATATATTAGTCATGCTGATGGTACTTTATTCTTTATCTCATAAGTACACAGTGGGATGACTGACTTAAAAAAGAGCTTGCTTTGTCTACCTTTATAATTTACAATTTCTATGCTTTAAATTTGCAGTTGTCATAATCAAACAACTCTTCCTCATCAGCAGCTGCTACGGTAAAATAAAACTGCCCAAGGGCAAATCATTTACTCGCAGAAGACACACACACACACACAGCACTTTTGCTACATCCATTTAAAAACAGTACAGGACTTAAGAATGCTGGTCTACCATTTCTTTTATTAAGTCAGTGTGGTCCATGAAGAACTTCACAGAAACATCTGTACAACACGTGAAGAAAAATGTTGGCACACATATCTGAAAGCAAGACAGACTTGCAATGCCTGCATACATCATAGGAAATAACCTGTACTGTTTTTTATACCGTCTGCCACAATCGTACTGAAACGCAATCAGCCTTTCATAAAGTTAAACCTTGTGAAATACGGATAAACTGTGACATCGTCAAATTATCCTGTGCATTATATGCAAACTAAAATTGATAATCTGGACACATCACTATTGCTAAAAATACAACATTCTATTACAGTACACCACAATCTTTTACATGTATTTATATTTTTACACACACAGTAATATCTAACATTCTAAATTAACAACTCACAATTCCTATGTTTATATCACCAACAACTAATGGTTCAGTATTACATATAATATGTATTATCAATGTTTATTCAAGAGCAGTCCTAACAAATTTAAAATAACTAGATGCCATAGGAAAACCCACAGTGTTGTATATTTATGGTTTATTTAAAGATGCTGTGATCATCAGAGGGCATACAGTCACTGCCAGGTGACAGGTGAACAAGAGTAGTAAAGAATGTGGCTGAAGGTGGTTGCAGCCTACCTGAAGGAGTGTCCTGGCCTTTGCCTGGAGCAACTCAGAAAATCATGAAAACCTCAATCAGGACATCCAGGCTCTGGACCAAGATTTGAATATGGGACTCTACAAATACCAAGTGTAAGTGGTGCGTGACATTCCATTCTAGAACGTAGTTCAAAGTTTCTTACATACACCCACAGCAAAATGTGAGACTTTAAACTGGCAGACTGTGGGACTCCTTACTTGGAATTAAGAGTAAAGATAAAAGTGGCA
>Ga0123354_10013093_pt1 | contig 12856 bp, 7 predicted proteins | sample TergutLab28metaG_2_FD_97872 | JGI IMG/M metagenome (GOLD analysis project Ga0123354, IMG submission 97872) | Labiotermes labralis P4 segment gut microbial communities from Petit-Saut dam, French Guiana - Lab288 P4 | ecosystem: Host-associated > Arthropoda: Insects > Digestive system > Gut ...
ACGGACTGATCCGTCGTCCAGAGGAGTTCTACCGTTTGAGGAAGTGTGTGTGTGTGTGTGTGTGTGTGTGTGTGTTTGTGTGTGTGTGTGTTTGTGTGTGTGTGTGTTTGTGTGTTTGTGTGTGTGTGTGTGTGTGTGTGTGTCATTGAGTGTGATCAGTTGCAACAATCACCCTCTACACCTAAAATTAGTAGGTAGAAGAGGCCAAACTAAAAATAATTCTACAGCAGGGCATCAATGCATTTATGTATTTGTGTAAAAAATGTATTAAATAGTTCTTTAAAACTCCCTGTCAGACAGATTTTGGTTTATTAAGTCACAGTATCTTTGACATTGCCTATAATTTAGTAGTCTTCTATGAAGTTTGTCTGAGAAGCGCAATTATGTTTTAGATGTATGTAAGAGTGCACAAAATTTATTTACGAAAACTTTAACAATACATGAAAATTGTACTTCAGTTCGGTAGGCATACACATAAATTTCAAGTGTCTACATTACTATCTGTCATTTTTCACAGACCTTGATCTTTTGTAAACAATACGTTGTTTAAAGGATCTTTAAAAATTATGCAAACCACGTGCAAGTAGTAAGATACTCACGTAGCGTATGTCGTTCATTACACGTCATATCGGGAAGTAGTTCAAACCAAAACTACGTGGCTTGCAATTAATATTGTATTTTATTTATCCTATATAATTTTAACACACGGAACCATATCCGATTTAATGCAGTTCTATTCGACCTTCAGGTAAAGTAGGGGCTGTCTGGTCCTGAGAGGGAGGCAAATAGCAAAAAGCTGGAGAAAACTGCACACAGAGGAGCTACGTGGTTTGTACTCCTTTTAAGTATTGTTAGCATGATATGGCCAAGACGTGTGGCAAGAATGGGAAGGATGAGATATGCATAAAAATTTTAGTAGGAGGAGCATGAAATACCTTGCATTAGAAGTTTGCTAAAATTAAAATGGGTTTTGAAGAAAAAGAGTGGGAGACTGTGTACTGAACTCATAGACGTATGAAACAGGCCAATGGCAGGATATTGTAAGCATGGTTGTTAACCTTTGATTTCCAAACCTACGAGATTTTCTCGACCAAATAAGCAACTATTACTTCCTTAAAAGGTCCTCTGCTTTCTGAAGTTATTGTAGTTAGTATTACAGAGCCTAGTCGGACGAAGGTAAAACCATTCTGAGCGTGGGGTTGTAAACTTTCTTGCCAAACTAAATCCAAACTTATCAGATGGCTTTGACATGTCAAGTATTCATCCTAGCGGACTCCTCGGTTTATTTTCCACTTATGCCACAGACAAAACGTTAAGTAACAGACGCTTTCTGCATTGCTGCATTGCTCCCATTCTGTGTGCCTCAGGTAGGCAAAAGTAGCACATAACCTCATTCGAACACTATCCTCGTGCTAAGTTAAGCTTTTGGTAGCATTCTGCTTTTATTTTTGTCCCTTTAAAAGTTCAGGCAGCTGCAGGTGGCTTATTAGTATTCAGTGCGTTCAAGGAAGCATTTCCAAGGGGTCTCCGGGGGCGGGCACAGACATGCACCCATCAAGAGTACGGCTTCTCGACGCTACATTACCGCTGACTAGCCATGAATAATACACGAAAAGGCAATTCTCAAACGATACACACAGCATCGCTCTTCAGAGAATACACATCAGTGCGAGCTTCAAGGTAAATAACTATGCAGTCAGCAGAGAAACTGTGAGTTTTAAGCATTAAATAGGATCAACTAAGGAATGCACGCAACCAAGAAAATTTAAAGTGCAAATCTTGATATAATAATAAACCCACGTGTGTTTGGCATCGATCCGAAAGTCACGTGTTGATGAGAAAAAATCGGAAGAATAAAGAGACTGTAATAATGTGTTTCGTAAGACTGGTAGAAGAACACATATGTGAAGGTTTTATTAATACGACAGAATGATTTTAAATTTCACATATTAATCGGTAATATTAGACACTATGAGCATTAAAAAGATTAAAAATTTTCTTCACTATTGCTATAACCTGAAGGGTAAAAAGTGATGTTCACTCTGTAACAGACGATTGAGGCAAAAGTGTGGAGTAGAGGTATAGCTGTACTCTTTCTTTAACCTCGGCACTAGAAGGGGTTGTGGTTAACGCCACGTCCCGGCCGCTTTACTCCCGGGAAAGAGACCCGGTACCCATTGTACAGGTGGTGGGTGGACCTTGGGGACGTGTGCGGAAGATTTCGCCCAAACCGGGAATCGATCCCTGAGCTGTCCAGCTCGTAGCGAGTCGCTATACCAATTGCGCTGTCCCAGACCACACTGAAGGGTAAAACATTCCAAAAACAGAACTTAGCCCATAAATATGTCGTTGTTTGTTGATGACTATGATGATTATTATATTATAAATAATAAGTCAGTAGTAAGTACTAAGGCAGTCAAATTGTGATACCAACAAGCGAACGCTGACAGAACCATTCCTAACAATGAACCAGACACCAAAATGCATGGTAATTAAAGAGGAACATAACTGGTACGATACACTGCGATTTCAGGAGGTAGAAATCTGATCAGGAAAGAAGCCTAAAATATTTTAAAACATAAAGGCCTAAACGAAGTTGGAATATCAATACAAAAGTGATACTAGTAGAGATAGTGGTAAAAATAGAAGCAAGTTTAGCCACCTCAGAATCATTCAGAAAATAATCTAAAAAATATACTTGGACAGCACGACATAAAGGAACTTCAGAAAACAGTTATATGGGGCACTGAGACACTACTGCGGAAAGTAGGCCTACTAATATAAAGTACAAAACTTTTATAGTGAGAAATAACTTATCCCTTATATTGTAACCACGAAACACCTGCAAAATTATGTACCCTACAAACAGGGTTTGTTTCAGGTACATCTATATAATTTCAGTACACTGTAAAAAGTTGGTAAATAATTAATAATAATAATAATAATAATAATTTCAGTACACTGTAAAAGTTGGTAAATAATTAATAATAATAATATAGTGTACTTTCCGAATGCGACTTTTGTTTAAAAACATTTATAGGCGAAATTTCATTTTATTCCATTCCTTCTGTCTGTCTATAACCTAACAATTTTATTTGTCCCGACTTATTTGAGGTTAACCAAATAAAAAAGAATTAGTTTTCAGTTCTTTATATTAAAATACAATGAAACACGCGTGCTTGATGTACGTAGAGGTAACTACACAGTTAATCAACAGACGTGACTGTAATATGCCAAGGAAAACAGAACTCACTTGTTTACCTGGAAAAGTTTGCTGTTAATAACATGAAGTCTTGTTGCCGGTTGCGTCATCAAGACGCACAAATGTGTTGGAGAAATTTCCCTATGGCTCGGCTTTCTCCAGATGTAGTGATAATTCCAGGAAGACGCGAAGCCTTGCTCTCACGAAAGACGTGACTGAAAGAGAATTTAAATGGGAACTTTTTTCAAACGTATGTAAATTTCTTCACTTAATCCCTCTGGCCTGTTCCAATATAGGATTATTTTTGAAACCATTAATCATTTAGACATCCGGTAGGTCTGCAATCGGTAAACCGTTCCGTCCGGTCTCCGTACGTGGACAAAAAAATGCACAAAAATTCTGACACCCATCCTTTAGTTGAGCGCAGTTCGAAAGCACGGTCACCTGTTAAAGACCCCAAGTATTTTCACCTTAGGTAGAGCTACTGTTGTGTTCTCTTTATTTATTTAGAATTTTATTCTCAACTTATAACACTGAATAATCATACCTGTCAATAAAATATTAATTATATAAATAATCAGGAAAAAACCACTAATAAGTTATCACAGTTCCACTAATGCCTGATATGATGTGCGCGACTGACCCAGTAGATGTAGAAGGACACCTTGATATCGAGTTTCATAATGTTCTGAGGGAACACCGGGAATATTTGAAAAAGCTCTTTCCTTTCAGTCGTCATCTCCTCTCAGGTTCTAGTCGAAACATTACTGCCGCTCGGTTTAATGGAATTAATTCCTCATCACCAACTTCACAATTCATTGGTTCGTTTCGTCCCCAGCGCCCTGACAATGGCACCTTCATCACAGCCTCTACACACTCACATCCATCGTGCCGAAAATATTGTTCATACAACACAACATTCCTACTTCCTTGCCTGGTATTCTGGACTGATTATTCTGGACCCTGCAGTCCTGACAGCGTGATTGGGATTATCGTCCACTCCCTCCCCAAAATTTGGATAATAATAGAGAAAAAATTCATAATTATTGTTACATTTTCATCAAGGGCACGGCCCGCACTTCTCCAAAATTATTTTTGCGTAGTTCTACATATTCTATATTTTTGTGTTGTTCTATATATTGTAATTTTTCTGTTCTATGTATTATTTGTTTCGTTGGTCTATGTATTGTTGTTTTTGTGTTGTTCTACGCATTGTTTGTTTTGTGTTGTTCTATGTATTGTTATTTTGTGTTGTTTTATGTATTGTTTATTTTTGTGTTGTTCTATGTATTGTTTGTTTTGTGTCGTTCTGTGTATTGTTTGTGTGTAAATGTGTACTCTACTAGTCACCGGGTGGATACACAATTGCAGTTAACAAACATATCATATCATATCAAATTTCCTGACCTATAATTACTTCCTTTTTGCACAAGGCTTTTAATTGCTCTGTGTTTGACCACTTTTTCTGTTGAGCATTATTGATGAGCACATGTTGAATAATTCTGGCAAGTTGTTGTTAGCAGACGGCGACATGTTAGAGAGCATGGACCTCGTCACTAAAACATGGTTTATCCTAGACAATTTGGGAGGTGAGGTAGCAAAGCAAGTCAATTTCGTAGCGTACCGAAAAATAAATTTAATGTTATTAATGATCCCTTTAATGTGAGATATGTTCGAATTTTGTTGTAGTGTCGGCAGCTGACAAACACATTCTTTACAGACGAAGCTCGTTAAGCCTCCTCACTACATAGACTATCTGAACACGTGTTGTTACAACCTAAGCACGTGCTGTGTCCCGTCACCGTCAAGCAGGATAAAGTCATAATGCAGATGAATATAGTAAGTCCTTGTTAACAACATATAGTCTTAATCATCATCATCATCATCCGTCACGAGTTAGACCTTGAGAGACCTGTTTCGGTATTTGCGCAACATAGCAGTCTTTAAATACTTCCTCTGGGACAAGAATAAGAGGAAATCAAAGAGCAGACTAAATTCCGTGAAAGTTTGGTACCGACAGCTCAGATTATTTTATCCTTTGTCTCCTGTGTAGCAAGTTTAAAGTTTGGGGTATAGAAATCTTTATTTTACCCATTGTTTATATAGTTATGAAATTTCGTTTATCATCATAAAACATAACCTTAGGAACTGAGGGTTTTACTTCGACTGTGAGCTAACAAAGGTAAAAGGGAAAGTTCACCGTATAGCAGGCCACGAAGGTTCTGAAGGGGAGTAGAGGTATAGTTCTACCCTTTCCTTAACCTCGGCGCTAAATTGAGATGGGTGGTCAACGCCACGACCCGACCGTTTTTTCCCGGTTAAGGAGCGGTATTCTTTGTGTAGGATGAAAGAAATTACGTAACTAAGATAATAATCATTTTTTATTCTTTGCAAACAGTAAACAAATAACGGGGAATATGTATGCATATTGTAGGTAGGAATGAACACCAATGATAACAATATTATTGTTAATAATGTTCTGTAGGAAAGATAACACTTGGGACAACTGAACTGAGAAAGCAATTGAACGAAAAAAAAATGTGTGTAGAAGAGGAAAGATTATTTCGGATCTGTGGGTATAGAGGAAGAAGGGAAGAACACAACAAAAACAACTAATTAACTCTACACCAACCAGCAAATGTGGAAGGGGAGACCAGAAACAAATATTGGCAATTCTTTCCTCCTACCACGCAACTGTGATTGCACACTGCCCACAACGTGCGTGTAAACGCCGACGGAATTAGCAGTGGGATGGATAGCACAGTTTTGTTTCGTAGCGCTCTTGTGTACGGAGAGTGAGAAGCCAACGCTAAACGAAAAAATACAGAGAACTTGCAGTTTCAGTGTTGCCACCTGTTTAATATATGTCACCGCAGAGACTTTAATCTTAGCTGTCGAGTTGTAGTAGTATCTTTGTAAAACAAAACATCTCGCAAGATCGCCATGTTGTACATAATTTTCCTGACCCATTCACTCAAATGAGGAAAGCCGCTCTTTATAAGCAGGTAGCCGCTTAGCTGCTTAACCTCTTCACCGTTTTTATACACCCCGAAATTCCATTCCCTGTTCACAGGATCCTGCAATAAGACAAGAGAAATCAGCACACGTCCGTGCGTCCTTTTTATATTAAGATCCACTTTAATATTATCCTACAATGTATGCTTATCTTCCTTTCAGGCTTCTCTGACTGCCATATTGTAATCATTTTCAATATCTACCCACGTTGCATGCCCTGCTTGTTTTATTCTGCTGTATTAAATAATATTTTCTGAATGATTAAGCTGCCTTCAGTTACTACGATTATACATTTTGTGTCATTTTCGATGACTAAAGATGATAAATAGTTAATTCATTATGGAGATCGTGGGATTTCCCGCTTATGTTACTGTTTTAATGTAACCGTAATCTCAAAGCAAATTTGCACAGACGTAGGAGCAGCACGATATCACAAATATGTGTCGGCTGTCTGTATTGCGTGCCCATGCATTTTGCCTCGGATTCTCTTTTTTTTTATTTTTTTTACATTCTGTCCATGAATTTTTATTGCCATGCCCAATATGCTCTTTATACACAATACGAATTAGCCATACGAGGAACGACACTAACTTAACAAAGCTACGGGTAATTTTTGGAGGAAGATCTTTACTGCCACAACATGTTTAAAAAAAAAGAAAATGCCTTTAAACCTACTGACAGTATCATTACAGTTTCCAAGCATAATGAGTTTTGCATGACGTTCGTTTATTAAAACCAAAATTTGGAAGGCACGGTTTTCTGTCCGTCATCTTCGAAAGTACTATAAGGATTTATGTTGAATTTAATATTGGGCTATATATGTGTGTGAGAGTGCTGCAAAATATTGCAGTTTTATCCCACATCTTGGGAGTGCAGATTAACCTTTAGGCTGCTTTATATGAAGCTCGTGCATCTTAATCGGTGTTTCCCCTAAACCGTTCCTGTCTAATGTACAAAAGAGTGAAGGTTTAGAGTGAGCACTTAATACGCGAATTCGCTGTGAGAAGATATGTGTAAGTAGCGCGTCTCACTGAATTGGATAAATACATCTCTGATGACATTCCCTCTTTATGGGAAAACAAGAAATACGCAGTAAGACGATATTCTTTCTTTATAAAAAAAAACTAAAGTTACATTAATGGAAATTATTTTAATTTCCATTCACTTGACTTGGAAAGAGGTCAAAACTATTTAATGTACAAACAGACAATTTAATCCTTTAAATACGAAGCGCTGACCGCTTTATTTAAAGACCCAGTTCGTAACGTGCTGTAAACACTTTACATCTCGGTTATAAAACCAATCAGTTTATGCTGTAAGTGGCACAAGTCGCTGTTTGTTCTCAACACATAAATACGGTGTGGGCAGAGCGTACGGTTGTTGAATGTTAAACCTGTTGGTGCATCACACAACCAGTAGGCTTTGAAAGATTAAGCACTCCACGTTGGAGATTAAGCATTTCTACAATTTTCTTCATATTCGTTTTCAATAAAAAGATACATTAAATGTACAACACTTTTTTGAGCTAATTCTGAACATAATCCAGATTCCTTTGTTTTTCCGTTAAGAAACTGTTTATACTTATTATCTCATTATTTAGGAAATACACAATGTGGTTGCTTTTGCGTAATTGTATCGAAAACCTAAATTTTTTAAAAGTTTTGTGAACGCAATATGTGTGTTCCTTTCGACCGATACGGTTTCTTCGAAACATCCTTCATTTCAGTGAGTGTTTAGCGACTGAAATTAGAAATACATAAAGTTCTGCACGTAAAGTAGGCATTAAGACTGTAGATCTAAATTAAATTTAAAACTTTAGAGAACTTTCCTCAGATGCATGAAATAACGTATATCATAACAGTTTCAGTTAAGTCCCAAACTCTTACATACGTATAGACGGACGGAAGGACTGACCTAATTAATGGACTGTCCGGAGGAATGCGAAAACAATTAACTTTTACCTTTCACGTAAAATGTAATGCTTTTAAACCCCACAACGGTTTACCTAAAAAATTGATTCTGTATGAGGTCACGAAAATAAAAAATGTGCTGAAATTTTTGCTGAGCATTGTGGTGCGTGTAATATAATAAAGTTTTCAAAAATATATTTCTGTCATCAAAGAGTGAACCTAAGAAAGAGGTGAATAGGAAAAAGAAAAATGCATTTGGAATATGTAAAGAAAGCTGCGAAATGCAGGCTTAACCTTCATTGCTTTCCTTTAATTGCAATAATGATGACGTCATTTTCGAATTATATAGTCGATAAGTATGAAGTCTACTTTGTTACTTTTGCGTTTCTTTGGCTATTTAAAGATAGAGCTGCCGTCCATTCTGTTTGTTTTAAAAAGTTGAACATTTTATCTGCCTGTAGGGAACTTTTCTGTTCTATGTTGTAGTGTGATATATGCTGCCTTTAGAAAATTTTTCTGTACTTAGTAGAGAATATATCCTTGCTTTTCCATTACACAAAGTCAAACTCCGAAATAGTTCCGCTGTTTTTACCGCAATTTGTGGCAGTTTATCGAGGGTGGCGGGAAATCGAAATAAGGTATAGTTGGGAAATTCTCTTCACAGATTTCCATGGGCACTATGCGAGGGTTACGCTATATCGGTGCTCGCTATGTCGGGTGTTGAATATACTGACATTTGACCAAATTTCCCACTTTCATGCTATAGCATGCCGACAGTTACAAGACTTACATAACACCCAAAATTCTTTCCGGTGTTCACAAAACCCTGCTCCTGACCTACCTTGTTGACATCCTTACATTCCATGTGGGACACTCTCAGATGATTGTCTCATTTATGCCTGGGTCCCTGAACTGTTTGTTCCTGCTATCTCATTTTCCTTCAATGTGCAACTATAACACTACCTTCAGAGAGTACAAATTGTAAAATTCCTCCTCTTGGTACCGTCTCAATCCTTCTCTCAGCTACCCCTCCTTGATTCAAAAGTTTCCTTTTGCAAACGTGAGTCAGATATCTCAAGGTTATAATAAAATATACAACATTGGGCCCACAGAAAATAAACATGTCATTTTGGAGTACAAATACTCTGATGTGGCTAGATTTTTATATTACTTTACATGAGTTTCAAAATTTGGAAAGTAATTATATAAAACAAATACACTTTAACAACAATCATGCTAACCTTGTTGTGATCAAAGTTTCTTTTAGCATTCCTTGTTGTATAATATAAGAACACAGTATTTCTATGAGGCTTCGGTGGCTGACTATCCGCCTTCAGATAGGAAAGAAAGCTTCCAACTCTGTCATGTCCGTTGGATTAAACAACGCCCGGCAGTGTCCCACAATTGACAAAGGCATTATACATGGTAGCTTCAAATTTGTTTCCGGAATCACTTTATTTCCCACAAATACAAAACAGTTCAACCATTAAGCTACTTTTCCTTCAAAATAGGCCCTCTTGTGCAACTAAACACTTCTGTCAGCGAATGTAAATGTGTTTGAAACATTTCTGGAAGACATTTTTGAATGCCTTTTCAGCTCTTCCATCGCATTCTTAATGATGTCAGTAACATAAAAAAGCGTAGTTCTTTCCATGCAGAAAAGAGGTAAAAATTATCTGCAGCCATGTCAGGAGAGTAGTGGGATGGTCCAGTGTTATCATATTGTTCTTTGCTGAGAAATTCTTGAACAAAACCAACAGGTGTGATGGAGCATTGTCGTGAAGAAGAAACCAACTGTTGGTTTTCCATTTTTCGGGGCCTTTTCTTCTGACTGCCTCCCTAAGACGAAGAAGGATGTCAGTGTACATTTATTTATTCACAGTAGCAACTTCTATAAATTATATCAGCGAAGTCCTGTGCATTATACAAGCGAATTCCTGGAACTTTACGAAGTTATTATACATTCGTGTCTAACAAAAAGGTCCAAGTAAATCCTATTAAACAATAGACAACTGTCACAAACTTCTCTAGACTAAAACATTTGGCAGTGTAAAATGGAGATAATAGGTTCTTCCGACACGTTGATAAATTTCTACTAGGCTACATACCCTTGGCGCAATGAGAATCTTAGATGCCACACAGAAAATCTCTAACTTGTTAGTCCAAACGTAGTGAAAATCAGGGCTTGTTATTTTAAAAAACTATGTTCTACTGCTCTATGTTTATTTTGTCAGTTGTTCTTTCTACAAATAAAGCTAGTTCATTTTCGTTTGGGAACCCCAAACTCTTTTGTATCGTCCCACCAGTGTCGCATGCAGTCCAGTTTCACATCTGGAGAAGTGCTTCAGCCTGTCGTTCAACCACCGACATTTGTTACATTTCTGGACAAATATTATAGGCCAAAGGTTCACATGACTTGCTGAGCAGAAGATGCGCATTATGAAACAGGCAGGCAATAAAGAATACCACACTGTATCTTCTGTCTTGTAAACGAGAATGACTGTAGATGTCGGACGTACACAAAGACATTCCTAGAACAGAGCGAGTTTATGCTTAGTCGAATTCTGTCACTTAGTAGTAGTAGTAGTAGTAGTAGTAGTAGTAGTAGAGAGTGGCTTTGTTTGTTTATGTGGGTAATATAGAAAATTACACTTCTTTGTTCATAAGCAATACATACGCTTTTATAGTATTACATTAAACTTTTTATCGTTTAATTGCACACTTGTTCTGATGCAAAACGAAGTCAATAACTTTAAATTATATTGTATTCCAGAATTCATAATCAAATATTTTATATATCCAATACGGCCCGCAGCGTTTTCTATTACCCTCTCTGCACAACTCTTGCATAAATAAATTGACTTCACAAGAATGAAAGTTCATGTATTTTCACAAATAAAACGCAGAAGGATATAACATTTGCGAACTAAACACTAGTATGTTGTCTACATTCGACTTCTGTTTTTAAAGACATTGAGAAAACGCAAATGATATTTCACATTTACCTGTTTTGTAAATGTCAACAAATTCTTATAGCACGCATTATTGTGGGTGACAGCAAACTGCATGGGAAATGGAGAGTAAGAACAGTTTTAATAAAGTGAACCTTTAATTAACATAACTTAGTTCAATGACTAATTTCTGATACTGTGCCACGTTGTAAATGTGAAAAGGTTCCTGCACTAGAATTTCTTGGCAAATATATTTCCGAATCTTCCCTTTTGTAAACCTCATTGTTTTCACACCTCCCTCCGTGGGGTTAGTTAACTAATTTGGCAAGTTGTATTCCACCGTCAGGTTAGGAGAATGTGGGTAGCAGAGCAGTATTGCCTTGAGAATAATTGAAACTTCAACGAGCGAATATGACAACGGCAGAGGAACAGGTACAAGAAGAACGACTCACTTCTCCCTTGTTTGATATCAGAGAGAATACGACATGAAGTTCTTTGCCTTCTCCTCCTATTACGTTTTTCTTTCTTTCCTTCTTCCTTCCCTCCCTCCTTCCTTCCTTCCAGCAAACATAACTCTCCTCTTTCATTTTCCTGTTGCTCTTTCACTGTGCGCTCAAAGACAAATTTGGTAAATGTAACAATGTAAAGTTCTACTAGAAGTAGCCCAACTTCATTTTAGCAAAGGAAACTGCTTTCCAGTTTGTTTCGTTAAAGATTTTGCCACCTCAAAGCGATCGCATTAGCAAAACAGAATTTAATTACAGAAATATTGTTTTATGTGGCTTCTGTGTTTAATAATATTACAGGCAGCCTACTCTGTAATCAATATTACCGCAACGGAAGAACCCAAGAAAATCACTGTAAGGGCACTTAAATAAATGAAATATTCTATTAATCCCTCTGTTAATGACTTAAAACGATTAGGATTCTGCTTTTATTTGATGTAGGCCTATACGTAATGAGCTGTAAGTAGGTCCAAGTACATAATGTCGAAAAGAAAGTACGATCACTAAAGAGTGAATAGGAAATAACGTGTAAGGAAGGAGTTGTCAATTTGAGGCATTTTCCCACTATTTTCCTGAATAAAATATAGGAAGTGTCTTAGTATTATAAATGGTCTCCAGGCCGAAGCTTGAATGCATGAATTTACGAATAAGACAATGTGTTACCTACTGAACCGCGACATTCTGCACGACGATTACCAAAGCTGGATGATTATTCCGGCCATTAGGAAAATGCTTAATCTTAAATCGGAGAGAAAACTGAAGAGAGTTCCAGCAAGGTGAGATCTAATGTAAACATAAGTGCACGAGTTGTCATAAATGAAGTTGGTTCACATCTCCCAAGATGTATAACGGATACAGAAATATAAAACAGAGAAAAATTTTAATTCAGGTGAATTTATCGGTTGGAACGTTTGAAATTCACAAGATAAAATATGAATGCAAATTGCAACATCATTAGTTTGCAATGCATTATATCATACTTACTAAAAAACAAACCAAATTACTATTAACCAGCATGAAAATTCGTATGCAATCAGTAGATACGTCGACTATATTGTGTAGTTATTACTGAACTGAAATGGGTGTTTCTTAAAACTGTATGGTTATTATATTTCATGTTTATCACGCTCAATCTTGTGAAGTTTTAAAAGTAAGGAATTTTTTTCATTTAATCCACAATCCACAGGGTAAATTCAAGGATAAACAGCAGTATTAGTAGTAGCACTAGTAGTAGTAGTAGTAGTAGTAGTAGTAGTAGTAGTAGTAGTAGTA
>Ga0123354_10013094_pt1 | contig 12856 bp, 14 predicted proteins | sample TergutLab28metaG_2_FD_97872 | JGI IMG/M metagenome (GOLD analysis project Ga0123354, IMG submission 97872) | Labiotermes labralis P4 segment gut microbial communities from Petit-Saut dam, French Guiana - Lab288 P4 | ecosystem: Host-associated > Arthropoda: Insects > Digestive system > Gut ...
AAAATAACTGTACCAGTACCTGCATATATTCCTGTTTATGTTCTTGTATGAGGCCGGTTTTTCGAGTCCCATTTTTGACGTGTCTTTTTTTTGGGGGGGGGGGCCTCTATTTGTTTTGTTACAGTTGACACCCTGCGATGGGCTGAGGTCCACTCGACAGTTACCCCTCGAAAAGGTAAAGGGAATAAATTAGGTACGGTAGTCTCAGTAGCAATAAGGCTACGGACTGGAAGGTCCGGGGTTAGAATCCCGACACAGACAAGCGAGTTCTGTCGTCTATAAAACCCTCCACACCGGCTCTGGGGTTCTCTCCCGGGGGGTAAAGCGGTCGGGACATGATATTGACCATTCACCTCCATGTAGCGCTGAAGTTTAGAACGAGTGGAGCTATGCCTCCGCTGTCATATGTGCCGTCATGGCGCGAACATAGCCTATTCACCTTTACCCTTTTTACCGTTTGACTTAGAACGCAACAGAAAGCGTTCGCAATGGCTGTGCAGTTCGGTACCTTACCTGATCAGAGCACGTGCAGTTTGTGGCGGGTAGCAAGACACTGGCAATGTACCTCCATTTCGCCCTGTCAGTGCCATTGCCACAGCGCTTCATACTCATTCATTCTTCCATCCACATGATCCTTAAACAACACTAAAGTTACGGACGCGTGTCATTATAATCCGTCGCAGTAATTCCCTCCTCTAATTACTACTTTAAACGGATCATTGAATCATTTAAGGTTCTTGGTTGAAAAGAACAGTCAGCCCTTGATGAAAGCTGGGGCATTTTAGTTACTTAATTATTTAAATACTTAATTACATACATACTTACTTACATACCTAATTAACCTACTTACATACTTACTTACTTAATTTATTTACTAACTTAAGCACGAAAGTATTTATATATTTACTTACATACTTACTTAAATACTTACCTACATACTTATTTATTTACAAACTTACTTACTTACATATTTACTTATTTATTTACTTACTTAGTTACTTACATACTTACTTCCTTACGTACTTACTTACAAACTTACTTACTTACATACTTACTTACTTAAGAACTTACATACTTACTTACTTACTCACTCACTCACCCACTCCAAATAGCAGTGTCCTACTTCAGAAACTAACCGCTATTCAACTAGTCAAGATATTCCCTGCATTTTATGGAACGTGTTCATTACCGCATCCACAACAGCCCGCCAAGAGGGCTGTCGTTACGTTCCCTTAAATCGCAACTTTTTATATTTATTTATTTATTTACTACAATTAGGTTGCTACCCGGTGGTAATGGTTATTTTACATATAAACAAAACATGAAATTGGTTACTACTAGATTTGAGGCAGGAGGGCTACATGAGAAGCATGTAGTGGCAACTTGGAATGTTGGGAACCATCTCAGCATTTGCTTATAGACACAGGAAAACCAAGAAAAACTTGTATCGAGATGGCCGGTCGCAGGAATTTCCGAATACTGAATTCTAGGCAGCAGTCCAGCATCTAAAGTAAAAACAGCAATACACAAACAGTACAACAAATACACATAAGATGACAACAATACACACAAGAAAACTACAACAATACACACACAAAACAACTACAACAAAACACACGGCCAACCAACGACAAGTACACACAAGAAACTTAAAACTAGCAACAATACATGCGAGACAAATTAGAATACAACATGTACAGAAGGTAAAAACACCCAACTAAGAGACTACAGTAGAGAGGCTCTGAGTATAGCACCACCCACCACCGACCCTATGACGTCAAAGTCACGTGATGTAAACAAACATTGCGGCAGGGTCAATAACCTGCTAACGTCACGTGTAAACAAAGATGGCGGATGACCTTGCCTCTGGCGGTCAAGTGATGTAAACAAATATGGCAGATGACCTAATTGTGCCAGACACCTTGGTGCCGGCCATTATTTTGAATGAGCGCTAGCCTAAGTTTCAAGTCCGCCATTTTGAATGAGCGCCATTTTTAATTTGTTCTAACCTAAGTTCAAAGCCCGCCATTTTGAGTGAAAGCCATTTTTAAATTTGTTCTCAACCTACGATTAAATTCCGCCATTTTCCAATATGGCTACCAACGCGCTAGTTCTAAATAAAAGTTTAAAGTCCACTATTTTGCAATATGGCGGCCAAGGCGGTAACTTTAATTTAAACCCAACTTTAAAGTCCAACATTTTGCAATATGGCGGCCAGCGCGCTAAATTTAAATTAAACCTAACATTAAACTTGAATTGGCACTTTCCACCATTTTTAATATGGCTACCAGCACGCTACTGTGTTACCTGAAAGTAGGTCCCCAACCTCTAATTAATATGCAAATGACCTAATTGATATGCAAATTATCTAATTGATATTCATGTCTTCGTTTTTGATGTGCAAATGATGTAATTAATAATTATACGACCTTTATTGGTATGCTATTGATCTAGTGTGCAAATTATTTTAGTCCAAGTCGCATTACTTTTAGATCGGTAGACTTTTTGACGCTTATTAGGATGGGCGCTATCTTACAATAAGACGGACGTGTGCATTTTTTCAATATCACAGACAGAGCGGTGTTTATCAATATAACCTATTTTTTTTACAATACGGCGGATATTTTTAATTTATAACCTAACACCTTACAATATTGGCTGCTATAGCGCGCTACTTTTAAAACATATCTTAAACACGTTATAATTGAAATACCACTTTCTGCGAGAGCGGACAACACCACCAAACCTGTGGGTTGGTATTTGCCTCGGCGGTAAGTAGGTTCGAACATGCACACAAGCTCGCCAGCAGAGTTTCATTCTGCGCACAGGGTGCTGAGTCATTCTTACGCCCCGGGCTAAACCCATTAACATTTCTTTAGGCCGATAACATCGCAAACCCACTTACAAAACCTGTATATGCCTCAGGCCCCATCAGACTAACCCATTAGATAAACATCTCAAAAACCATTAGTGAAGCAATTAGTGTTGCACTATAAATTGTCGTACCCGACCCGTTCTGTGATATTCTGAACCTTGCTTCTGCATCGTTAAGACCTCTGCTTTGATACCAAGTGTGCTTTGTTCGAGACCTGTCAAGAATCTACGGTACTGCTAGATACGACAGTCTTCGTTACTGAGTTCGAGACCTGTCTATGATGCATACTTAGAAACCTGTTGCCTGCAACAGTCCGAGTACCTACGTTTAATAATTTACATTCAAGTAAGTGGTATTATTACTAAACAAAATATAATGGCCAAGAAATTGTTTCTTAGTAGGGAGACAGCTATTCCATCTGCTCAGACCCCTTCTGTAAGCAGGGAGGAAATATCCTGTACTAGTGGAAACAACCCAATGTCGGAACAGCTACCCTTTTTGATTTTGGACGAGACTTCAAAATCTTTTCCGAAATTTAACGCAACCGGGCGTAGTTTGCTAATTAAGTTTAATTCCTCGGGTGAAGAGCAAAACCCCGATACCTATCTGAAGGAATGCATTACTGAATTAAAGACTACCTAGTAGACGACGTGCCTGGTATAGATTTGGTGGTTTTGCGAATCCGAAATACTGCGAATGTAGAGGATAAAGTGGTTGGCATTAGTTTGCGTCGCCGGGACTAGCTTAAGCCTAATGTGATCTGGGCCGCACTCGGGAAAGTGATTCAGAGCAGTGCTAGGTTTGGTCTGAGAGACCGTCGCGAAATCCATCTGGACAATTTGAGGATGCCTGCTAGTAACGGTAAAAGGGCTGAAAAATGAAGGGGCGCTCATTGGATGTGATGAGTGCTATTAAAAGGAGTATCGTTGTTGTGAAGACGGCTCTAATCTGTCTGGCGTATGCACTTATTATCGCAATGGCTCGGGTTAATGGTGACCGAAAGTACAAATCATATAGTAGCGGTGAAGGCTTGAAGAAACCTGTTGAAGATCTCTTGAAGGCTTCCGGTGTTGATGTAACTACTGGCGAAGGTTTTCAAGAACTTCGGCAGTTTCAAGACCACCTTTCGGACTACCTACTTATTGTGTTTGACGGTGTGAAACCAGATAGGCTCATGTTTAGAGGAAATTCACGTTCGGCCAAGAAATTACATTTACTATGTGATCGGGACAATGAGCACTACAATGTAATCACTAATATGAATTGTGCTATGGCGAAACAGTACATTTTTAACACTTTATACGACTTTAAGCACAAATGTTTGTTCCCTGCTACACCACCCTGTACTAAGGATCAGACCAAGTATTTTATTACATGTAACACGTGGTTTCTCTGTGAGAAATGTTTTCCGAATCATTTAACACTCAAAGTGAAAGGCAAGCTAGTTTGTCAGTGGAAACAAGTATACCGAAGTTGTAGTTCGTCCTTTGTCTCCTACTCCTAATTTTCCTTTCATGATCTACCCTGCTCAGATAGTGTGGCCTTTCAAATCTGTCACCAATGGGCTTCCACGCGCGTTCCCCAGAGAACGCTTTGAAGAGGGCACATATGCGTGATAACTTTCCACGCGACGCCAAAGTTTCCCACTTCGGACTGTTCTTATGATGTGCAAATTTGGCCGCTTTCTTTTTCACCCTGTCTAACGCACTTATATTTCCTCCCTGTACGGATCCCAGCACGCGGCCTCATATTCAAGAATCTGACGTACAAGTGATATGTAGGCTAAACTTTTGGTATTACTATTACCCTTTTTTAGTATTCGCATTGTGAAATGTAGTGCTTTCCAGGCCTTTTTCACTGCGTAGTTAACTTGATCCGCCCAACTTTAGTCGCTGCGTAAGATTATTCCTAAATATTTACAACTGCTCGCTTCCGGTAATAATGTGCCCATTAACGAATAATTTACTGGTTTCCTTTACCCTAGCTATCGTGAAGCGAATTGCCTTACTTTTACTTGGATTTATTTTCATCGCATTTTCAACCACCCACTCCCCCCAGCCTGTCCAGGTTCTTCTGCAATTTTTCCATGTCTGCATTATTTATAATTTTTCTGTAAATTACACATTCATCAGCAAAAAGTATAATAGTTGATTCCATATTCTTCCCAATATCATTTACGTAGGCTAGGAACAGAAGACGACCTAATGCGCTTCCTTGAGGTACAGCTGACGTTACTCTAACTTCTGCAGATAGTTGCCCTCCCACCATGACTTCTCTGCTTGCGACATAAAAGGAATTCCCTTATCCATACCACTACGCTAGAATCCACGCCCGAGTTTGCAATTTTAGTTAGCAGCCGACCATGCTGAACTAAATCAAAAGCTTTCGAAAATCAACTATAATAGCGTCAATCTTGTCTACGTTTTCCAGAGAGTCCGCAATGTCATGGCATACCGCGATTACTTGACTTTTGCACGAATATCCCGGTCTGAATCCATGTTGACCCTCGTACAGCCAATCATTCTTATCCCACACTTGCCTTAGTTATGAAGCTATAACGTGTTCCATTTGCTTGCAAAATACCGAGGTTAAACTAACCGGTCTATAATTCGTGACTAATGACCGATCGCCCCCCTTGTGAATAGGAATCACCGTGGCTGTCTTCCAGTCACCTGTAAGTGTACCATTATTCATTGTTATGTCTAGTAGTCGTGCAAGGTACGGAATCATGGCTTCCCCACCCCACTTGAAACAAAAGACCCAGAATGGAGCATATTTCATAACAATTAATCAAATAGGCGTAAAAGAGAGATGTGTCGCTCTTCTGGGATGTTACGCACCGTTGACATGTATTTAGTTACCGACGTTTCGGGACAACCTATCGCTCCTACCTTCGAAGGTCAAGCAGTCCTGACCCTTGAATATTGGACCGATAATTTTCGCGAAACGTCGGTGACTAACCACGTATCGAATATGCGTAACATCGCAGAAGAGCGCAGCTCATTTACAATTCGGCGGAAACCTGAAACCGAGCAGATAAGGATAAATGAAAATGGCGAAGAGAGCAACGGTTGTCCCAGCCCGGGAAATGGCTTGTCGCTAAAATTTATCGCCGTCAAAGTGAAACACCATGTTCGGTAGGCGTGTAATTCTTAAGTAGTCTCGTCATGTAATAAGACTCTGCATTATACATGTCTGTAATACAAAGGCACAACTAGTCCTTGGCCAGTGAACATTTTTCACAGCACCGTTTGTCGCAGTGTTCTGTACTCGATGGCCCGAACACGTGATTTCAGCAATAAAAATCTCTGTGTAAGCCACATAGGCATATCTGCGAATGGAGGTCGAACTCCACCCATTTTTAATGTCGGTGTTAGATAGAGGTGAGTTGCGAGCTAGTCCACAGCCGAGCCCCCCTCCGTACCCCTAGATTGTAAGGCTGGGTAGGCGTCACAGCAAGTCAGAACGCTTTAGGGTGAAAGGCTCTGACCACTGCCGGAGATCGACTCCTGTGCTGTCCAGACCGTAGCTCAATTACTGTGCCGACTGAGCCATTCCGGCTGCAGTTTATAAAGGTGGCAAAGTAGGTGCACTTGTGTGCGACGGAGCAGTAAGAATGCTTTGTACTGTTCAGTGTACAATTTTTGGGCGTCCCGTGTAAATGCGTGAAAACCAGCCAGCCAGCCAGTGCACAAAGGGAATTACGTATAGATGCTGTGGGTATGGAAATTGGTCTCTCGTGCGTGTGCAAGAACATTGACTGGGGCTGAGAACCAAATGCTGAGAATCTGAGACAGAGTTTGACGTTTAGCTGACAGTGCGTCGTGATAAATTCATATAATAAAACCAACTAGATGTATTAATTTCTCAAATTTATTTTGAAATGAAAAGGTACATGTTTCGGACAGTTCCTCTGCTGTACACACATCATTGGTATATGTCACACAGGTTTGCTGACAGCTTGCGAGCAGGATCAGCCTGCTCGCAAGCTGTCAACAAACCTGTATGTATTGCTGTTTGTACAGTGAAAACTGAACAAGTTTCGGACAGTTCCTCTTTCCATCATCAGGAGATTTCACTGTACACACAGCAAATCTGTATGACGTATACCATTGCTGTGTGTACAGTGTGAAAACTCCTGATGATGGACAGAGGAACTGTCCGAAACATGTAGAATTTTATTCCAAAAATACATTTGAGGAATTAGTGCATCTAGTTATGGGTGTGAAGCTTGGTCGTTGATATTGCGGGAGGAAAGGAATCTGAGGGTGTTTGAGAACATGGTGTTGAGGAGAATATTTGGACCTAGGAAGGACGAGGCAACGGGGGAATGGAGGAGACTGCATAACGAGGAGCTAAATGATTTGTACTCCTCGCCCAATATTGTTCGGGTGATAAAATCGAGAAGAATGAGATGGGCTGGTCATGTGGCGCATATGGGCGAGGAGAGGGGGGTGTATAGGATCTTGATGGGAAACCAGAGGGAAGGAGATTACTGGGGAGGCCTAGGCGTAGATGGGTGGATAATATTAGGATGGATCTCCAGGAGGTGGGATGTGGGTATATGGACTGGATTGGACTGGCCCAGGATAGAGACTGGTGGCAGACGCTTGTGAGTGCGGTAATGAACCTTCGGGTTCCGTGAAATGCGGGGAATTTCTTGACTAGCTGCAAACCAGTTAGCTTCTCAAGAAGGGCTCCGCACCATGGAGTATGTAAGTAAGTGCATCTAGTTGGTTTTATTGTATGAATCTGAGACAGATACATGCAGTTGTGCTATCAGAAATATACAGTTGATAGAAAATCAAGTAACAGTAATAACTTTCATATCTTGTTTACAAAATTATACTACATGTTTTGGCCATTACGGCTATCATCGGGAAAGTCTATACGAAAACGAACAAAGAAAGTACTTATTGATGGTGCAAAACGCCTGTCCCTTAGAGGTGCCATCCAGCTAACATATGTTAAGTGCCACCACAGGTACCGCAGAGGAGTGCTGTATTTGTTACAAAATGGATGTTGACTGACATGTAACATTGTTTTTCTGAAGTTACTGATGACTTTCAAGGATATACTTCAAAATCGTTAAAATCGATACAGTATCTTAATATCCGGATTTTAAAATTAATCAGCTGTAATCAGAAGCTCTCTGATTTTGGTATTTAAATCTTTGCCTGCTGGAAATTTAAAGGTATAATTAACCTTTTGATGCCTAATGTCAACTGTAGTGGTCGTACCGCACCGCTAACCTCTAAAGTTGCATTTTATATATTTATTCGACAAATATTGGTACTGAATATTTTAAACATTTTATACACTCTCTTTTTTTTCTCTTCAAAATGCAGTTTGTTTCATAATTCTAACGTATTTGGTTTCTGTATTATTCACATTTTATATACAGAGTGTGCTAAAATTAAAAAAATAATTCCGGCGCCAAAAGTTTAATGATAATTTTGCTAGCAATGTGATTTGTGTAGCTGTGTCAGCAGTACTTTTGTATCGGCAGTAAATGTAGATGGACGCCATTGAGGGTACAGAAGGACAAAGACTAGCCGAAACACGACGTTTCTGGTCTTGTCACGTGTATTGTTGGTCTAGTTCAGTTCCGCTACGAGTGCCACTTGCTGCTTGAAATGCCTCACAAAAATCTCAGCTCTACTATCTGTGTCAGCGTTGTTCTTTTTTATAATAATCCTCATAAATTAGGTAATTGTATAAAGGAGAGTTTACTCTACGTCCAACCCCCAAGCTGGAGGCCTCTCTTCACACACTAACCTAACTCCATGGAGCAGAGTCCTTCTTCAGAAGCCGACCGATTCTCATTGAGTCAAGAAATTCTCCGTATTTTAGGGAACTCGAAGGTTCATTACCGCATTACAAGTACCCGCCACCTGGTCCTATCCTGAGCCAGGTCAATCCAGTCCATACCCCCACATCCCACTTCCTGAAGATCCTTCTTAATATTATCCTCCCATCTACGCATAGGTCTTCCAAGTGGTCTCTATCCCTCAGTTTTCCCTGCCAAACCCCTGTATATACCTCTGCTCTCTCCACACGTGCTACATGCCCAGCCCAATCTCGACTTAATTATCCGAACAATATTTGTTGAGCGGCACCGATCATAAAGCTCCTCATCATGTAGTTTTCTCCGCTCCCCTTTTGCCTTATCCCTTTTAGGCCCAAATATTCTCTTCAGCGCCCTCAGTCTACGTTTCTCCCTCAATGTGAGCGACCAAGTTTCTCACCCATACAAAACAGCAGGCAAAATTATAGTTTTATATATCTTAATCTTTAAATTTTTGGATATCAAATTGGAAGACAAAAGATTCTGAACCGACTGATTGTAAGCATTCCCTGACTTCAGTCTGCTCTTAATTTCTCCCTGAATGTTCACATGCTGACTCTATGCTGTTATTTGAGCGGCACGCGGTGGCGCAGTACGTTGAGGCACTGCGCTACAAGCCGGAAGATCGCGGGTTCCATTCCCCATGTTGTCAATAGCATAATCCCTCCTGCTGCACGATGGCTTTGGTGTCGACTCGGCCTCTAACATAAATTAGTACCAGGAGAATTCCCTAGGGCTGACAGCCTTATCACCTTCATGTGCCGACTGTCTTGAAATCTGGGAGTCTCATCCTCCTGGAACCCTCAGGGTCTCTCCGGGCCTGTAGCAGGGATTGCTTTAGCTTTTGCTGTTACCTGAGCGTATTATTCATAGTCGAATCATTCGGTGCAGTCTTATAGTTTCAACGTAAATATGTCTTAATCTGAGAAATAAATTTTGGAATTTGACAGACTAGGCGTACTTAAGGCATTTCAACAGAATAATCTCTAAACCTCAGTGCCTGAAAATTCAGCATTTGTCCACACACCGTATTTCCGTGTTCCGTATGGTAACATACCTGACACTTCTAACTCTACAAAACATTGACCCATTGTTCTTTCTAATAGACAATGAATCGATATTTAATGTAGAGTAAATTGCTTCGTCACGAGCGAAGGCCGGGTTCCACACGGGTCTTTTCACGGAAGATTTATGGTGGGCAAAGTGGCAGTGACAGGGTCTTCGCAGGGTGCTTCAGGTATACCCTGCCACGTTCATTCCACCAATGCTCCATACTGCTGTTACCAGAAGGACGAGCGGACTAAGCCTTTGGACCTTTAAACATGGATATTCCTCTTCGGAAATTTGGAAGAATATGAAGAAATTGTGCTTTAATATTGCTGCTTCTCCTTCTTCCTCCGCTTCTTCTTTTCTTTTCTTCTTCTTCTTCTTCCTCCTTTCTTCTCCTCCTCTTCTTCTTCCTCTTCTTCCTCTTCCTCCTCTTCTTCTTCCTCCTCTTCTTCTTCTTCCTCTACTCCTTCCTCTTCTTCCTCTTCCTCCTCGTCCTCTTCTCTTCTTCCTCGTCTTTCTTCTTCCTCTTTTTCTTTTTCGTCTTCTTCCTCTTCTTCCTCTTCTTCTTCTTCTTCTGTTATTCCTCTTCTCTTCTTCGTCTTCTTCTCTTATTCCTCTTTTTCTTCTTCCTCTTTTTCTTCTTCCTCTTCTTCTCTTCTTCCTCTTCTTCTCTTCTTCCTCTTTTTCTTCTTCCTCGTCTTCTCTTCTTCCTCTTTTTCTTCTTCCTCGTCATCTTTTCTTCTCTTCTTCCTCTTCTTCATATCCGAATGATCAAAATCTAATGTTGGCAGCGGCAAGACTCCAGAAAGCCCAAGGTCTCAGCCTAGTGTTCTGGTGTACCAACATAACGTTGTGTATGACAACACATACAGCACCTTAGGTAACCTTCATCTAGCGAAAATCAGGTGACCCTGCCTGTTGTTTGGACACCCCACTGCAGCTACAAAAAAGTCGATAAGGCAGCTGTCATTTTGTATTTTATCCCTTCCTCACCAGATGTGGCGCTCGTCGTACTAGTTCTGCAATTCATCGCAGTGTGGAGCCACTATGTAAGAACTGTCGCCGGTGCGGAGATTTTACGTAGCTCGCCACAAATAACTCCCGAGTAGGGACGGGGCGTGGTTAATACAACACCAGGCACATGTTGAATTAGGAACAACCCAGTTAGTCGATTAGTATGTTCCTGTTTGGGATGGAAAGTTAACTTTCTCGTAGACGTAAAAGAACCCGGATATTCCAGAGTCCTAACGTAAAAATCGTACATCATCCTGAGCCAATATTATTCAGTTATGGGCCTGGTCCTCTTTTGTAATTGTCTGTACTCATTCTTAAACTTCGACGCTCTATGGAAGTGAACTGTTAGCCACACGCTACGGCCTCTTTGATTCAAGGGAAAGGGTGCCCAGTACATATTGTGTAGAAGGACCCTTCGGCCCAGAACAATTCTGGACACGGTGGCAAACAAAGTATTCGCCTCCGCCGAGAATTTAACCCAGAAGTTTCGTTCTTCAAGCCCCTAGCCAAGTCACCATATTGACTGAGCCACCCTGCTGTTACTAGCCTGAACATTAATAACGATAGGAGCTCAGCTGGAAGAAAACGCTTTCCTGTGTGTAAGCTACAACCTGTTGATGTGGCAGGGCGGATTCCTCAAGTCCGTGACGGCCGTTCGTTGAAGTATCACAAATGTCACGAGGCTAAAGACATTGACTCCTTGCAGTGTCGTCCACGAGGTCACAGGGGTCAGCCAGCCCTATTCTGATGAATCACATTGCTTTGCAGGTGCTGTGACCAAGTGTGGGGTCCTGATATTTATTCCCGTTTCTGCATATCCCGTCACGTTTACTCAAAAACTGGTTCTACGGTACCGTCTCTTTGTTATGCAAGAACTTCGCCCCTGCTAGATTGAGGAACAGGGATCATCGTTCAAATCGTGACAATGTTACCAACAGCGGAAACGGCGCACAACAATTTCGTCGCCGATGTCCCTCATCTTGTAACGTGAAAATCAAATGCCAACCTTCGTTTTACGGTCGGCATGTCTCTCAGCAAAAAGCAGTTTTTCGTAACCCATACAATTCGTCACACATATTAACCACATTACCTGACAGATGGGTTGAAACCACAGCTTCTGTCAAAAAAGTTTATTGTCCTTGTAGTTTCTTAAGTCAGTGTTTCTCAACCTTTGTGAGACCGCGGCCCGGTAAATTCTTTTTTCATAAGACGAGGGCCCGGTCCCAACAAATTTATTCGTAAATACCTTTCCATTTTTTTAAGTTCATACATTAAACTAACATAAGTATTAATAATTAATTATGACATAATCATAAAGAGTATTAGTAAACATATGTATACAGCGTGGCATGTTGACAAATATAAAATTACATTTAAATCAGTTATCAATCACTGGACTAATTAAATCTTGTAGCACATTGTAGTTTCCTTAGGCCAACATCTGGGTCTGAGTTTTTCGACACATTCACGAATATTTTTCTCCTCAGAATATTTCCACTATAAATCATTTATTCATGAAAATTGCTTAGAAAACTAAAATGACAAATTCCAGGAGAACCTCTCGCGGACCGGTATAATTGATACCAGGCCCGGTACCGGGCCGCGGCCCAGCGGTTGAGAAACACTGTCTTAAAGGGGACCGCGGTAGCACAGTGGTTAAGGTGCTGTGCTACAAATTGGAAGGTCGCTGGTTCGATTCCAGATGGTGTCATTGGAATTTTTTTATTGACATAATCCTTCCGATCGCACTATGGCTCTGGGGTCGACTCAGCCTCTTAACAGAAATGAGTACCAGGAGTATTTCCTGGGGGTAAAGGCGGCCGGTGCGTAAGGCTGACAACCTTACCACCATCCTGGGCCATTGTCACGTAATCTGGGAACCTTAATTTCCTGGAACCCTCTGCGCACCTCGGGCCTGTATGGGACTGATTTACCTTTTTAGTGTTGTAAAAACTAAACTAAACTCCGTGGCCTTAGTCCGCACGCGAACTATACCGACAGAGCGGCCGCCGCCGGTCGGCGAAGTTAGTGCCAACTTTTGCGGATAGAGGGGTGTCACGTGGTCAGCG
>Ga0123354_10013095_pt1 | contig 12855 bp, 8 predicted proteins | sample TergutLab28metaG_2_FD_97872 | JGI IMG/M metagenome (GOLD analysis project Ga0123354, IMG submission 97872) | Labiotermes labralis P4 segment gut microbial communities from Petit-Saut dam, French Guiana - Lab288 P4 | ecosystem: Host-associated > Arthropoda: Insects > Digestive system > Gut ...
AATTTTGCCTGTTGTTTTGTATGGGTGTGAAACTTGGTCGCTGACATTGAGGGAGGAAAGTAAGTTGAGGGTGTTTGAGAACATGGTGTTGAGGAGAATATTTGGACCTAGGAGGGACGAGGTGACGGGGGAATGGAGGAGATTGCATAACGAGGAGCTAAATGATTTGTACTCCTCACCCAACATTGTGCGGGTGATAAAATCGAGAAGAATGAGATAGGCTGGGCATGTGGCGTGTATGGGTGAGGAGAGGGGGGTGTATAGGGTCTTGATGGGGAAACTGGAGGGAAAGAGACCACTGGGGAAACCTTGGCGTAGATGGGTTGATAATATTAGGATGGATCTCCAGGAGGTGGGATGTGGGAATATGGACTGGATTGGGCTGGCCCCGGATAGAGACGGGTGACGGACGTTTGTGAGTGCGGTAATGAACCTACGGGTTCCGTGAAATGAGGAGAATTTCTTGACTAGCTGCAAACCAGCTAGCTTCTCAAGAAGGACTCTGCAGCATGGAGTAAGTAAGTAAGTAAGTAAGTATTTAAAATTGCTCCAACATATTTCGGATCACAAGAGATCCACCATCAGGGAGCTTCATACAGTGCTTGGCTAAAATTACAGTAATGGTTCTAACTTGTCCGTTGACATGGACGTAGTCGGTGTTATGGCAGCACGTTCTGACCCGTGGTGCGTGTGTGTGTGCTGCACAGTCTAGAGAGGCCTCTCCAGACTGTGCAGTACCCACACAGTGCCTCTCTACACTGTACAGTACACACACGCACCACAGGCAAATATGCTGCCATAACACCGACTACGTCCATATCAACGGACATGATAGAACCATTACTGTAATTTTAGCCAAACACTGTATAGAGCTCCCTGATGATGGATCCCTTGTGATCCGAAATATTTTGGAGCAATTTCAAATATTTTAAATATTCTAGACTAATTCTAATTGTATCTATGAGTTGTATATTTGTGCATCTGATGGCTAATACAGTGTTTTAAACGAATGTTGAAGGTGGTTAAGAAGATTTAGATAATATTTATTATGAAAAATTCTAAACGATATACATGCACAAACAATATATGATACATGAAGAATAACAATAAGAAATCACACACACACACACACAGACACACAAAACAACAACAACAACAACAACAACGTGCTGCACATATCTGACGTTATGGAACTGTATGATCACGAAGTTGCAGACAATTGTTCTGTTCCGCTACCAGGTGCAAGTTAAAACCTAAACTATCTCAGGACAGTCAGGTTAGCTCAGTGTTAGGAGGCTGAGCACCGTTAAGCAGAGAGGACCAGTTTCCGAAAATGTGTTTCTAAAACCATAAATGATACGATGTGTCCAAAATGTGGGTATCCTTCAACTCACCAAGAATCAGGACAGCACTGTGAGACGGGCAGTCTTGCCAGCGGTAAGCAGTGTCATTAAAACGAACTCAGTTTATTATCTTACATCGAAGTTTCGGTCACAAAACCAGCTACCACTGTGTCTGCACTAGCTGCTGAAATACGCTGTCAAATATCTGTAACATCCTCGTACGTTTTTGACACTCACTGCGCCTTACAACACGTAACACAACAAAGAGGTAGGTTGCTTCTGCAGCCATCGGCACAGGGCGATAGGAGGACTAGCCGGCATGAGTCAGTTACATACCGCCGGCCGGCAGCCCGGACCAGTTATTAATCTCTGGAGTTTGGATGATTTATATGACGTCACAGACACAGTAAAGTACAGATTTTAACTTTCTCGTTCTCCAGTTACGTGAACAAAAACAATATTTGTGGCGAACTGTGCACACAAAAGCGATACATACTGATAAATCGCATGAATTGGCTCCAGTTCAGTATCCACACATTTGTTTCCATTTCATTCACAGCTACGATGTGTCGCTCTGTGTGTCAGAACTTTGGGAACGGCTATGCTCTAGTGTAGACTAGCTGCGATGCGAGACATAGATCTTTAAAGCAAACCAGCGTGGTGACGGTGACTGGACAAAACTCGCTCGGGATAGCAATCAGAGACGGGCTGCTGACAGAGCAATAATGAATGTCCGGCTTCCGAAAAAGGCGAAAATTTCTCTAGTATCTACCGATATGTTAGATTCTCAACAAGGACCCTGCTCCATGGGGTTGGTTAGTTGATTAGTTTGTTTGTTTGTTTGTCTGTCTGTTTTCTGTTACTCAGTTTCGTTTAAACTGACGGACGGACGAGTGGACAGGCTGTCAGACAGATACTGTATACCCAGGCCTTACGTAACTTGAAGAAAAAAAAAGAGAAAGTGTTTGGAAGTGTAATAATCATTTTGTACATCAAGACATGGTGACATTTAGCTAATGAATAGTGAATGAAGATATAAATAGTTCCTTATCGTCGTTTCTCTGGTGCACAAACCAACGAAACCTCAAAAGTGCATCACATAATATTATGTTCGTTCTACTGTTCATTTAACACACACAGTCTCGACACCAAAAGGAGTTCGTTTCCTAAACTTTTAATATGGATGCATCTTCGTAGATCTCACTGTGTAAAGGTAAACGTAAAGTGAAGTTCACCCTAGCACAGGCCACGAAGGTCCAGAGGGTGAGTAAAGGTATAGCTCTACTCTTTCTTTAACCTCGGCGCTATGCGTGGGTGGATGCCCAACGCCACGAGCCGGTCTCTTTACTACCGGGAAAGAGCCGATACCCATTGTATAGGGGGCTGGGTAGGCCCCATGGCCGGTGTCGACGATTGCGGAAAATCTCTTCCCCACCGGGATACGATCTCCGGACCGTCCAGCCCGTAGTTAGTCGCTACACCGACTGAGCTATCCCGGCCCACGATCTCATTGTGAAAGACAATTAAATACCCAATCTGCTGAACAGGAAATCACTTTCAGGATCGTAAAATGAGGAATCAGAGAGATAATAATTCGTCCCTCCTAATTGCGCGTAATGCTTAATACTTCCTTCACACAGATCCATTTACGCTCAGCTTACTGGGGCAGACAAGCAGACTTTTTAAGCACTGTATGTTGCAATATATCAGTATACAGAATATATATATCAGGGATTTCATTTGCGTAATTGTGAATACATCCGATTATAATTGAAATACTCAACTAGTTGAATTATGGAAGTTTTAATGCGCAACCTCGCAAAATCGAAGAGATGAAACGAAATATATATATATATATACATTTTACATTTACATCAAAAGACGCAAGTAAAATAAAAATCGCGATGCTTTACATTTATTGTTTGATATTCTGTTAATGTATTCCAACATCCATTGACCCTTTAAACGCTGGGTTAAATCCCATCTGCCCATTTGCTAGCATTATTCGGAGCTCACCATATTTTCCACGTTAGCAGGTAAAGGGTTAAGACTGTCTATAGCTATAAACTCGATGTGTAAAGGCCTCAACATGTACAAATGTCTATGTCGCACTTGACTATGTTGCCTCTTGAATTCAGATTTACTGCCCGCATATTTTGCGTTTTTACTGAGTTGCAATTAATTTGTGATGGCATATTGCAGGCTTTAAAGGAATCCGCGTTTTAAATAATTATAATTAACATGATCCAGAATAGTTCACTCACAACAGTGAATAGGTAAAGGGCAGGATGATCCGGGGTTGGAATCCTGACAAAGACAAAAGTTATTTCTCGTCTACGAAACGTCCAAATCGGCGCTGAGGCCCACCAATGGGTGGCTGGAGCTAATTCCGCCGGGGTAAACCGAAAGGGGCGTAAGGCTGGCCACTCACCTTCCCACTTAGTGACGAGGTCAAAACAAAAAAAAAGAATGAAGTTGTACCTCCTTTACCGCTATAGGCCTTCATGGCGTGTATGAAGACAACTTAAACTTTACCTTTTAGAATTACAATTAGATTGAACTGGCACTTCAAGAAATTTGACACAGCTTTGCTTGCAAAAGAAACAAAGGATCCCTGATGATGCAATATGGTTGCAATCTGAAATATCCGCTTACTTACGTCATCATTCGATGTCAAATAATTCATGTTCGCTGGTCTGAGATTTATGTGCACAATAACAGCAGACCAACAAATCACAAAATGCGTCACCGTCCTACCACAAAAACAAAGTCAGACAGAACAGGCAATTTGGGTACAAATCGGGTTTGCGTGAAAAATGTGGTTCGTATAAATAATCCTAACACACACACACACACCACACCCCACACACACACACACACGTTACGAACACGAAGATAAAAAAAATCACATAGTACATCAAGGTAAATTATGCCACTTTGTGACTGGATAATGAGAAGAATAATTCGTTCATTTATTCACTACACTGCGGCCATCTGTCAGCAGACCACAGTGCTTTACGAAGCCAATTCTGCATTAACAAAAATGTATTGTTTCATTTGTGCCTGCAATATTTTTAGTCTCAATTACGGATTGTGAAATAATTAATTCTAAATGTTGTCTTGTAATTTGGCATTCTGAAGACCGTGCATCGTGATATATTCTTATAATAAAACCAATGAGAAGCACTAATTTCTCAAATTTATTTTTGGAATAGGACTCTACATGTTTCGGACAGTAACTCTGTCCATCATCAGGAGTCTACCACTGTAGACACAGCAGTAAATATATGTCATACAGGTTATGTTGACTGCTTGCTAGCAAGCAGTCAACATAACCTGTATGACATATAAATATTGCTGTGTGCACAGTCCTAGACTCCTGAGGATGGACAGAGTTACTGTCCGAAACATGTAGAGTCCTATTCCAAAAATAAATTTGAGAAATTAATGCTTCTCGTTGGTTGTATTGTAAGTAGCTGTCTTGTAAGTTAAAATACCCTGTAGTCAAGTATATGTTTACCGCCCTTGCAAAGCAACATAAGCCTTTTGTCTAGTTGATTTAACATCGCTGTCAGTTGTTCAGAATATGGTTGGGCAGCTAGTGAATAATGGACTGAAAGGATGCGGAAGGAAGCCATCTTCTCCATTCAATTACCATGCCTAAATTTTTCTGGAGTAACTGAAGAAAAACTAAATATATTTTATTGAGGATAACCGGTCTCCGAGCAGAGTATCTACGAAACAAGACTGGTAACCACTGTAACACGTCATTCCGCCTTTTGTTAGATTAGACACGCGGAAGGAGAACACACCCTTGCACTATGCCTTGTTTTACCCACTTTGTGTAAAGTACACTCAACATCCTTATTTACATATCTCTGAGCGATGTAATCAATATCGCGTTTGCATATGTGCGACAGTAGTCAGCGCCTGGAATTTGAATCGCACAGGGACATAGATTATGTAACATTTATTACGTAGCATTGTGGTGATCACGGCCTTTCTCTCACAGTTTGTATCAATATTACTGGCAGATAAATCGTCAGACGGAGTGCCTGGTACCATTCTTGCTAAAATCTATTGTCTTCCAAACTGCTATCCAAAACTTTAAAATTAAAATATACACAACTATATGGGGTATGTTGCTTTTGTGGGCTTACATCTTGGTCTGTCATAATGAGGGAGACTCATAGGCTAAGGTGGATTCCAGAACAGCGTGCTGAGGAAGATATTCGGGCCTGAGATGGAAGAAGTAACAGGGGACTGAATGAAAGTCTATAACGATGAGTTTAGTGACATGTACTCCTCACCTAACATTATTCGAGTGATCATATCAAGAGCAATATGAGGGGGCGGGGCACGTGGTACGTACAGGGAGAGGAGAGATGTTTACACAGTTTTGCTGGAGAAACTTCAAGGAAAAAGACGGCTTGGAGGACCCAGTCGTAGATGGGAGGATAATATTAAATTGCCACTTCAAGGAAAAGGATGGGGGCTGTGGACTGGGTAGATCTGAGTCCGGACAGGACCAAGGGCCGGGCTATTTTCAAAGCGATAATGAACTTTCTGGTTACAAAAAAAAAATGCGAGGAATTTCTCAAGGACCGTGCTCCATGGGTTTAGATAATTCGCAGCATGCCTTGGACGAAGCAGCTAGCAGTCTACAATAGGCCATTATTTACAGAAGACAGCAGAAGCACAGAAAAGAACCTAAATTTACGCGCGTGTCGTGAATTGAGCTCGAAACAATGACACACGTGTGTGTTCAAGCAGCAAGAAACAGAGCAGGCTTTAGGCCACACAGCCATCATGGTGGCAAATGTCTTTGTTTATTGTTGAACCGTGTAATTGCCGAGGGCGTGAGTGAGCTGACAGCGCCCACAGGCACCAAGACAGCCTGGCTACTCGACAAGCATCTCGACGCAAAATGGTGCTTATCGTGTGCCGTCCTTTACTTTCAGCGCTCCATTTTTCGTAGAATTATTTATGTTCTGTTTAGTGTGATGAGATCGGTCGTCCACGTTAGAAGAAGAATAGGGTGGTGTGCAAGCGCTTACAGGATGTTTCGCAAGGTAGTGCACATTGCCTGCAAGCGTCCTGATTTTGTAATAATTAATACAGGAAAAGACAATAACATACTTACTTACTTACTCCATTGAGCAGAGTCCTTCTTTAGAAGCTAATCGGTTTTCAGCTGGTCAAGAAATTCCCCTCATTTTATGGAACCCGAAGGTTCATTACCACATTCACAAGTGCCCGCCACCTGTCCCTATCCTGGGCCAGCTCAATCCAGTCCACACCCCCACATCTCAATTCCTGCAGTTCCATCTTAATAATATTCTCCTATATACGCTTGGGCCTCCCAACTGATTTCTTTCCCTCAGGATTTCCCCACCAAAACCCTGTATACACCACTCCTCTCATCCATACGCGCCACATGCCCAGCCCATCTGATTCTCCTCGATTTTATCACCCGAAAAATATTTGGTGAGCACTACAGATCATTAAGCTCCTCATTATGAAGTTTTCTCCACTCCCCTGTTACCTCTTCCATCCTAGGCCAAAATATTCTCCTCAGTACCCTATTCTAAAATACCCTCTGCTTACGTTCCTCCCTCAATGTGAGCGACCAAGTTTCACACCCATTAAAACAGGCAAAATTATAGTTCTGTATATTTTAATCTTTAAATTTACGGACAACAAACTGGAGACAAGAGAGTAACATAGATGTTTAATTACAATCCTTAATTAATCATTACACTAAAACTGTACAAACCGTATGAAGTTTAGTCCTCTGTTTTATACTTTCATTGCTTTACTTAATAAATCATTGAAAAGTCAAGACCCCAAGTTAGTGCGGGCGCACCTCTTCGCAACTCAATGCCGGCACCCCTGGTGCTGAAGAGGGTATTTGGACCTAGTAGGGGAGAAATGGAGAAAAGTGCGTAAAGAAAAGCATCATGATTTGTACTGCTCACCAAATATTGTTAGGAAGATCAAATCAAAGGAGATGAAACTGGATAGGCATGTCGCATATACGGGAAAGAAGAGAAATTCACACAGGCTTTAGTGGGAAAACTGTATGGAAAAATACCATTTCAAAGATCAAAGCATAAATGAGAGAATAATATTGAAATGGATCCAAAAAAAAAAACTGGGACGAGAGAGTTTATACTGTATGTATGTCAAGGTAGAGATAAGTGACGGACGTTTGTAAACCAGGTGACGAAATTTCGGGTTTTGTAATAAGCGTTAATTTTTTAATAGATTAAAAAATTAACGCTTATTAATAATTGAATATGTAGGACGATAACTTAAAGGTTATGATTTTTTCCACAGACATGCTTCCAGCATACCAAAAGGGCAATAAAAGTAGTAACTTTAGTGTATACAATGAACTCCCTGAGGATGGTTATATGTGATAACCGAAACATGTAGGAGTGATTAATGGTTTTAGTGTGTTACATTTTAGTGTTTTAAAATATCAACATAATTTAAACAATCATATAAGTGCATAAGTTGGTTATAATAAAGTGAATATATTCTAAAATGCACGGTGAAGTGGTGAAAATAGATTAAAAAGTGTTAGATTCTCAATAAGGACGCCGCTCCATCAGTCAGTCAGTCAATCAGTCAGTTTAGATATCCCATGTAATTTCATCCTTTTAAGTTTTTCATCTGAACTTTTATTTTATGTATTCCTATTCTCCCTATACATGTTACGTGTCTCAATATTAGTAATTTGATAAAAATAACAAAATCGTTTGAAGATTACAAGTGACGGATCTACTCGTTTTGCAGTTTCCTGTGTCCTCCTGCCACTATCTCTCGCTTATGTCCAGTTATTCTCCTCAAATAAATGTTCTCCAATACCTTCTTCCAAAAATATGTGATTGTAATACAACATAAATATATGTGTAGAATTTATGGCCTCCGTGCGTGTATCTTTACACAGAGTTGGGTCGCGACCACAGGTCTGGAACTACTGGATTACAGTACGAGATGGCTGTAAATTTTTGGCTCACAAGGGAAATATATACACGATCTATAAGACATTGTGATGGAAGATTGAAACAAGGTGTTCTGGTGCATGAGACCGTCTTGAAGTAAATCCCCCTTATCGAATTTACGATACCGTCTTTGGGCCATACGCCTGCAGACGACTGTAGGCTTATCTAAAAACAAAGCATAGAGCAGCACCTGCGAAACTAAGACACAGCTGCAGAATATACGAGCCTGCTTCGCTCTGCACGTGTCTCGCCCTTGGTCTGTAAGAACAGAGAAGCTATGTTTGAAGTAACAGACATATATACACACTAAAAGCTGATTTTCGTTCAAAGAAATAAGATGTCCTCTAAGAAATTTACTATATTCAATTTCCTGAGGAATGTGCGTAAAGTAATTGCGTATTATATTATCGTTAAGTCAATAAAACAATTAATAACAATTATTAATTATTAATTTATAGTTCAGAAAATAATCGTTGAATTTTACAGATTTGTTTGAGATAGCTTAGTCAGTATAGTACCGATGCTACAGGCCATACAAAAGGAGAACAATTTTCTGTTTTCTAGAATTTCCAGACCGATAGAAACAGGACTTCCTGCTTAGAGTGTAAAGCGGCCGGAACCAGAAATTGACCGTTACGTTCCATCTAGTACAGAGTTTAGTAAGGGGTACTGCTACAATTTCACTCCCTCATTCATTCGTATGGAGACTACAGGAACAAATTTACCTGTACCTTAACAAAACTTACTTTCCAAGCGTTTATTATCAGTCAAACTTTCTGAATTCCCTGCCAATACTTTACTAATGGTATTAGTGTTGGTCCTAACAATAACACTGACATGGCCATTATGTTTAATTATTGAAGACGAGATATTAGAATCAGATAGGTGGGGTAGTCAATAAAATTATCTGTTAACATGACGACTTGACCTATTTACGTGTTGACCTGTTTGGTCTTTCAAGTTCGGAGTATGTGCGTGTATTTATAGTTCCTCTACCGGAAGTAAACGTCACAAGTGAAGGGAGGGCAATGTAAGGACAATAATGTCTGAGAAGGGAGACACTTCTGACGCATTAGCGTACCCACAAAAACCAAAGAACACTGAGAATGGTAACACTGGTAAAACTGCTAACTATAAAATCAAAGGTGAAGTAATCACAACATAAAGGAACTAACAGCTACCACAGGAAGACTGGTAACATTGGTAAACATGATAATGTTAATAACCAAAATTGTCGTGAAGGTACGCAGATATTCGTGCAAAGTTCCTGTTGCTGTTGCCGGAGATTAATCAAAATTGGAAAGTGTCGACAAGTTACAGTAAAAAAAACGAAACCAAATTACCCATACTTGTTTGAATCAGCCCGAGAACAGTCGGGATGTTCCACGCGGATAGATAAGTAGAAGGACGGACGGACAGACGCGTCGAAGCTGTAAAACACACTTCACATATGCCCTGCGAAAGCGCCTAAAAACCCACCTGAAATTTCCTCTCTAATAAAATCAGTGCAGTATCAAGTAGCAAGTTCTGAGTGGCATATGTCACACCTTAATTATGTTTTTCGACTTCTATTTGCACTTAATGTTTCGGCAAGTACCCGCGTTTGAGCCGACCTTCGATGAGTTTTAACGGAAAAGGACATCGTGACGTCAGCGACATTATCTAATCCCATAATTAACTTGTCCACTGCAATCTACGCGCGTTAACCCTTACCCCGCTAACGTGGAAAATATGGTGAGCTCCTAATAATGCCAGCAAATGGCAAGTGGGATTTAACTTGGCATTTAAATGGTTAATTCATCACGTTAAGGACAAATAGATACATTAGCCGATTCTGAGGCCGTCGTTGTTTCTCACTGGAAATGTATGCTATTATGCATATGGGAAATTAATTAACTCCTTAAAACGTCAAGTTAAATCCCATCTGCCTTCTGCTGGCATTATTTGGAGCTCGCCATATTTTCCACATTAGCGGGTTAAGGGTTAAATCGAGAACATTAAACAGATCCTCAAAGTTTAAAATATACAAAAGTTTTATAAGGCCTGTAGTGACCTATGGATGTGAAGCTTGGACATTAACAGGTCCAGACGAACAACATCTCAGAATATTTGAGGGTAGAATATTGAGAAAAATCTTTTTGGCCCAGTGCAAAATTAAGATGGATCCTGGAGAATCAGAATGTATTACGAACTGAACGAACTAATTGAAAACGCAGATATAGTGAGATTTACAAAAAGTAGAAGAATAACCTGGCTAGGTCACGTGATAAGGATGGATGAAAAGAGAACACCTAAGAAAATATTACAGTTGAAACCTATGGGTACGATAATTACAGGAAGACCAAGGAACAGATGGATCGTAGATATTGAAGAAGATATTAGGAATGGAAAGGTGGAGAAAGCAATGTAAGGAAAGAGGAGAATGGTAGAGACCCACTGAGAAGGCTAAAACCGATAGGGAATTGTAATGCCAGTGAAAGAAGAAGAAGAAGCCGTCGCTGTACTGGGATATCGGGCGGTTCCAGTTAGCAGTTGGTTACAGATGTTTCTTCGATACAACCTATCGGTTCCATCTTCAAGGCCCAAGCATTCCAAGACGAATATCTCTTGTATCGACTTGTTATTCCGAAACGTCGTTAATAACTAACAACCTACGCTGTGTAACATCTCAGAAGACCAAAGGCGGTGGAAGCCTGAAGTTAGGCAAGATCCAATGCTGAGAGCGTGCGAACAGCGAATCGTCTGAAGTCACGAATGAATAGTTAACACGCGTATGTATCAAGACCTGTTGGATTGAAGGGCGTGAACCCAGAGCTTCAGTGACGTCATCCTCAACCAATCGGTGTGGTCCTTCTTTCGTGAGCTGAACGTACTGGTTCCCACAAATAATTATACGTAAATCTGCTTAATTTTAAAATTTCGTAAACCTCTGACTTGAAGCGCGATGCATGTCTTCTAAATAAACACAAACAGAGGAGAGGAATCGAATGTAGGAAATTTGGTGGAATAATGAGCAGTAAAAGAAGATGCCTTGCGAGTCCTTAGAAGAGATAATAACAAATCCTTCAAGCTGAAAGGTTTCAACACAACCGTATTTGATTAGGCTTGGCGTACGGATAGGTTTCAGTTTCTCACAATGTTTTTGCTGATCAATACAGTTTTCTGGGATGTTAACAAGGTGCTGAATGGGAAGTACCGACGGACGTTTCGAATAACCCTCTTGTTTACAGTCAAGCATTTGGAGCGAGGCACGGTGTAAGTACCGAGAAGAACAGACACGTCAGGTTTGACTAGTGTTTGTGACATCGTCCAGCGTCTTGAGTTCTTTCAATATCGCGTTTGGACAAAATGTTTTATTTGCGTGTAAAGTGGGGAGGCATTTAGAGGGTTCATTTCTGGTGCGCCCCCTTTGAAAGACCGACAGTCTTTTAGTACTGTCCGGTGGTACAGAATATTTTATCCAAAGAAGCTCGCCAGATAACAATCTTTCTCTCAGTCTTTCCAAAGTGGAAACGAAAACACCCAGAAAGAGCAAAAGACACCGGTCGACGTCAAAATTCCGCTTCAGCTGATCTTGACACATATTTATCATAATCGTTGCTTGAAGAACGATTTCCATTCTACTTTTAAGTATTTTTACGTGAGACATCCCGTCGCCACGAAACGTTCGTGTAACGAATACAACAACAATTGTTTTGAAACGCTTGTTCAAATTTGTGTAAACAATTTTACGAAAAGCAGACAAAGGGATAAAAAGAAAAGTTGAGAAGTTTGATATCATAAACATTCCTTTAATCGATTGTATTTTATCAGGAAATTTATAACATAAAATGATCCCCAAGGTTGAACAATAAAAAAATAAATCCCACACAACTCGTATGGAAATACTAATTTAATATTTTGAATTTTCACTATTTTCAAGCCATGACGTCTTAACATATCATTATAGTTCCATCTCAGTGAAAATTATAAAGATTTTTTTTTAAATTTAATTCTTCTCGGCTTACCACATTCTTATGATATTTGTGACTCAATTATATACATTGATGACGTAAAATAACATAATGCGATTTGCATAATAATTTTTCTTTGCTGTTTTTATCAGCATAATGATACCTTCTTGTATATGAGTCGAGACAAGCCGCATTAGAACCATACACATACTAAAGAATATAACTGTGATTGCCTGCTACTATCCTCGCACCTTCTCTATTATTATGGTTTAAACCTTAATGTTTGGTGCGCCGGGTAGCTCAGTCGGTATAGCGACTGAGCTATGGGCTGGAGGGTCCGGGATTGAATCCCGGTAGGGAAGAGATTTTCCGCCCCTCCAGACCTGCCCTGGTGCCCACCCAGCCTCCTGTAAAATCGATACCGGATCTTTCCCCGGGGGTAAAGTGCGGCCGGGGCGTGCTGCTGACCACTCACCCCCTTCTAGTGCCGCGGTCATGGAAGAGTAGAGCTATACCTCTACCCACCCTCTGGGCCACACCGGGCCTGTA
>Ga0123354_10013096_pt1 | contig 12855 bp, 9 predicted proteins | sample TergutLab28metaG_2_FD_97872 | JGI IMG/M metagenome (GOLD analysis project Ga0123354, IMG submission 97872) | Labiotermes labralis P4 segment gut microbial communities from Petit-Saut dam, French Guiana - Lab288 P4 | ecosystem: Host-associated > Arthropoda: Insects > Digestive system > Gut ...
CTCTTTCCCTCCAGTTTCCCCACCAAGACCCTATACACCCCCTCTCCTCACCTATACGCGCCACATGCCCAGCCCATCTCATTCTTCTCGATTTTATCACCCGCACAATATTGGGTGAGGAGTACAAATACAAAGCAAGAGAAATTACTTATTGTTAATTCTATTTCAATTCAACGTTGAAATGGAACACAGTTATGACAGATTTGCTACAGTTCGCAATAAATGTTCCAAAATCCCGCCGTGAACTTCATTTCACTTTGCAGCTCGTGTGCGAAGACGACGTGTTGTTCGTCTGAGTTGATCTTCGCGGTTCTTCGTATTGGCAGCAGCATCTAAAGACCGAGCGAGCATTTGGTCTGGTGTATCCACCTTTCTTTTGCAAACTTTCCTCTTCGTACTGTACAACCTCACAAACATAAATCTAACATGGTTAGATCTGTAGATTCAAACAGTTCTATCTCAGTAACCATTCAGAATTAAGACACTTGTTCATGTTAATTTTTTTTTCTCACAATGACCGACACTGTTTTCTCAAAAAATTTTGACCTTTCCTTCCGAATCACCCTGTATATGGCTACTAGTTGATAAACACGTTTTCCGAATGCGCCGTTGTTACTTATACGACATAATACTAATCATAAAAATGAAAATACAGTATTAAGCTACGTACATTTACTGCGTTACTTGATGCGAAGTGCGCTGGTGACAACAGAACCGTCGACGCCCGCCCGTCAGTAACAGGCCCCCCGCACTCTCGTGGGAAATCCAAGCCACCAAACATCGAACCAAACTCATTTTTACATACAAGATATGGCACTTCTTGACATTGTCGAAGACATGCGTGCAGTTGGTTGCTCTTGGAAGTGGCACACCACAACTGTGTGCCGGTGAAGGCAGTCCGATGCTACAACGAACGATTTGCAGTTCACCTTATTTTTAGGCTTTACAGTTTATGAGGAATTGCTATGTGCTGTGGCGTCGTTGTCGTTCAAATGCAAGTCGTGGACGTCACAGGCGAGTAATAGTTCTCTGGAAAGTCAGCGCATAACAGATACTTCATTGGTTGTAACATTCCTTTGGCGTTGTTACCTGTGGCTGTAGTAAATGTTTCATAGTGCAGTTAATTTTTTTCATTAAAGTTTACAAACCTAGCCCTGCACTTTTAAATCGTTTTTTATCCAGTGAATGTGCCCTTTCTTCTCTGTTTCTTGTCTCGTCCCTTCAACGGCACCTCGCCCCAGGACGCTCATCACGCCTGTTTAACACGACCGTTGTTCAGATTTGCACCTGGTCATGGTACGTGCTTAGCGGCAGTAATTCTCTGTCTGTATGTACTCTCCCTCCTTCAGTGTTGAATTTCATATTCTGGTGGATCAGACGCGGATGATTTGTGTACCAGTAGACCCTGATCAAACACAGTGCGAAGGTCTCAGCTGTGTAAATTTAGATATGCCTGCTTTACTATCATACTATTTGTCTTCGTAACTATCAGACCGCACATTGCTGATTTTACTTCCCCGTTTTGACTCCTTCCGTTGTGTGTCAGTCAGTTCCATCTCCTCCCCGGGGGCGGTGTACTCCTGCCAGTCGAATTCTGGAAATTCGTTTGCTGCCAAAAGAACTTTCTGTCATCTCCGATGTAGTGGGGCTAATGTGAAGCCCGTCTTTGCGAAATCTTTATCAGGCTCGGGCCGTGTGTGTCGTACCATAAAATTCTTTTCTGGGTTTTTCTAACATACCAAGTTATATGAAGTACAGAATTTTAATTTTTCTATCTCTGGTCTTCGCTAGAGGCTTAGCGCAAAATAAAAAATTTTAATTTGAAATTTTTCTATATAAATTTTTTTTTCGCTCTCCCCTTTGCGTGCTAAAGTTACGTCATTTTTTTTCTTCATTACAGGACTTGCCCCGAGAGATGTCGACGTTTTCTTCACAACTTCTGAAACGGCTTCTACGCGACCCTCATTACTTACGGCACTGCCCAATAGACTCCTCTTCAGCCCACATAAGAAGCCCTGCGTATGCGTTTGGTACTTCCACTGTTCATAATGTTCTCCAGTACACGTCACGTATCTTAAAATAAGTGATGTCGAGAAACGATTTTATTATCATATTCTAATGCTTTTCGTTGCTGATTTTCCCACTCAGCTACTTCCACAACTGTTATTTCAGATTTCTCATATATTCTACTTCTCCAACCTCCGACATTTCATTAGAAGTGTAATTAATGCAACCGAGAGCACCAGCCGACGCGCATCTTCTAAACAAATCAACTGTTTGCACTGTGGATGGGTTACCACAACTGTTTCATTCTATCTCCAGTGCTGTAAAGAGGTGGAATTATTTTGAACACGTGTCCAGATGGAACAGATGCATCTGTGTTGCCGGCGATTATGTCGAAATATTATACATGTCGAGTGAATAAACGGGTTGAATGTAACGTAGTAATGACGTCACCTTTAATTGTTATGATTTAAGTAATCTTACTTGCTGAACGCCCCCCCCAGTGGTTGGTTCGTTATGGTCTTCCTGAAGATACGACTGGGGAAATATTACAGCAGCAAATATGGCGGATCCTCACTTCTGTTTGCGAGCGAATTTACTTCTAAATGCCACCTTTCTACAATCAGCAACGGAGTTTTTACAGCTGTGCAGTGAGAGCTAGTGCAAATAGGCCGTTAACCTTACTTATCGATTGCAGTGATATTTACCACGCTGTTCAAGGCGATACGTAAAGCAAACGTTACCATAAGTCATTGTTACCACCGTCAGCCCAGTCGTTCGCCTCCGTCACGGGCAGTGCCATACAGTTGCTAATGACAGCCGTCGGAACTACCCCCCCCCTCCCCGCCCCCTGCCCAACCCCCATCCTACCACTTGGATATTATCAGACTACTTTCATGTTTTCTGCACATCAGGTGTTTCGACGTCAGGGGAGCGGAGTGCTCATGAATAAAGGGTGTGTGGTAATGAAGAGAAATATACCAGCGGTGCCTGCAAACTGTGATGTCGTCAGTTTTAAATATTTTAAGGGAAATACTGGGTGCATTTTATTTTTTTTCACGAAGATGGTAATTCAGTGAGAGTGAATGTGTCCGAAATCTGAAAATGGGTTCAACAGAGAGCTCGCCTACCGATGCTTCACCAGGACATACATTTTTTGGCAGAACGCATGCGTACCGTTGTGTAAGAAATAAGGCCGCTGTGCTCACAAGATCGCCATCTGCTCCTGCTGGCTTACTGACATCACTGCAATCACCACACTGTGATACTACAAGAACTCAGAATGCCGTGAAATCACCATTACAGGCACCAAACGACGCAACAGCCAAGGTGACTATGTTAGCCGACGGCTCGTTTGCCTTCTTCAGAGTGCACCACAAATTACCATCTGCCAAACAAGGATCAACTGTGCATCTCCCGTCCAATGAAGGTAGTGTAGTCTCCTAATTTTTAGATTTGTCAGATTATTACGCGTGGGTTTAATCGACTTAACACAGATTAACCTCTTAAAGACTGTGACTAACCTTAGTTACATTTAAAGACCCAGCTCGTAGCGCGCAGTAAACACACTCCGCCTTGTTTATAAGAACCACTTAATGTTGTATAGGGAAATAATCGCTATTTGTTCTCAGATCCACACAAAACACGTAAATGCACTGTGTGGGCAGAACGTGGAATTTGTGAATGTTAAACTGGCGGTACATATAGTGACCACAGGGTTTTAAAGTGTCAAATTCCTTACGCAGGCTGGTTACTGATTGGTCACGGGGTGGAGCAGGTTTTTGTTTCTTCCGTTCAGGACGGATCTTGGGAGGGCCCACCCAAATTGTTATCCAACGAGCAGGCGTTATTTCCGTTTGTAAACAAATGAAGGTTCCTGGTTGTAGAGTCGCCCGCCAAACATGCGTGCTGGAGAAGTTGCCGCATACACGGCGTTAGGGCCGCTAAATCTGTCGTTACGCGGAGTCGACAAAACTGGCGATGCTGATCGCAGTGATTTTATCGAATCTTGAAAGCTGTTTCAGTAAGAATGCACATTGATTACTAAAATTGACCGTAATAAAGGGCAAGAAGGAAGACTACACGCCCTATATGAGTACTCTACACTTGCTAAGTTACCAATTTCTGTACTGTTGCGACCGAAGGTATTTTTGATTGCCTGGTTGGTAGTTTTGGGTTGTGTTTCGGGATTTTGGTTCATTGTCAGCCTGAAGACCGATAATCGTGACAGGTTTTACGGGGTCTTTCTCAGCCATAGGCGTACCTATTTTGAGTATTTTCTGAAATTACACCACAGTTGCTTCCGTAGGCATTCCAGTCTGGCCTTCGCATTTAGCCTACCACTTGACACGATATGCTATTGAGAACGCGACCTCACTGTATCTGTCTTGGCAGTATCACCATCTGTACGTCCATGTTTATCCATTGACTCCTACCCGCACCAATAGTCTCAGAACAGAACACTGTGATTTTATTTTGAATCATAATATTAACGGAGGCTGGAATGTTACACATTTTGTTTTGGGTAGCTGTATAAATCCTTCTAACACGCCGAAATGCTGTATGTATTTCTTTTCTCCCCATGCGTTCTACCTATACTACCCATCTCATCCTTGATTTTATCGCCCTAATAAAATGTGAGGTGTATAAACCATGAAGCTCCGCACTATGCAGCGTTCTCCAGTTCCCTGTTACTTCCTCCTAGCTCCAGATTATCTTAGCACCCTGTTCTCCAGGATCCTCAGCTGTTCTTCTTCCCTTAATAAACCCTTCCGAACCTTAAAGGACATGCCGCGAGGTATTATGAAACGCGTTTACTGTACTTATTATCTAACAGTTTGGTTAGTTGCAGGTCTGATCCATCGGTTTGTATAATTATGTACAGGTGTTTGTGAAGTGAAGTGTTTGTGGTCCGTCAAGCGAATTTGACCACAGGCAATCCCTTAAGGACTATGGCTAACATGAATTATATTTAAAGACTCAGTCCGTACCGCGCAGTAAACGCACTCCATCTCGGTTACAAAAACCGGTTAGTTAATGCGGTATTGGGAAATAATCGCGCTTTGTTCCGAGATCCATAAAACGTGTCCCTGTCCACGTCATGAAGGTATAATGGGGGGAGTAGAGGTATAGCTCCACTCATTCTTAACCTCAGCACTAGATGGAGATGAGTGGTCAACATTACGCCCCGACCGTTTTACCCCCGGGAAAGAACCCCAGTACCAATTGATAAAAGATCTACACAAAAAGTCATAAATGCACACTGTGGGCAGAACTTGGAAAGTCTTAATGTTCAACTTGGTGGTACATACAGTAACCACTAGGCTTTAGTGGGTTAATTGTAGTCGGTACGTGATTTATTCATTTGACTCGAGCACTTCGCCATATCATTCCGCTGCGTTCCCCTACCTGACCTCCTATTGTCTGAGCTAAGCCCTTTTATCTCTTAGCTTATCTATCACACAGTGTTTCAGAAATCGTCCACATCCGAACTGGCCGTCTCAGCATTGTACGTATCGCATATATTGAGACACCAGTATTTATTTTACTGTGTTGTCACATCACAATGAGACAACTCGTGGCTACGATCCTACGCGCTTGGCGATGTCCGAGAATGATAGCGTACAGCGCGGCGAGAGGATGACTGCCTCGGGTCGCCGAACGTTACATATTATCGCTGAAGATATTACGTATAATCTGCGGAGATGTTACATACAGTCACTGAAGATGTTACATATAATCACTGCAGACATTACTTGTAATCAGTGGAGATTTTACATATAATCACTCCTGATGTTATGTATAATCTGCGGAGATGGTACGAATTGTCACCGCAGATATTATGTGTAATCACCGTAGATGTTACATATAATCATTGCAGGTATTACATATAATCTGCGGAGATGTTAAATATGAGCCCTGCAGATTTACATACAATCAATGGAGCTGTTACATATAATAACGGCAGATGTTACGTATAATAATGGCAGATATTACGTATAATCTGGTATGTTGCATATAGTCACTGTTGACATTGCGTATAATCAGTGGAGGTGTTACATATAATCTGTGGAGATGTTACATGTAATCACTGCATCTATTACTGTAATCTGAGGAGATGTTACATACTGTATAATCACTGCAGATCCGTATTATCTAAGGAGTTACATGTAATCACTGCAGACGTTACGTATAATCAATGGAGATGTTAAATATAATCTGCGGAGATGTTACATGTAATAACTCCAGCTATTACTGTAATCTGAGGAGATCTGTATTGTCTGAGGTGTTACATATAATCACTGCAGACATTACGTATAATCAGTGGAGATGTTAAATATAATCTGCGGAGATGGTACATGTAATAACTGCAGCTATTACGTGTAATTTGCGGAGATGTTACATATAATCTCTGCAGATGTTGCTTATAATCTGCAAAAATGTTATATATAATCACTGCAGATATTACGTATAATCTGCGGAGTTGTTATATGTAATCACTGCAGATGTTACATATAATCTGCAGAGGTGTTATATATAATCACTGCAGATGTTGCATGCAGTCACCCTAGTCGGTGGGATTGTGTTGGAATCTATTCATTGTGCAGGCTACAAGGATTCCACTCCTCTGGGATATTCGGCGTAGCGTCACGCCCCAGAAGACGCGAATCCTCAACAGCACCGTTGTGAGAACCTCACGTCTCGCAACTTTGTATAAAGTTTGCGTTAACAGCTTACTTTTAATTTATTTCCTCTTGATATATTTTAATTTTCGTGTATTTAAGGAGTATGTTAATTTATATTCCAGTAAAGTGTAATTTCATATTAAAACGTACTAAACTGTAATTTTGCCGGTCGTGTTTTGTGGGTGTGTGACTTGGTCTGTCGCGTTAAAGGAGGAACTGGGCTGAGGGTGTTCGAGAACAGGGTACTTCCGGAAGTATTTGGGCCTGAGAGCAGGGAGTTACAGAAGCTTGGAGAAAACTGCATAGTGAAGAGCTTCATGATTTGCACTCCTTGCCAAATGTTAGGATGGCCACAACAAGGACGAATAGAATAGATGGGAGGGACATGTGGCACATATGGGGAAGGAGACAAATACATGCAGAGTTTCGGTGGGGAAACCTGTACGAACGGCACCACTTCGAAGGCATTGACTGCATTTATTTGATTCAGGATCATGACGAATGCGGGCTGTTGTGAACACGGTGATGAACCTTTGGGTCCCATAAATCGCGAGGAATTTATTGACTAGCTGAGGATCTGTTAGCTTGTCAAGAAGAAGTGTGAGCCGCGATGTTGCTGATTAGACAGGCGCAGGGGCGAGATAAAGTACAGGGTTATTCGAAATGATTGTCGGGGGTTTAACAACTTGCTACCTCGTTCTCCAGATGCAACCCCATGTGACTTCTTTCTATGGGGTTACGTCAAGGATCAGGTTTATGTTCATCCTCTTTACGCAAGTATCCCGGAAATGAAGGTACGAATTAGAATGACCATTAAAACCATCACCGCTGACATGCTACAAACAGTTTGGAACGAACTCGATTATCGTGTTGATGTTTGTAGAATCACAAACGGTTCACATATAGAGCACCTGTAAGGTATGTAACAAAATCTTGGAGTGTTGTTCTATTAAATAAAAAAATGCATTTACTGCTATCTCAAGTGTATTGTGTGTGACAGATTGTTAAAACCCCGACAATTATTTCGAATAACCCTGTATTTGTGTTTCATTAATGATAAGCAAGTTGTGAAAATAAAGTTGCTTTAATTTGTGCTGGTTGGAGGGGGCAGGGGGTGTCATGTGCTTAGTTCTTTTTCACATCACCTCCCCGCAGAGACAGTGGCCTAGCCGTGACTACGTCAAGTGCAGGCCGGACTGCAGGGGACAACCCGCTTTTCACAAACGGAAATATGTCTCGGATATTCTGAAGTCGGAAATATTCATTCGGACGCTGCGTATGAATAAACGGTTAAGGAATGTTGCCCTGGCATGGTAATGGTCGTCTTGAATGTTTGAAGGTGGGGGGGAACTATTTTTGTGTGCGGCGGAGGGATACCGTGCCAGTGCGAGCTAATGTTAGGAACAGAGAAGACTAAAATTTGTAGGCGAAAGTCCGTGGTTCGCGACTGACAATGTTCCGATCCTCGGTCGTTCTCCGTCTGTCTAAACCAAGTACGTGCGTGTATCTGGCTTACTGCGTGAGAGATCGGTGCTTCAAGGTGGCCTGCATCGTGGAGGGTATGTCGAGATTTGACTTGATATTTGTGGAAGAAAAGTGCTGGGATAAGTTGTCAGTGAAGCTTGCGGCACGAGTGCCGTTGAAAATTACAGTTTTAGGGCCTTGGTTGTACGTATGTCAGAAACGTCATGTCATTTGGTTTATACAGGGTCCTTATTTTATCTGACAGCTATCGTTTGTCACTTTCAGCTATGAGTGTGTGTGGGGTGGGGGGGGGGGCACAGTCGGCTGCGTGAGCTAAGTTAATGCATTAGCCGACAGGAAGTGGAAACCGATACTTTTCAGATGAAATTATGGCCGTGTACTATAATACCGTTATGGAAATAAAACGTTGCACGTTTTTTATTATCTAGGCGACAAGAATAATAATTTCAAGTTTTTTTTTACCGCGGACGTCATTTTAAGGTGCCTGAGTTTCTAAATGACAGGTCATGGGATCGACGACCGGGAACTGATTTCGCACAGAATCGTGAATTATGAAGTACCGCCACATCGACAACAGCTCCGGAGAACACCGCATTCCCATATTCCGTTCTTCACCTAGATTACTGGCATCTGAAGTATTGGGCTCGCCATACTTAAGGCCCACCCACTGTCGACGTCAAGACAGGGTGGATATTTACCCCCACGCCTCCTACACCTATCCTGGCAGTTTGCTTATGAACAGTGGTGGCAGTTTTATTTCATCGACAGATGGTGAAGTTGTCTTCTTAAACGCCATGAAGTTACGTGAAGGACTAGAAATATAGTTCCATTCATTCCTAACCTTGGCGCCAGATTGTGAATGTATGCATTTGTTTGGTCTTATACACAATTTGGTCGAAATCGACTGGGTGGTTTTGTTGATGAGACGTTGAGAAACGGTCACTGTCTCCCTCAAACGCATTTATTGTTTGCGCTTCGTAACGGCCTGGCTCTTCGACGTGCTAATTCAATTGCCGTCCTGCAGATGGCATGAGTGTTTGAATCGTCAATGGCGTCTGTAAGCTACTTCGCACATTCCTTCGGCTTGACTTCGTAAATGCAGACGCAGACACCTGTGCAGTGGCCTTTCACAGTTACCAGCTGTACAAGCGTAGGTCATTCTTATGCCGTTTTCAGCTACATTAACTACTCTTTAAAGCCCTGTGGTTACTTTATGTACCGCCAGGTTTAACATTCAACGACTCTGTGTTCTGCCCACACAGTGTTTCTGTGTGCTTTGTGTGGATCTGAAAACAAACAGCGGTTATTTCACTTTACAACATTAATTGGCTGGTATTTATAGCCGAGACGGAGTGTTTACTGCGGGGTAAGGACTGAATGTTTATATACCGCCAGGTTTAACTTTCAGCAATTCTACGTTCTGCCCCACACAGTGTATTTATGTATTTTATGTGGATCTGAGAACAAACGACGATTATTTCCTTATACAACATTAACCGAATGATTTTTATAACCGAGACGGATTGTGTTTACTGCGCGGTACGGACTGGATATTTAAGTATAATTCAGGTTAAATTTAAAGTGCTGTATCACCAGAGTGTTTCACCATGTTCCAGTCTGCCATGAAGAACTTTTCAGATCCGGTTTGTTGCCGCTTGCATGCGAATTAGAGTAAACAGTGTGTTAAATATAGGCACGAGGATACATGCCAAATATTCTTCGTCGGTAATCGGACAATTCTGAAACTGCTGGCTACTGTGAGTAGGGCTGCTAAACAGTGCCCCACCCCTCCCCCAACGAATATTTCATTTTGGTCAGTTTTGAACAGAGTCGCGAGAAGCGCGTTTGGGCCCAAGAAAGAGGAACTAACTCCGTAGACTGAGAGTTTACAAAATGATGACCTTCCTAATTTGTGCTTCGGACTGAATTGTTATTAACTGTGATGTTAAAAGTCTTATTCACCTGGTCAAGAAGTTAACGGTAGGTTACGGAACCCTCAGGCAAATCAGTCACGCTCACACATGGCCGTCATATTTCATCATCATCATTATCCTCTTCCTATAACTTGCAGGGTTTTATGCCTCGTGTCCTGTTCCGGTCCCACTAACAGTCCAGAAGTCCTTTGAGGGGTCGTCCATGGCTTCGTTTCCCACACGGCTGATATTTGGTAATTAAGTGTGGCAGTAAGTCCGTCTGTCTGTCTCTGTCCATTCGCCTAACATGTCGTAATCGTTTATTTGTGTAATTTTTAATTTTCTTTACAACTGGCTTAATTTTAAGTTCTGATAAAACATCTTCACTAGTTTTTAAATCTTGCTATTTGTATTTTTCCCTTCTAATCACAGATTTCATTTCCGCTGACGGTATCCTGTATTCATCCTTTTCTCTAAATGCCCAAGTTCCGCATCCGTATAACACAGTAGGTTGTGCCGACATATTTCCGCCCTAAAAACGTGCATTTCTCTCCCTTACCGTCACCTCCCCCTCCTCGTTTTACCTTCCGTCATTTGATCACCCTAAACCCCATGCCGTTCAGTACAAATCCTGATGCTCCTCGTACTGTAGTATTCTCCACTCTCCTGTTACCTCCTCTGTGACCTCTTATGGAAGTCTTTCGGTCTGCGTTCCCCACAGTGACTGTCCAAATTGCACATCCACTCACACGCATGCGCACGTATTCCTATGAACCTAGACCTGTATGTGTTCCTTGTTGGTTGCAAGAAGTAGCAGAAGCTGCGTGTTCGGGGTTGATCCTGAACGACTCAGATTTAGAGAAACGTTTGACAGGAAGTGAACTCCACTGACTTAATGTGTTTTATTAATATGTGAAATATGAAAAAGTTTTTTATACATTATACTCGTAGTGAAGGAACTGCTTGCACGGCGCGCGGTTCCACTCTTAACGCTGGGGGAATATCTAAATTGTTTTTCTTATAATTTTTTTTCTATTTGGCCGAAACATATGGGAGTTAATTGTTTCTGTAAACCAATTTCAGTATATTTTTGTTCGCATTTTTATGTACCATTACTGTATGTTTTCGAATAATGCAAGGACCGTGGATCGTAATAAAGCTTAATTGCCCATCTTAGCAACTGACCAACTGAATGCACAAATTCTTGTTTTGTAATAAGTTTATTACATTTCTCTACATGTTTCGAGCACAACAGTACTCGAAACATGTAGAGGAATGTAATAAACTTATTATTAAATTAAGAATTTATGCATTAAGTTGGTCGATTACTAAGCCTATACTGAGATGCACGGTCAGCCAAACATCAAAAAAGTTATTTGTCCTTGTTCATGTACTCGAATTGCGTTGTTGTTTCGGTTATGGATCATTACCCTGATGAGTTTAATATCCATGCCATTTCGTTAGCTTCAAACCCCATATCGCCTGTCACTCAGCATAGTCACAACGAAAGATCAGCATGTTTGTAGCACCTCATATGTTAACTTAGAGCACAGAGCTAGCGATGTATAGACTCTGTAAGCCTTCGCTTACGATACGAAAAATACCAACTTATTCATGTCTCAGAACCACGTTTAGTGTAATCGGTATACTGTATTAACTAGGCTGCGGGCTGGACGATCCGGGGTTCTAATCCCGGTAGGGTCAAGTGATTTTTGTGTTTTCAAAATTCGAGATGGCTCTGGGGCCCTCCCAGCCTCTTATTATTCATTTACCTTGGGGTTAAAGCGGCCGGTGTGTGAAGCTGACCATCTCCATGTATTACCGAGGTTAAGAATGTGTGGGGCTATACCTCCACTCCGCCTGAATGCCTTCACGACGTAAAATGGAAGGATTTTGCTCTATCTTCACTAAGTAACTCCAAGATTGTGTTTGATGGTCTGTGGTTCAGATCTGGATCTGTTGTCCGTTATCATTAAAGGAGTTTTTTTAGTCCCCATTCTTGCGGACCGTTTCCTTGGTAGTGCCTGGTAATACACCAGCATTACCGCTCCTCAAATTCTTGCTTCCTCACCTGTTACGAACGTCTTCCCATTTTTCATACTATACGAAGTCGTCGCTTTAAACATTATCTTTAACAAACGCATAAATACATACAATTTTTAGCTTGCGTCATAATTTATTATTCTTACGCGCGTTCGCAACCCTACGGAGCACGTACTCAAATCGCTCCGTACGTCTGTCTGTCTGTATGTATGAAACAACTGGAGAACTGCTGGTATCATTTCAATGTGGCTAGTAGTAAAGCCGTTTCTTTGCCGCAACATAGGTGTTTCGACTTGGTGAGGTATTTTTTCAGGGTGCCGCCATGCCCCCCTACGCCCGAATTTTTTTTTTTGATCCTGGGTGAAAATACCTCACCTAGTCGAGACGACACCTGCGTCGCGGCAAAGGGACGGTATTACTGGGGTTTTTGGGAGGAACCATGATTTTTGCTTGGGAAAAAAATCAAGACTCATTGTTTCGCGGAGTGGGGTAGAGTACGATCTTCGCCGCGCGCTGCCCCGCCACTAAATAGTGAAAGGTAGTTAACCTTTTGACGCCTAATGTCAACTATAGTGGTCGTATCGTACCGCTAACCTCTAAATTTGCATTTTATATATTTATTCAACAAATATAGGTACTGAATATTTTAAACACGGTATATACTCTCCGTTTTTTCTCTTCAAAATGCAGTTTGTTTCATAATTCTAACGTATTTGGTTCCTGTA
>Ga0123354_10013097_pt1 | contig 12854 bp, 9 predicted proteins | sample TergutLab28metaG_2_FD_97872 | JGI IMG/M metagenome (GOLD analysis project Ga0123354, IMG submission 97872) | Labiotermes labralis P4 segment gut microbial communities from Petit-Saut dam, French Guiana - Lab288 P4 | ecosystem: Host-associated > Arthropoda: Insects > Digestive system > Gut ...
ACACACGTCTTGTTCTCCTGAAGATGGGCATAATGATGCCCGAAACATGTTGAGAAAGTATTGATAATAAACATCTAACTGTTGCATCTTGTTGGTTTTCTCTCTCACTTCACAATTTGCTCAAGATGCACGGTCACAGAAACCTAAAGCTTGAAAACACAGTGTTAATACTATTACTTACCAGAATTATTCAATTGCAGGTTGGAGTCTGTGTATGGCCAGTCATCCAGACTATCAATTTTGCTGTTGTTCCAGAGGCATATCGCATTATGTTTGTTGGGTTCTGTAGTCTGGTCTGGACATGCTTTTTGGCATATATGAAGCAGTTACAGACAGATAAGATAGAAAAATTACATTGACATAGAAATGTTGGGGTCTTAAATAGAATTCTTTATTTATCCTTATTGTTGCACCGTGCATTTCATAGAATCACTTTAATTATTAACCAACAAATGCACTTATATAAAATTTCACATTAAAACACTTAAAATCGCTCCGACGTGTTTTGATCCTAAGATCATCCTCAGGGAGCTACATTGTTCCTTGCTAAAGTCATTTTAAAAACATTCACAAAATAATTCCATTATATTAACAGGGTGTTGTGACAGCATATTGTGTTGTGTAAGAGTACGTTGTTGGGAATGTTGGGAATTCATTATTGTAAGATATATTACTATGAAATATGGTGGTGCATGCCAGTCCATTTTCACTTTATACATTAATTTTCATTATGTGATCTAATTGTCATAATGAAGTTTATTAGTAAATGCTGAAAGTGCAAGTACGAGGCCAAATGGCATTAATAAATCCTTGGCAGAATGGGTATTGGATTTTAGGGTTCACTGGCAAAGCAGCTGTCCACAGTCAAGCTCTCTGTGTGCCCAGATTGCCTCTGACATAAATGACTAGTAAATGCATTACAAATAACATGTGATATTTGATATAATGAAAGATTTAGAACAAAGTCTGTGATAATTTACTGGGGCTGAGTTTACTTAATGTTTCTGTTGGGAAGTTCAGAAGCCAAATGATCACAGTAATTCCTGTTGATGTGGTTTACAAGTTGCATATATGTTTGACATTGCTGATACATATACCATGCATTATTCTGTGAAGTAAATACAGTAACATACTAATGCACATATAGACTAAAAATCATATTATCATGTGGTTCTTGTAAGAAAATGTAAACTATGCTTCAGCATGCAAGATGAATGTACATTATTTCATAGTTTTGTGGGGCAGTGAAAAAGGAAACAATACATTATTTTTTTAAAGAATTTAATAATAACAAGCATTTTCAGAATCGGTTTCCCTGCTTCATTAAAAACTTCTATTCGTCTGCCATTCCATCTTCATGTCTGTGTTCCACTCTCTCTCACACCATACCTTCTGAACCAGTAATGTGACCATAAACTGAGTATCATGTCACTGGCTATCAGTGATGATAAATCCATAATTATGGAAAAGTAACAAGTGCATGATGGAGTTTATGGGTGTAGGAGTTACGTTTGTATTTTGTGTTTTAATTTTCTTTATTCCCTTTATGGAATTACACATTGAGTGTTGTGGCTACTGGTTGCAGTTCATTGCACTAGAAAGAATGCCGAATGCAGATTCCACACATAGCTGACTTTTCTATATAAAGGAGTACCGTGACGCAAACATTGTCTTTGAATTTCTGGTAAATTGAGTGTTAAAAACTTAAAGCTCCCGCTTACAAGATGTTTTTGAACAGCGATAATGAGAACTGTCACTGTATGGTGGTGTATACAAGGTGAGTGAGGTGAGTGGAATATGTGCTTGGCCTGGGTAATAATTAACTGGAATGTGGCACCTTGGAATATTATATTTCAGTGACTTAATTAAAAATTTGAAATGTTGACAGTTTTAGAATATTGAATTTTTTTGGGAGGAGGGTAAGCAATTAATTTAAATTTTGAATTAAGTCACTGAAATGTGATATTCCAAAGTGCTACATTCCAGTTAATTATTACCTAGGCCAAGTCACCTTGTATACACCACCATATAGTGAGTGGAATATGTACTTGGTTTAGGTAATAATTAACTGGAATGTGGCACTTTGAAATATTATATTTTGGTGACTTAATTCAGAATTTGAAATTTGGACAGTTACACAGTATTGCATATTTGTTGGAAGGAGGGCAAGCAATTAATTTAAATTTTGATATGGCAACGTCAATTTTAAAAGTGTAAACCTTTTATTAGTAAATTTTGTATATTTTATTTTACTACAGTACTGACTCCCACATCCTGTGCATTGCTAATCCCCTTAATCCAGCTCGGAGGATTGTATATTTATAGAGCAGAGTGTACATTGACTCTTGCTTTGCCAAGTAGGGGAAATGAGACTCATGTTTGTTAGCAGTTACATATTCCTGCTGTACACATATAAATCAATTGGTGGCAACTTCGTGTAGGTAAAAGACAAATCCAGTGAGTGCCTGTTCAGAAATTGCCTGAGGTGTGGAAGGAGTTAGTCATTGTACCTATCTATAAGAAGGTTGATAAAGCAGATTGTAGTAATTTTAGAGGCATATCACTTTTGTCAACTGCGTACAAAATTTGATCCAAATCCTGCTGTCAAGGTTAACTCCATTTGCAGAGGAAATTATTGGGGATCATCAATGTAGACTTTGACGCAACAGGTCAACTACTGATCATATATTCTGCATTCGTCAAACACTTGAGAAAAAATGGGAATATGATATAGCAGCGCATCAGCTATTTATAGATGTCAAGAATGTTTATGATTCAGTTAGGAGGAAGGTCTTACATAATATTCTTATTGAGTTTAGTATCCCCATGAAACTGGTAAGGCTAGTAGAAATATGTTTGAATGAAACTTATGGCAGAGTCCAGGTAGGCAAACATTTGTTTGACATGTTGCGTTATTAGGAATGTTTTGAAAAAAGGTGATGGTTTATGGCATTGCTTTTCAGTTTTGTTGTAGAGCATGCCATTAGGAGTGTTCAGGTAAACCAGGATGTCTTGAAAATAAATAGTACACATCAGCTTTTGGATTATGCTGATGATGTTAATATATTGGGCAGAAGTGTTATATACTGTAAAGGAAAACACAGGACCTTTAGTAGCTGCTAATAAGGAGTGTGCACTAGAAGTAAATGCTGATAAAACTAAGTACATGGTCATATCTCGAGATCAGAATGCAGGGCAAAGTCGCGATATAAAGATTGATTATAGTTCTGTTGAGAGGGTGGAAGAGTTCAAATATTTGGGAAAAACCTTAAAAAATCAAAATTCTCTTTGTGAAGAAATTAAGAGGAGATTGAAGTCAGGGAATGCTTGCTGTCATCCAGTTTGTTATCCAAATATACAAAGATTAATATATATACTGTATATAATTTTGGCTGGTGTATTATATGGGTGTGAAACTTTGTCGCTTAATATTGAGCGAGGAACATAGGCTGAGGGTGCTTGAGAATAGAGTGTTGAGGTGAATATTTGGGCCTAAGAGGAACGAGGTAACAGGGGAGTGGAGTGAAGTACATATTTATGATCTGTACTCACCCAATATTGTTTGGGCGATAAAATCGAGAAGAATGAGATGGGCGGGGCATGTTGTGTGTATGTGGGAGCGGAGAGGCGTATACAAGGTTTTGGTGGGGAAACTGAAGGGAAAGAGACCACTTGGAAGACCCAGGCATAGATGGGAGGATAATATTAAGATGGATCTTGAGGAAGCGGGATTTGGAGGTATGGACTGGATGGATCAAGCTGAGGACAGGGGTAGGTGGTGGGCACTTGTGAATGAAGTAATGAACCTTTGGGTTCCATAAAATGCAGGGAGTTTCTTGACTGGATAAGAACATGTTAGCTTCTCAAGAAGGACTCTGCTCCAGGGAGTAAGAAACTGTGTGTGCAAGTGTATGGCTGTGTCTTATTGTGTAACCGTCAGTATCATTCTATTTCATCGTTACGAAAAGTGCTTTGTGTTCATGCAGTTTGGGCGCAGCCCGGTTAAAATTCCGCACTGCCTATTTCACGGTAGCGCAGCATGAAAAGGAGTACAAATCATCTAGGAGCATGTAGAGGATTTCCCGATGTGATCGATTTCTATCGGGAATTGGGCGTGCAACGATTATCTGTGTCTGTCATCTGTGGTGTTTACAGAGTGTGGAGTCGGAATATCGCTCGTAGTGGTAACGTACTGGATTTTGCGTCGTGTATGTTATGTTATTACAATAATCCTGTGTTATATGTGTGTATATGTCACTTCACGCATTTAATCTGATTACATATTAAAGTAAAGCATTGTACGTGATGAAGTTTTCACGAACTGTTTGAGAACTGTCATTCACTGTGCCATCCAAATGCCATGGGGCCCTCGTGATTTGTAGATTTGGCTATATGTTTTGCGATTGACTTGTATGCAGGGGTTGAAGGACAGGAGTGATGCATAGTGTAGCTAAGGAGGAAAAAACATGAAGTGGAATGTAGGTTGTGATTTAAACATCACAGAGGACCCAACTATTTACACAGGTTAGGGTAAAGTGAGATAAAGTAAAGAAGTCCCTATGCACAGTATGAATGCATATGAGACATTGGAGGTATAGCTCCACTCACTTGTAACTCCGGGATTAGATGGAGGTGAGTGGTTAGCTTCATGTCTCGGCTGCTAACCCGAGGATAGAAAGCTGTGTACCAGTGAGTTTGGAGGCTGAGTGGGGACCAGGGCCGATGTGGAGTCTGGAGTAAAAAAGTTTTGCAGGTTATGGGGAAATAAACTGTATGTATGCCTTCCTAATATGGTGGCTTAAAAATATTCCCATGCCATGAAATTTTCCAAAATATAAAAGTATAAGAAAAAATAAAATGTGAAACTGTGACAGGAGGTGATGTGTTCACTTAACATTTTTTTTCAGTCTCTTTGTTAAGTGTGTAGTTAATGTCCTGTTTATGGTACATGTGGCCTCCAAGGTACCCCATTGGTCAAAGTCCTTACTATGAGAAAATTCTACTCTGAGCTGGGAACAATGGATGTGTGATTTGCAGACATACAGATGTGGTGTCAGATAACACAATGCAGTAGATGGTTAGGGTATTCTGATAAGAAAGTATCCTCAGATACATGGGATTTTAACTGTATGTAGATACAGTTGGAAGGTAATTAGAAGTGTCTGGGAAGAATCTGGAAGGCTTATGTTACTGTGCAGGAACACCCTGGGGGGCTGTACCATCTCCCCTTGCAGTGGAGATTTGCACTGTATGAGGGTATCATTATGCATAAGATAGTTTTAGCATGACAGTTTGAAAGCATGCGTAGAGACTGTGCTGTTTTTTGACAGGATGTTGGCATCAATGGAGAAACTACTGTGTTAGGTGATGAACATTCCCATCTGTGGATGGAGCGAGGAGCCCATCAAGAGTCTGACCCCTTGTGACCTTGAAAATGAAGGCATGTTCTCCAAAACATCAGTCAACTGCGTGGTTTCACAGCCTGAAAGATGGTAATCTTCATTCACGCCATTTTAGTTCCCACTTTATTTACTATTTCTAAATCTTGAATTTGTGTACTCATTGAGTATTGCACTACCATAAACATTATAAATGAGAACATAATAATGATTACATAGTTGTTGCTCTTGTTCTTCTGATGTGAAGTGGCATTGCTGAAGAAAGTCTGCTAGAACTGATGAAGGATATTCGAACGTGAATGAGTAGGGAGCATCCAGGAATTTCACGCTTCCCCTTTACAGATTATCTGCTAAGAACTTGATTCTGACCAAGGACAGATCACTTAGGATATCATCTTATTATCTCTGACTGTGCACTGCAGTGTGAAATGTCCCTGTAGTGAAAGCATTATGTGAGGTGTAAGTGTGGGGTGTAATTTTGGAAATAAAATTACTTTTTTAATTTGTATTATCTGGCACATTTGTGGTAATGTTTTATAGATACTTGGTACTGATTGTTGCAGAATCACCTGTTAATGGATGAGGTGTAATTTGTGTGATCAGGGATACTAGATAGCAGCCATGGAGAAGCATCATCGAAGACTCTGCTGTTTCAAGTGCCAAGGGCTACCATTGGTTTCAGGCTAAATGAGGGTGATCCAGGAACTCATCCTTCCTTCTCCTGTGCACATCACATACAAGGTCATTGACTTCAGAGTGTGGAAGGACACTGAAGGATTTACCCCCACCCCAACTCTAGATCAGCCAACAAGAAGTCTGTATATTAAAGGTAAGTGTCATGTATGAATCAAAAATGGTGTATGTGGTAAGGAAATCCAGAATCACGGGGCTGTCTTCAATGACCCTTGGCATACAGAAATCCTTCGGATACCAGAAAGAATTTTGTTTCATGTGAATATGAGTTAAATAATTCTGTAATAATGAAATCTAGCATGATTCCTATGGTATAGATAGTATTTATACTGATGCCTGCCTTGGCACATTCCTGAGTTTCTGCTGTGGCCTGGCTCCTGTGTGGAATGTGTGGGTAATTGAAGAGCATACCATTTTCCTATAATACACCCATCACTTGTTTTTTGCATGTTCATATTCCACAGTTTCGCAAATTTTCAGGGTTGTCCCAAGAAAGAAATACGTAACTTGGGTCCTTCAGTGGATAAGGTGCATCAGATTGACAGCTTTAACAGGTTTTGAAGCATGTTGTTCAAGGAGTTGAAGGATAGAAACCAGGCAGCTAGAATCATGGTGTTTCTACAAAAGAAAGAAAAACACACAAAAAAATATTAAGATATTAAAGGGTAGGTGGGGGGGGGCAATCAGCTATTTGTGAATTTTTGCCTTTTTTTGGAGAGGGGGAACCAAACGCTTGCAAAAGCAAGGGATGAGCATGCTGGTAAGTAATAAGTTACAAGCCAAGTACATCAAAACCACTGTTATGTTCATGCTTTTGATTAGGTCTCCTATGTTGTGCCCATTGTGCTTTTATTATGTAACACATCATCACATGCTGTCCGTGAATGGTGTAGAAGTGTAAGAACAATGGAAATGGCGTACAATTAACCATGTACAATGAAATCCTGTATTTAGTGAATTTTTTTTCTTTTGTTCCCAGCAGAAGCCAAATTAAGTAATGTATTCTTCTCCTGTGTTTAGTAAATTTCATTTTAGTATAGGAAATTGTTGACTTTCCAGAGTTTGTATTTTGGTTCAGTGCAGCTGTGTTCAAAACAGTGGACAGTATTCATATTTTATCTGTGCCAGAAATCATTATCACATGGTGATTTTGGTCCAAACAGTAGTCTGTATTCACGTATATCAACCAAAACTCTGTACAGTCAGTCTTATAAGGAGGGCAGAACTTTTTGCATGTAATTTTGCCTAACCACCAATTAGTGCAAACCTTGATTTAGTGCAGCAAAGCCATTTCCCCAGTGATTCATGAAATATGGCTCACACTGTATGTAGAACTTAGGACTGCTGTTAGCTGCCTGGTTGCAAGTCTTACACTAAACAGTTGCATGGCTGATTGAAAACTTTGCTTGATGTCAAGGAATACAGATACGCATTGCTTAACACCAGGGATACGTTCTGAGAAATGTGTTGTTAGGCACTTTCATCTTTGTGAGAACATGTACTTAATACAAACCTAGATAGTATAACCTACTACACACCTAGGTTATCTGGTATAGCCAATTGCTCCTAGGCTACAAACCTGTACAGCATGTTACCGTACCGAATACTGTAGGCAATTTTAATGCAATGGTAAGTATTATAATATTTTAATCTTATTGGACCACCTTTGTATATGCAGTCCATTGTTGACTAAAACATCATTATGTGGCGCATACCTGTATTTGGAGAGAAGCACAAGGATTCTGTAGGAAATTTTCATTCTGTCCCAGAATGTTGTCCTGAGAATGCCCTCAAATTTATCTCTTCACTGGTTCATGTAATCTCAGACTTCATAGTGAAATTGAAAGCTTTGTGCTTTTTACCATTGGCTCCACAGCTTCTTGAAATGTTTTTCCTCACAAAATCACATGCACATGTACGCACACAAAACTAGGCAGGCATTGTTGTGACCAGTTAATGCTGCACTTCCAAGTACTGTGCATGACAGAGGGCTGCATTTATGATCCAGAAAACATCCCAAAAGCAATTGGTTGAGGAAAATATTCATATTTCATCACAATGATTGCACAATTGACAAGTAGCTCTCTGGAATGCAGTCATGCATACTGTGATTATTTGTTGTTGTTTCTTGACAGTGTTGGTTACATCAGTGAAGAAAGTAGAGTTGCAAGTCATGAATGATGTCATCAAATTCAGCAGCAGCAAGCAACATCCTACGAGGTCCATTTGTCACATCATCTGCAGCATTGGGTCTTAACCTGTATCATATTACAAAGTCTCCTCACTCCTGATATACTAATATCCGTATCCCTACTAGTCATTCGCCAGAGGATATTCATTTATCATTTTGAAGTTTCTTTTCCAACAGGGAATTAGTAATGGGTTGTTTCTCAAGTGATCCTGTTGCCCAATCTTACATTACATTTTTGAAGTACATAAAAAGGGAACTGCTTTAAATTATATTGTACATAAATTATACAAAGTATAAAATATTCACACCATCACCAGTCAATTGTAGAATAAATAAAGGGGCAAGCTAGAGAGCAACAAAAACAACTGCAGGAGACATCTACAAATGATGTTAAAAGTATAAAAATCTTGTAAGTTACATTAATCTTTGAAAATGATGACAAATACTTTTAATATAGGATAGGCTGTATCTCCTTACTGGAGCACATGGACTGAATTCAGCTGCCCAGTTCATAATCTGTTTGATTTTAGTTGTATTACACATTTCATAACTAACGGTTAGTTGTCTGTGTATAAAGAAATCTGTGTAGATGTAGGGAAAAATTAAGTTTTTTATGCTTTCTTCCTTCCTTCCCCCACCCCTGTCATTCGTATGGAGGCCATGTACCAGAGGTCAGGCACCAGTGAGCTACAATAAAACCGACATTGATTTTGGCCCAAGGAGAAGAGTACAAGGAAATTCTGTCTCTGCCCACCTCTCCCTGTACTCTTCATGGAGCTTCAGTACTAAAGGTATGTGTATACAGTAAATCAGATTTCTTTTACCATTGGTACTGGGCTGTGAATTCAGTTGTTAAGCTACACAGCATGTGAGCTGTATATGGGAAACAGATGTACAGCTATCAGTAGACTGGTGAATGTAATGTGGACAGTTAGTTTGGGCAGTAGGTTGCAGACATGCATCATGTACATGCACCTGTGTGTGTGCATGTACATGCATGTGCACACAAAAGTTAAGTGAAAAATGTTTTTGTATATGCATGCATGCACGCATGTGTGCACGCACACACACACAAAATGTTTAATGAAAAGTGTGTGTTATCTTTTTTGAGTGATATGTCTGAAGTCAAGTAAATACCACTTTTTATGTGACCTAGTGTTGAGACTGTGTGTCATATAGTTATGGCCATGTGCCTATTTGACACAGGTGGAGGTGTAGTCCCACACATTCATAAGCTTGGGGGTGGGGGGTTCCGAAGCTGGTCTGGCTGTTATGGAAAAGAGAAAACTCTTGCTTCTTCCTGGAATTCACCCTAGTTGCTTATGATATATCCCATAGCACAGTCTTGTTGAGTGGGGCTATCCCAGCTACAAAACTTCTGGGATATTTCATAGTTTCTCTGTGAATGAAAGGTGCATGAAAGAAGGATAGCTCTGTGGCCTTTAATTTTTAACTTCTCTGTTGAGTATGCTATTTGGGAGATCCAAGGAAACATTGAGAATTGTAATTTAATGGAACATTTCACCTTCTGTTCTGCATTAACTGTATGGAGCAGAGTCTGGAAGCTGCTTCAGCTGGTCAGCAGATCAAAGACAAATAGGATTCTGAACTGAATGGCAGAAAACACTTCTCATTTCAATTCACTCTTAATATCTGCATGAATACAATTTTGACTTGTTGCCATTATCTACAAATATTTTAATTTTGTTCAATTTTCAAAGAATTTATTAGCCATCTTGATTGTATGATTTTGTCCTGCATTTGGGCCACAAAACATGAACACTTGGGTTTCTTTCTATTCACTTCTAGACCAGCCTACTGGTACTTCATGAAACATGGTATGTTGCTCCTGTTATTTCTGTAGCTGAGATTTTTATATTTTCTGCAGTATCTTGAAGATAGGTAAAGTTACAAACACAACTTATAATGTTTATATTCCTAAGGAGTTTTTACATAGCTTGTCTCTTGTTGAGACAAGCATTATCCCTCTTGTTGAGAGTAACATATGACAAGTAATAAAGATATATAGTGTTTTAAAGTTTACAGTTTGATGTCATGCAATTTTTCTATTTTGGCACTCCTGGGGTGACATTGTGAATGGGAAGCTGTCTGCCTGGGCTTTTGAAGGAGGTCTAACTTCAGCGTCACCAACCTTGCAGTGTGGGTCTTAAGCTTTGCCTGTATCAAGGTGTGTTACTTTAGATAGTGCTTGTGGTTTGCTGACATAATTCCAGCATTATCACGCTTGTTGAGACAAGCTATGTAAAAACTCCTTAGCAATATAAACATTATAAGTTGTGTTTGACTGTAACTTTACCTCTCTTGTTGAGACAAGCATTATCACTGGTATTGAGACAGGCTAAGTAAAATCTCCTTAGTAATGTAAACATTACAAGTTGTGTTTGACTGTAACTTTACCTATATTCATGATCCTATACAACACAATGGGGATGGCTCACCTGAAAGTTGTTTGCAGTATTTTCCCAAGCCTTATTGACATAGCTGTTATCAGCCAAAGTTTTCCAGAGCTGCAACCCTGTTGAAAGTGTCGAGCTCATAGTCTTTTGTAACTACCATGTTCTTTGTGAGTCTTCCCATCGGGAGAGGTGCAGGTGTTGTTGTGAATGTTTTGATTTGGGAACATTATGCTCAAATTTGCTGCTGCACCAGCATTGCCTTTAATATTTGCATGTAATCTGTCATTCCCGGTTGGCTTGAAAATATCTTCACTTGTTAATTTTGCATTAAAATCTCTTAACAGAATATTCACTTGGTATCTCAGAAATTGATAAAATATATACTCTGATTCCACACAGAAATCTGCCTTTGAATCATCACATTTATCCTTAGTTGTACCTGTGTATCTTATGTATACTTACATGATAGTGCATAAACACTAGTACGTTGAAGCAAAACTTACAAATAAAGAAGGCAGTTAAACTAAAGTACATGGATCTGAGCAGGGCTTCTAAGTAGAGGGTTGAAGACAGACATGTAGGTCAGCATGGCTGTGATGCTTGACAGTGGTATGTCAGTTCACCATGTCGCCGTAGCCATGGCTACAGCAGTTGAAGCTGTAGACACAGCAATGAGATACCTGAATGAGGCAGAGAGGACCACCGCCCCATCAATGACTGGCAGCATTACTTGGTTCGCCTTGCATAGTTTGTAGTATTTTTGTCTGTTTAGAACATAAGGAAGTTTATAAGGGGCACATGTAACTCCACATCTATCTGAAAATTGTGTTGGACTGTTCATTGTTGTTTTATGCAGCTGTTGTGGAATTGGCCTTTGTTGTTGTAGAGAGGGGAATGACAATCTTGGTGAAATGTATTATGATATGTAGTAATGTGCGGTTTGTTACTGTCTGTTAACAGGTGTGAAGATTCATCACTAAAGAGACATATTCTTCGCCTAACAAAGGACGTGGCATTGCTGGACAGTGGAAGCAGCAAGACATATCTGTGTAGTTCTCCATCATTTTAAGGTCCCTTGGTGTAGCACTGTGTTGAAACAGTAAAGATTACTGATGTCAGAAAGAAGTTCCTGCCAGAAATTTCTGGTGGTAGGTAAAACATTAGTAATCATTACAATTTTGATATGGTGCTTGCCAAGGATACATGACAATCTTGTGTGTTCTACATTGATGCAGATCATCTGACTGGGGGTTGAGGGCAACCTGGAAGATCTTTCTATCCTAGTTATTGCACATGAAGTATGAGAACTATGGACCATCCACCAGGAGTGCCTGTATTGAAGGTGTGTTACTGTAGTTACTGCTCATGGTTTGCTGAGATAGAGCCAGCATTATAGTTGAACATAGGGGACTTATGCATAATGTTTTGGTTAGGGCTGTGCATTAGCTGAGATGGACCTGCAGAAGAGTTAGGTTATTGTTCTGAATAGAGAGCAGGCAAAGGGAGTGGGGAAAGGGTCAGAGTTAAAGAATAAACAATTTCATTGTTCACGAAATGCGTCATTCTGTGGCTAGGTATCTGGTTTAACGTTAATAGTCCTTGTGTGGGTTACAAACATAATGTTAGGCGACTTGGCTCTGGCTTCCATACCATTGGCTGTAGGCATAGTAGCAAGATCCTTGTTTGAGGAAGGACTTTGATGGAAAATACTGTGTGGGTGTTCTAGCTAGAGGAAGAAGTCATGCGCCCTGGATGCAGTGTGGAAATGTCAAGAAGAAAACAGTTTTGAGAACACATTTATGAGAAGACATGAATGTGCAGCAACACTGCTGTAAGAAGTTTTTACAAGTTGGGTCTCAGGTGGCACTGCATCGAGCTGATTATTTTAGTCTTGATATAAGAGTGTATGAAGAAACTGCTATTGATGTGATCACGTGCCAAGTGAGTCATGATCTTCTGAACCCCTGTAACAGCATATGTACAGTGCTGTAGGGATTGAGTTGAAATCAGTGGGCTTAGCATTGGTAGTGGTGTGACATGGTGTTGCAAGGTAGAGGAAGAATTGTTTTGGCAAAGGGAATTACCATGGTTTGAGAAGTGTAAATCTTAAGAAACTGTACCTCAATATATATAAAAGTGGAAGGCAGTTTAACT
>Ga0123354_10013099_pt1 | contig 12853 bp, 9 predicted proteins | sample TergutLab28metaG_2_FD_97872 | JGI IMG/M metagenome (GOLD analysis project Ga0123354, IMG submission 97872) | Labiotermes labralis P4 segment gut microbial communities from Petit-Saut dam, French Guiana - Lab288 P4 | ecosystem: Host-associated > Arthropoda: Insects > Digestive system > Gut ...
ATTCTCCCCTTTCCCCCCCCCCCCCCCCCCCTTCACCCCCCGGCCCAAAGGGGGCCCCCCCCCCCCCCCCCCCCCCCAAAAAAAAATAATCCCCTGAATGTGACAATTCTCGTGCAATATAATCCAGATGGCGAGATTCGAACTGCGTTCTTTCAGAACAGAAGTCAGTGTTGTATGGCTAAATTTTGTACGCTGTTAGTAGCATGTTACTCCATAATAGGTCTGGGAAAAACTTTACTTCTAATTTTTAGGTGCTTAAATAGAAAATAAGGACATAAGAAGAGGTTAACTGAAATTTGTGCATGAATGTACCTTTGAGTTTTCGTGGGCTCTTGTTGGTTCGGTAATGAAACTTCGGGTTCCATCGAATGCGGGGAATTTCTTGAGTGAGGACCTCTTAGGTTCTCAAATAGGAATGTGCTCTATGGAGTTAGTTAGTTAGTTCGTTAGTTATCTGCGCGTTTCGAAAGATTCTCGTACCAAACTATTTATCCTGTAATGGACAGGACGTGACTTTTTGAACGCACGAAATAACTCTTATGTCCATGAAGCTGAGTTATTCTTCACAAAAAAAAAAGTATTTCCTCAGGTAAGTAAGTTCCGCATGTTTCAGAACTCGAAGTTTAGTACCCTTTTTTCACCATAACCAGCCATTTCTTCCTATCCTTAGCCGTTTGTATTCAGTCCATAATATTTCATTATATATCTTCAAGTTCCATTTTAATATTATCCTCCCATCTATCCTAAGTATTCCAAGTGGTTTCTTCCCTTCAGCTGCCCCCACTAAAGCCCTGTCTGCATTCTACTTACACATTTGATAAAGTGTCATTTAAAATACCACTACGGCAACAATATCCGGGAGAAGGTCAGTGCGAACATTCAGTATCAACTGACTTCTAGAGCACACATGTTTCCTACTGCAAGTAAATTGCAAGAATTCATCTATTCGATTCAAAAGCAAAGGTGAATCGTATCACCTTTTGTCTTGTCAACAGTCGCTCTTTGTGCATATTTTTTTTTCACTTCTGTAAACATCTTTCTGAATCTACAAACTTCAATTATTTACTTTCCTCGTCCATGGTCAACAGCATCTGTAAACAGACCGTCTGTCTTGCGCATAAGTTCCTTTTCTTTCCACTCCATTTCTTTCGCTGTTTCTAGTTGTATATGCTGTCGACCTACACGGTGTAATGTGACATATCAGAGGTCCCTGGCTAGAGTCTCAATCAGGAATCTGAAATGACCAATAAGAATTACAAAGCTAGAAGCCGTTGTTCACAATGTTTTGCGGTTTTCACCCTTTTTATAGGCCACGCAGGCCCTTAGGGTGAGTAGAGGTATAGCTCTGCCCTTTTCTAGGACCTTCGGCACTAGATGGGGTGGGGGTCAGCCCCAAGCCCCGGCCCCATCTACCCCCGGAAAAGAGCCGGTACCCATTGTACAGGATGCTGGGTGGACCCCAGGGCCGGTCTGGACAGGTGTGGAAAATCTCGTCCCCACCGGGATTCGATCCCGGACCGCCCAGCCCGTAGTCAGTCGCTATACCGCAATTTTTTCGGAAATTCTTAAAACTTCGAGTCCCCCCCTCCAACAGACGGTATTACTACGCTCTGTATTAGTCTCAGACTAAACAGCTGTTATTTCCCTGACCGGTACAGATCGATTGCTCTCCGTAAGAAAGCACAGGCTATATATACAATGTAAAAAGAATACTACATTTCGAAAACTGGGCCTCCTTCTGTCGTCACGAGAAACACCATTTTCTGTCCGCAATGGCGAGCTGATGGACATAGAGCAAGACACACACCCGGTAGTGTTAAATACAGTACGAGACGTTGCTGTCAGAACGTTGGTGCGGGTTCACATCGCTTTCTTTGTTCCGTACACAACATGAGTATAGGTTTTAAAGGTTACTGGCACGTTCGCAATATTTCGAAAAGCGACTATTCGCTTCGTGATATCCGTCTGTCCGTCGGTCCGCATGGAACAGCTCGACTCCCTCTGTACGGATTTTCATGAAATTTCATATTTGACGGTTTTTCGAAAATCTGTTGAGAAAATTCAAGTTTCATTAAAATCCGACAAGAGTAACGGGTACTTTACATGAAGACCAATAATACGTTTGATCAAATATCGTTCAATGCTTCTTAGAATGAGAAATGTTTTAGACAAACGTTTTAGAGACAATCAAAACACACATCTGATGTTAAATAAATTTCTTTCCGAAAATCAAATCGTTTATGTTGTGTGGAAAAATAATATAGAACCGGCAGTCCACAGATGACAATATGGCGCATGCGCATTTCATGCTGGATAGCTAAGGCAACAAATACACACTCAGAATATGTAATACTTTCTGCTCTTACGCGAACGTGCCTCTATGTTACGTTACACGTAAACTGTCTTGTTTATAGTAGCTTCGTTATTCAGGCTTAATAACATCCTCCCATCTCTTAGTCGGATGCCAAAACCAGCAGACTGACCGACGTGTAATGTAGCCATTCTCTACCCCTTTGTGCCTCTTGTACAGAGTGGCGCAAAAGTTGCTTGCCACTCGATGTTTAACATACTGTCTGTAGGGCTCAGTGACTTTTGCCTTACTCTGTACGTGCAAAGAAAGCTGATAGTACTGGGAATATATTAGAATGACATTAGAAGAGAAAAATAGTGATAGAACAAAGAAAACAAGAAAGAAAGGAATACAGGAAGATGATTTGCAAATTATAAAACATTATTAACTACCGAGCTCCCTGCTATACGGTTTGATACACGGCCATTCAGGTAATTTCCTGCATTGTGTACAGTACAGTGATTATTATTATTGTGCCGCGGTCAGCTCGAATATCCTGAACCACAACGTAGCAGTCTAATTTTCCTACTTTATCTCTTTAAAGTCAATTTTAACACCGTCGTCCACATACGTCTCGGTTTTCCAAGTGATTTTTCTTCCATATTTTCGAACCAAAAATTTTATGCGAGTGTGTAATATCAAATGTAGGATACACGTCACCAATGTCCTTATTACGCACCTTTTTCCCAGTTCGTAAGTAGCAGTAAAGACGAGAAATAATTCGACGAATGGCGGAGACGGAGAGAGAGAGTTGTCCTGTTGGAATTAAGACCGCCTCCTTAGCTGGATGACGAGGTTCCGAGGCAACGTCATAACGTCGCTCTAGCGCCTGGCTTTGTGAACTTTCCATCTATTTACCTGTCACGTCGATTTTCGAAGATGTCTATTTACCTTTTGCATTAGCAGCAAGAACTAGACGTTTCCAAAATAACGCGTTATTTTTGTTTTGTGCTCTTAACCAGGTATGGCGAAACTTCGGACCATGACGGTGAATGGAAGGAGTGCCGTCTTCTGGTATGTGATGCCGTGTGACCTGGTAGTAATTTACGGAGGAGCCACAACGTCACATGTCAGAAGAAAATGTTGCACTCGTTAGCCAGCCGATGACATATCGACAAGAAGTCACTTAAATTACGACGAATTATCTGTTGTCCTCTTGGCTGTCATACTGCTTAGAGAGCGTAATGAGATACCTAATGCGGCTTAGACAGTGTAATGAGATATCTAATGCGCCTTAGGGAGCGTGAAGAGATATCTAATGCAGCTTAGAGAGCGTAATGAGATACCTAATGCGGCTTAGAGAGCGTAAAGATATCTAATGCAGCTTAGAGAGCGTAATGAGATACCTAATGCGGCTTAGATAGCGTAATGAGATACCTAATGCGACTTAGAGAGTGTAATGAGATATCTAATGCAGCGCAGAGAACGTAACGAGATATCTAATGCAGCGCAGAGAACGTAACGAGATATCTAATGCAGCTTTAGAGAGCTTAATGCGATATCTAATGCGGCTTAGAGAGCGTAAAGAGATATCTAATGCAGCTTAGAAAGCGTAATGAGATATCTAATGCGGCTTAGAGAGCGTAAAGAGATATCTAATGCGGCTTAGAAAGTGTAATGTGATATATAATACGGCTTAGAGAGCATAATGACATATCTAATGCGGCTTATAGAGCGTAATATGGTATATAATGCGGCTTAGAGAGCGTAATCAGATATCTAATGTGGCTTAGAGAGCGTAGTGAGACATCTAATGCGGCTTAGAGGGCGCAATGAGATATCTAATGCAGCGCAGACAACGTAACGAGATATCTAATGCGGCTTTAGAGAGCGTAATGAGATATCTAATGCGGCTTAGAGAACGTAATGATATATAATGTGGTTTAGAGAGCGTAATGAGATATCTATGGCACCTTAGGGGGCGTAATGAGATACCTAAGGCGGCTTAGAGAGCGTAATGTGATACCTAATGCGGCTTAGATACTGTAATGAGATATCTAATGCGGCTTAGCGTAATGAAATAACTAATGCAGCTTAGAGCGTAATATGAATATAAAACAACTTAGAGAGCATAATGATATAGCTCTTGCAACACAGAATACTCGTCAGACAAAACGCCAATTCTTAACCTAGACGTTGTTTTCGAAAGAGACACAAACTTAGTCGTTTCAACTGGCAGACCGCTTCTTGAATGTGACAGTTTGGTGAACTGTTCATTTCTAACATGGCGCGAGATGTTTACACAGACAGAAACGGTAACTGACACTACCAGCCGATACACAGATGTTAAGCATAAGGTGTGCCTCAATACGCGATGTTATGAGTCTTTTAGAGTAAAAAATCCTGTGTCAGTATTTGGCCGATTATCAGCCGTTACGTCGCTACGAACATTTCCCCCTACGCACATGGTAGTAAAAAAAATGTTATAATATCATGTTGCACAAACAAACAAAAATTATGTGTCAAATACCCTTAAAACAAACATTCATTGTCTTACTCTATTGCACAAAGTGCTTCTGACAACACCACAAACAACAGCAGCAACTGAACGGTAATGTACTGCATGTGACCGATAATACTTTTCCTGTCCTATTCTGACCTCTTCTACCTACTCACTGTTGGAGCACAGGGCTATTGTTACTTCTGATCACACTCAATTACACACACACACACACACACATACATTCAGTAGAACTCCTCTGCACGAGGGATCGGCCCGTCGCAGAGACCTTTACCTGACAACACACAAAATTCATAAGAGAGAGCCGTCCATGTCCCCGGCGGGATTCCAAACGGCAATCCTAGCCAAGAGAGCTGCCGCAACCCCACGACTTAAGATTGCGGGGTCACCGAGGTCGGCCTCCGACAGTACCACATGACAAACATCAGTGTTTAGTTATGTTACCGAGCTCATTACGCAAGTTTGAACAGTTAAGTGACAACACGCTACAAAAACAGGGTTTGGATAGATAATAACAAAAGACGCCAATTACCAGTTAGGTTACACTGATTACTTTTCAAAATGACCTCCACCGTTCTGTATGCACAATTCTGGGCTTCACAGAAGAAAACTACGAGGCAGCAGTGTTGGTCAGACGAGGGAGCAAGCCTAATGGTGGTGTATAGGAACTTCAGCATTGTGCAGTGTATATCTTGAAACATGAAAATATTCGTAGCGACCAAACGGTTGACAAACGGGCAAATGCTGATATGACTAACTCCAAATGACTCAGATATGAACACACTTAAAGAAATTTTGATGTTTTGCTGACCGTGCATCTCAGTATAATCTTGGTAATTAACCAACTTAATGAACAAATTCTTGTTTTATAATAAATTGATTGTATGCCTCTACATGTTTCGAGCACTGTTGTGCTCATCATCAGGAGGTCAAAATTGTATTATACTGCATCAGAGTGTGACGATACCAGATGCAGTATAATACAATTTTGACCTCCTGATGATGAGCACAACAGTGCTCGAAACATGTTGAGGCATACAATCAATTTATTATAAAACAAGAATTTGTTCACTAAGTTGGTCAGTTACTAGGATTACACGGAAAGAAGTTTGGCACACATTATACGCAACATTCTGTACAATCTGGTGCCAAGTATGGCACCGGTGCCAACGGCTCAACATCCCTGCGATCAATCGAACTTCCGACCAGTCTCCGTTCTCAGTTATCCTACGTTACGTGAACTCCAGCTGCGACAAGGATTGAACAGTTTTGCACAAAAGCAAACATTTCAGGTTGAAATACAACAAACAAGTTTGGATTGTGCATCCAATTTGTTTCGCATGTCTTCAAACTCTGTGCTGCAGTTACTTCCGAGTTAAGGAAAAGACCCAACAAATCTGAAGAGTCAACTAAAGACCTCCAAAACAAAATGCACTGCAGGCCGAACTGCAGTACTCAGTATAATTAGGTCCGTGGGAAAAACAAAAAAGGCTACGAGGACCCCCAAATTTGTATAACAATTTAGTAGAGAAATACCTAACTAGATGCCACTGAAACGGATGACATCTGTTAGGGTGGTCACTTTTGTTCTCCTACGAGATCTCACATAGGAAAAGGAGCTGGCAATGTACCAGGAACTCTCGCCATTCATATGAAAGTGTGAGGGCCCAATTTGATTAACAGGGAAATATATCAGTCGTTTTTTAGTTTCACAGACTATATTTTTAAAAAAAGTTATCCACTTTTTTTTTTGAAACGTGACGTGATTAAAAATTTTCAGTCACAAAGTTGTGATGGCCTTGCAAAGACACGTGCAAGGCATATGCTTTCATTCATGTTGCCAAAACCATCCCGACAAAGGTTGTCTGTTTATGAACCTCATCATTACGCTTTTTTTTTCTCGCCAACTCCATCATTTCACGTCTTCTAGGTACAAACATTATTCCTAACACTCTGCTTCCAGACGCCTCAATCTAAATTATTCCTTTAGGCTGGGACAGAACTGACAAAATTATACTTGCTTACATTTAAATCTGTGGGGACCGCGGTAGCACAGTGGTTAAAGTGCTGTGCTACAAATCGGAACTTCGCTGATTCGATCCCAGCTGGAATTTTTCCTTGACATAAAATCCTTCCGATCGCACTATGGCCCTGGGGTCGACTCAGCCTCTAACAGAAATGAGTACCAACAGTATTTCCTTGGGGTAAAAAGCGGCCGGTGCCTAAGGCTGACAACTTTACCACCATCCTGGGCCATAACTCCGAATTGTGCCATCCCCGTTGTGTAGTATAAACCAGCAAGCAGGTATGAAGTCAATAATACAACTATTGTTAATTAGATATTATATTCTAGGTCAAAAGACTACATGTTTTGGCCGGTAGTGGCCATCATCAGGTCTTTGTCATTCGACACCCTTAAGATTATTTATATAATTGTGTGGCGGCTTGTTTGATGACGATATCTCCTCATCAAACAATCTTCATACCTACTTGCTAATCTTGGGCCATTGTCACGTAATTTGGGAACCTTAACTTCCTGATGGCTACTACCGGCCGAAACATGTAGTCTTTTGACCTGGAATATAACATCTAATTAACAATAGTTGTGTTATTGACTTCATACCTACTTGCTAATCTTGGGCCATTGTCACGTAATGGGACTGATTTAGCTTTTATACGTTTTGAGTACTGAGCAGATACAGTGCAACCACAACCACATACACACAGAGTTGAATAACTGCAAAGGTTTGGGTGCTTAGAAACATGGCATCTAAATTTCGTAAGTTTGACACTGCTGACGCAGGCTTTTAAACTTCCCCATAACACAGCTCTTTGGACACGGGAAGGAATGGGGTCATAGCTCATAGCTCTGTCCCACATGGTAGAATGTTCTGCCCCTCTTTCTTAGCTCATCTCACTAAAGTAACTTTGGATATGAGCCCACTAAAATCGCGCCAACTCCCACTTCTAAAACTCGAACAATAAAAAAAAAAGTCACATATACACGCGAAATTCATGTCACGTTTATGATCTTTCCTAAGCCTCTTTCTGCTCTGAAACGTTCTGTTTCTTGTCTGTCTCTTTTCTGCATTTTGGAAATCTTGACCAATCCTCCGCTCCATTTCCACGACTCAAATTAATAAACCGCGAACTGGCTGTCAGCCGAAAAGTGACACGCAACATATGTACCTCAGTAAATTAAACTGTAAATATCGCAAACGTACTGGCTTAATTACTGCAGGGACAATTTTGCATGCCGGGCTGAATAAAGAGCCAAGTAACTAATAAGTTAACTATTTAAGTAACCAACCGATAAACTGAGCAAATAACAAAAGGTAAAACAATCCCTGTACGGGCTTAGACTGGCCCTGAGGGTCCCAGGAGGTTGACGTTCCAGATTTTCAAGACAATCGGCACATAAAAGTGATAAGATTGTCAGCCGTACGCACCGGCCGCCTTTACCCCAATGGTATACCCCTGGTACTTATTTCTATTAGAGGCTGAGTCTACCCAAGGGCCATAGTGTGGCCGGAAGGATTTTTGTCAATGAAAAATTCCAATGACACCATCGGGAAACGAACCCGCTTGTAGCGCAGTGCCTCAACCAACTAACTAACAAACTAACTGAATAACGATCTTCTACACATAATGAACTACAAATTGTAATGCAGCCAATTATAAGGCCGACGGTTCGAACCCCCCCCCCCCTTCCACACATTCCCCGCGATCGTACGTTTTTCCTTCCACCTTTCGTCCCTAATTACATAAGGCAGAATGGTGGGACCTGGTACCAGCACAACCTAAGTCCCACCATCCGTCAGATTTCTTTTCGTGGCCTCAGTACAAGGTCGTCATAACAGAAGAACTAAGAAACGAACCACCTGATAACTAAACCAATTAACAAATCTGTAATCTAATTAGCCAGGCAGCTAACAATCGAATGTACGCATGGGAATGTGCTGGTGGTTAAAATTTGCAACTGTCATCTGACAGTTCTTAAATTAGCCTGTTCTGTAGAATGAAGTGGGGGTAGCTAAGTCATTACAGTAATTAGGTTAGTACCGGATAGCCGAGAAACGGTGGTTCGATTCCCGGAAAACGCAAGACATGTTTCTCCTGTTCAGATTGTACAGACGGTCTGTGCAGTACGGAGGCACTCTATTTAATTGGGTACTAGGGATCATTCTCCGGGAATAAAGCGGCCAGGGGTGGGACTGACCACTCATCTCCCACTAGTGCCGAGGTGAAGAATGCATGGCGCTATACCTATACGTTATGTATGTATGTACGTACGTATGTATGTATGTATGTCTGTATGTATGTATGCATGTATGTATGTATGTATGTATGTATGCATGTATGTATGAATGTATATGTGTATGTATGTATTATGTATGTATGTATGTATATGTGTATATATGTATGTATGTGTGTATCTATGTGTATGTATGTATGTATGTATATGTATAGGCTCAGTTTACAAGAGCAACAGCATGACTGCCCGTCACCAGTGCTCCCACCAATTCACACACTGCACGTATATATGTATTGCACATAGCAACCGAACGTCAGATGTTTACTCGACGTTGCGGAGGACACGCTGGCTTCATCCTCAAAACTTCTATATAGGACGTTTCGGGGTTCCGTCAATCGCGACTTACGTAACCTCGGACTTAAAGTAAAAAATTCGTATTAAACATTAATATTACTGATTATTAATACTGAAATTATTAAACATATTTTACTTTGTGTGTGTCATATAAAAAAAACTTATAGAAACGATATTCTGAAAGGTGTATGACACTATGTAATAATATAATATAATATAACATAATATAATAAATGTAACATATAATACACTACATATATAACAGACGAGCTGTGTGTGAAATGTAAGAGCCGACTGTGGTTAATGCCGATGTAAGTAAGCTTCGAGTTAAGCAAAAGTCTCAGGAACGGAACCCTCAGGGTACGCGCACAGTGCAGGCAGATTCAGGTTCAGATTCCGATTCCGAAAGTCGGCGCCAATCTCCCCGCCGCTTGCCGGCAGGTTGGGATCGTAGTGAGGAGCCCGATTACACTGGACAACAAATTTTTACTGACGTTAAGCTTCTGAGGTAACAGTAGCCATTTATTATTAATTTCGAGGCGCTGAACACGAATATGACAATGAAAACTCAAAATTGGCTACGGTTTCTAAGAAATCCGCAAACGTTTATTACATATTTAAGAAACATGTACAGCAGACATGTAACGATAAAAGTGCGCTTCTACTTTCGACTTCACTTTGCCTGTCGCTTGTGTAGCTGCTCAGGAGCATTTCTGGCGAGCGTCCAACAGTAGTCACCCAATATGGAGGTGGACCACTTTCCCTGATATCTTTTCTCCATCATTGCAATTTCCTGACGAAACGTTCACCGTGCTCATCACTAATCATGCCGCAGCTGTCGGGGAAGAAATCCAAGTGGGAATGAAGCATGTGTATCTTTAAGGACATATTGCAACCAAGTTGTGATACAGTGACAACACATCCTCAGTCAATTCCTTGTAGTTTTCTGCCCTGATATTCCCAAGGAAGTTACCTGACAGCAAACGAAACGCAACCCAAGCTTTTTTCTCGTCACCCTGAAGAGCTTACGGATCTGAGGACCCACAAACCCTCCTCTTTAATTTTAGCTTCGCTGAGTCGAGGGAATTTTTCAGCCAGATACTTGAACGCCGATCCAGTCCGGCCCATGGTTTTTACGAAGTTTTTCATCAGACCGAGTTTGATGTGTAGGGGGCGGTAGCAGGATTCTGTGCCATTCTGCCATTGCTGGGTGTTGCACATCCTTCTCTCCGACCTTCAGAGATTTCCTCTGAGGCCATTCTGTCTTCAAGTAATGCAAAGTCTTTGCTCGGCTGTCCCATTCACATAAAAAACAGCAATACCTCGTACATCCCAGTTGGAGACCCATCAACAGAGACACTACCTTCAGGTCACCACAATATGCCAGCCATACTTGCTGTATTCAAGCTTATTCAGCAGCTGCTTTAGGTTTTCGTACGTTTATTTCATGTGGACAGCGTGTCCGACTGGAATGGATGGATGTTGGTCTCCATTATGCAGCAACACCGCCTTCAGACTCAGTTTCGAAGAGTCTACAAATGGTCGCCATTCTTGATTCCGAGGGCATTCATCAGTCCATCTACATCGTAGCAGAACACAAGGTCATCTTCCTTTCTGAAGAAAGGCACCAACTGCTGATGACGACTGCGAAACGAAGAAATTCGGACAGTTTTCTCGAGAAGATTCCAACGTTTAAGTCTGATCCCAGTAACTCTGCTTTGCTCTAGGACGGCTCCAGATCGCGAACAAGATCGTTCAGCTCGTCCTGTGTGAGAATGTGTGTCTGGGGCGCAGAAGACCTACCGTGGGAGACGTGTGGTTCAGTGGACGCCGGCGGCTCACGAAGAACCTGAGGTCGACTCGCCTTCGTCCTCGTCGTCTGAATCGATGGTAAATTCGTTCGAAGGTTCGGGAACGAAAATTCCTTCGCCGTGCAGAACTTGACGGAGAGCAGATGGTATATTCGGATACACTATTGTCCATTTCTTTTTCTTTGTGATACCTCCAGAAACAGATGGCACCATACAGAAGTAGCAGTCAGTTTCGTGATTGCTTGGCTCCCTCCAAACCATAGGAACATCAAACGGCATCGCAAGTCTTTTGTCATTCAGCCACTGCGAAAAATTTGTTGCACATTTATGGCAGCATATGTGTGGGGCCCAGGATTTGTCTTGGTCGCCGATCTTGCATCCGAAATACAAATGATACGCCTTTTTCACTATCGCGGTGATGACCTTCCTTTTCCTTGCAAACGTCACTTCACCGCAAATGAAAAGTTATCTGCACTATTAACACAGTTACGAGGAATCACTAATCCTAGATTAACACTGCTTGGATCACTTTGCGATATTTATGACGCAGGAGTAAACGGGTGTGGTGTGGATGATGGGTTGATGCAATATGACGCAATATTTTGAAATCTTCCAACGTATTTAATTTTTTAGTAGGCACATTTGCTTAACGCAAACTTCATTACGGACACAAGCGACAGGCAAAGCGAAGTCACAAGTAGAAGCGGACTTTTATCGTTACATGTCTGCTGTACATATTTCTTAAATATATAATAAACCTTTGCGGATTTCTTAGAAAAAGTAGCCAGTTTTGAGTTTTCATTGTCATATTCGTGTTCAGTGCCTCGAAATTAATAAGAAATGGCTACTGTTACCTCAGAAGCATAACGTCAGTAAATATTTGTTGTCCAGTGTTATCGGCGCTGACTGCAGACCCGTCGCAATAATGGAACTGACAAGTGAAGACGCTGCTCTTCTTCTTATTCCTTCAGAAAATGTTCACTTAAAATTTAAAAGAGAGAGAAGCGGGGTTCATGAAATTTATCAGTTAAGAGGACAGTATTGTGAATATCACCACCTTTTTCCTCAACTGAAAGTAGATGGGGAACGGTTTTTTTTAAAAATATTTTTAGAATGGATATTAAAACGTTCGCCTACATTTTGGGGAAAATTGAATACCGCTTGATCAAGAGTTGGTGTAAACTTCATCAACAGAAGATTCTTCTAGAAGAACGTTTTGTAATAACCTTGAGGTAAAATTATTATCATCTACGTATTTTTTAAGAAACAATGTTTACTCTCTCTCTCTCTCTCTCTAAGTCATAAGAAATTTTCACGAAAGAAGGAATGTAATCGATGTATGCAACAAAAAATACTGTATAAGAATATTAATATTTTATTAGATAAACTTCGTGTTTGAGGAAGAAATAATGCATACAGAAGACTTTGGAATTCAATGGGTATTGGTGGGATTTGGAGGTAAATCTACTAGTTCTGACAGGTATCCTCAGGCATAGCAGGCGGCGAGGCAGCTCCTTGTGATGGTAAACTATTAAAAGCAGATGACGGTGAAGGCGACGACGACGACAGTGCAAATGGGCAGTGCTGGAATGTTGAAGAAGCTGGAGGATAAGCAAACTCGC
>Ga0123354_10013100_pt1 | contig 12853 bp, 5 predicted proteins | sample TergutLab28metaG_2_FD_97872 | JGI IMG/M metagenome (GOLD analysis project Ga0123354, IMG submission 97872) | Labiotermes labralis P4 segment gut microbial communities from Petit-Saut dam, French Guiana - Lab288 P4 | ecosystem: Host-associated > Arthropoda: Insects > Digestive system > Gut ...
AAACGGGCAGGAATAAAAGATATTATTTTGAGCAGGGAGAATAAAAGAAATATTGATGAAATCAACGCCTTATACCTGAAAGGACTTCAATTTCATTATGTTGATGATATTCAAGAAGTATTGGCTATCGCTTTATTGAATGAAAAAGTAAAAAATCCGATAGAAATTAAGTAGCAGCAAAAAGTTTTGCTTTTTCACTCAATGCTATTCAATAAATCTAATTTTCCCTTATCAATCAACGAAAGAATCAATTCGCCAAATAAAGTGTTTTGCCAAGCGAACCATTTCCTTGTAAATTTTTCAGGATTATCTTTATTAAAAGATTCGTGCATAAAACCTGTATTAGCGTCCGTACCCATCAACATCTTTACGCAAGTCTTGATTTCAGCGTCGTCCTGACTGGTAAACGCTTTCATCATGATACTCATGGGCCAGACCATATCGTATCCAATATGCGGACCTCCAATGCCTTCGCCGGCTTTCCCTTTGAAAAAATAAGGATTATTTTCGCTCCATACAAAACGGCGGGTATTTTGATAAACAGGATCATTGATCTTTGCGTCGTCCAAGTAAGCCATTGCCAATAAGCTGGGCACATTCGCGTCGTCCATCAGCGTCCTGCTACCGAATCCATCCACTTCATAAGCATATATTTTCCCAAATTCAGGATGATCGCAAACTGCGTATTTTTGCAAAGCGATTTCTACTTCCGAAGCCAAATCCGTACATTCTTTTGCCAAACCGGAATTATGCTTCACAGTCGTAAGTATTTCAGCCGCTTTATGCAAAGAAGCGACGGCAAAAAAGTTGGAAGGAACTAAAAACAGAAAAGTGCATGCATCATCCGAAGGACGAAAAGCAGAAGCAATCAAACCAACCGGGTTTACCGGACTTCCCCAACCGTCGTTCAACATGGTATCCGACGCGCGCGTCGTTTCCCGCTGAAAATGATACAAGCCTGAATTTTCTTTCCGTTGTTGATCGCGGAATGTCTTTACGGTCAATGCAATCGCTTGCATCCATTCATCGGTAAAAACACTTGTATCGCCTGTAGCCTTCCAATATTCATAAGCCAAACGAATAGGATAGCAAAGCGAATCAATCTCCCATTTGCGCTCGTGCAGTTCGGGTTTCATATCCGTATGATCGGTTTGCCACTCGCCGCCGACAGGACCATCGTTGAACGCATTGGCATAAGGGTCTAACAGAATACATTTGGTTTGGCGGCGAATAACGCCGGCAAGCATTTTTCTCAGTTTTTCATCCTGATTGGCTAACTGTATATAAGGATATACCTGAGCGCCCGAATCGCGCAACCACATGGCGTGGATGTCTCCGGTATATACGAAAGTATCGTCTTCTCCTCCGTCCAAAACACGGTAATGAACAGTCGTATCGAGCGTATTCGGGAAACAATTGGCAAACATCCAAGCCAACCGGACATTTTTCAAGAGCTTGCTAACTTCCTGAATCTTTTTCTCAACGGCTTCCGACCGGAAAAGACGGTCGTTCTCGGCAGGACGTTGAGAAACGTGAAATTCTGTTTTATCTTTAACTAATGTAATGTTATCCGGGAAAAAAAGATTCGATGCTTTCGATTCATTGATAATAGAAGCCGCGAAAAACAATCCGGCTGCCATTATACTTTTGTAAAGAAAATTTTTCAGATTCATATAGTTTTTTTATAAAAATTTATTTTTGATGCAAAGATAACGAAATTTAGCTCTATTTTATCCTCAAAAAATGCAATGTCAGATAATTTGAACGCATTTGTCCCAAAAGCATACCTTTACTTTTTTTAAAATATATTAACTTTGCATAACATTTACATAACATAAAAAAAACTTAAATATTCTGATGTTAGCACAAATTAATTTAAAACGTATATTCCTCACTCTTCTAATTGTTTCTGCAGCGCTAAACGGTTTACTGCTGACTTCCTGCAGGGATACTTATATATACGACAAAGAAGATCCCGGATTTTTAGGGGCGAGTATTTATGATTATCTGGAAAGTGATGGAAATTTTACTTATTATTTGAGATTAATCAATGATCTTGATTACAAAGACGTACTGCAAAAAACAGGAAGTAAAACTGTTTTTCCCGCTAAAGACGAAGCCTTTGAACGCTTTTTTGCAAGCGGCGTTTACGCCAAATCATACGATGGCTTAACGCTTGAACAAAAAAGAATGTTATTAAATACAAGTATGATTAATATGGCATACCTGTCGGGGATGTTATCAAACACATCCGGAAACGGTAACGGTCCGGGAGAAGGTCTTGCTCTCCGGCACGCTACGGCAAATACATATATGGACTCTGTTCCGCTTATCAATGATCCGGTTTTATTTCAAAATGATTATTGGAGCTATTATAAGGATAAAGGTATTTACATGGTTGACAATGATAACGTAATACCGATGGTACACTTTACTCCCGAATTTATGCAAACTAAAGGTATGACAGACCGTGATTTTTCTTTAATACACAACGGAAAAGAGTATAATGCGGGTGACATTTATATAAATGGCGACCGCGTATCGCAAAAAGATATTATCTGTAAAAACGGATACATCCACATCATGGAAGATGTGTTGCTGCCCGCTAAAAATATGACTCAAATTATACATGATGATAATGACGTCAGTATTTTTAATATGTTGCTGAATAAATTTTGCGCGCCTTATTACAATGATGCGGTAACAAAAAAAGTGCATGAATTTTACGATGGCTCGTCTGTTTTACATCCGCTCTTGCCTAATGCCGATTCTATTTTTGTAAAACAGTATTTTAATGAAGAGACGGCAACTATAGACCCTCAAGGCAATACTTTGACGAATTATGGTTTATTGTATTACGATCCAACCGACAACGGATATACGCCGAGCTTTAATATCCAGGACGATATGGGAGCGATGTTTGTTCCTACCAACGACGCTATGACGGAATATTTTTCCGGAACCAAAGGCAGATTTTTAGAAGAAGCCTACGGAGGATGGGAAAATGTGCCAACCAGTATATTAGCCCTCTTTTTAAAGAATCATCAAAAAAAATCGTTTGTTACTTCAATGCCTCATTCCTGGCCCACACTGCTGGATGAAACCAGTTTTCCAATGGATATTTCAGAAAGCAACCTCGTGAAATCATACATCGGTTGCAATGGCGTTGTTTATGTCACAAACAAAGTTTTTCCACCTATTGATTTTCAATGCGTTTATGGTCCTACTTTGATTAGCGCCAACACCCAAATTATGAATTGGGCTATTCAAAACAAGACAATGAAGTTTTACCTGTATCTCCGGTCTATGGAAAATATGTATAACCTTATTGTTCCGACAGATGATGCATTTGATTCCTACAGAGATCCTGTGGCTTGGGCTAAAGGCGTCAGTTACAGAGAAATTTGGTCTTTTATATATGACGCATTCAACGATATAGTTATCGCTAATGTGTATAGCGTAGATGGCAACGGGGAAAAATCCACACTGTTGAGGCAAGTAACCGATCAGACTATCATCCAGAACCGCCTGAACGACATTGTTGACATGCATATTGTTGTTGGTGAAAAAGAAGGCGATTCCATGTCGGGATACATCAACGACGGTCATACAAATTATGCCATGACAAAATCAGGCGCTACACTGAAAGTTAGCGGAGGAGGCGACAATGTTGAAATAACGGGAGGAGGCGACATTGAACTCGGAGTAGCTCCCGCCGAAGTAGTAACTAACAGCGTTTCAGGTTTGAAAAGTATATACGATTCGGATAACGGACGCTCTTATTACACCGATAAAATCTTACAGGATCCTATAAAATCCGTATATACGGTTTTAGGAGAACATGACGAATACAAAGCGTTTTTTGATTTGTTAAACGGCGATGAGCGCGTGTCGGAGTATTTCGTTAACGATCCGGATATTGTTTCAATATTCGACATGAAAATAGTTGGGGCAAGCAGCGGTTTGGGATTAGTGGTCAACTCATTCAACAATTTCCGCTACACCGTGTTTGTGCCGACTAAAGACGCTTTAGACGCAGCATTTCAAAATGACCCGAAATTGTTCACTTGGGATGACATTGCAAACGAAGACGACCCTGTAATAAAAAAGGAAGAGACTTTGTATCTTCTGAAATTCTTGAGAAATCACTTCATGGATAATTCTATTTATATTTCCGGCGACCCTATTTCAAATATGCGATATGAAACCGCAGCAATAAACGACGCCACCGGAAAATTTTACAGATTGATTCTTAATGGTGACGGGACAAATTTAAATATCACATGCGAAGGATCGGGACAAACCGCCAATGTGATAAAAACAGAAGGATTATATAATTTAATGACCCGCGATTATATCGTTAATAATGCTAATTATAACAATGCAAACAGCATTATTTCATCTTCAAGGGCTGTTATACATTTAATTGACAATACTTTAAAATTTGAATAAAGTCGATAATAAAATTGATATATGAATAAAACGAACTATATATTTCTGTTTTTACTTTTATGTTTTCCTTTGATTGTATGGTCCCAGGCAGATCAAATGATCGTTAGCGGCAAGGTTTGTTCTAAGGCTGATGGAGGAGAGCTACCCGGAGTCAACGTATTGGAAGTTGATGGAAACAACCGTACAATTTCCGCAACAACAACCGACTTTAGCGGAAATTTTTCTTTCCAGATAAAAAAACCGTCAAATTCTATCCGGTTTACTTATGTCGGATTTAAAGCCGTTACAATGCCTATCGGCTCAAAACGAACATTTGATGTAAAATTAGAAGAAAGCGCTCAATTGGCTGAGGTGGTCGTTCAGGCGAAACCCATGCACTCGGATGGTACAATCACTATCCCTGAAAGAGAAATATCCGGCGCCGTTCAAAAGATAAATGCAAAAGCATTTGAAGGTTTATCGGTTGCTACTATCGACGACGCTTTACAGGGTCGTATTGCAGGCTTGGACATTGTAGAAAATTCGGGAGACCTTGGCGCAGGTTCTTCCATGCGCATCAGAGGTATAACTTCTATTACCGCCAATTCCACCCCGCTAATCGTTTTGAATGACGTGCCATACGAAAACAATATCAGTTCTTCTTTTGATTACGCCAACGCCAATCAGGAAGATTTCGCCAATCTTCTCAATATCAATCCGAATGATATTGAAGAAATTGTAGTATTGAAAGATGGAGCTTCCGCCGCTATATGGGGTTCGAAAGGCGCTAACGGAGTTATCTCCATCAAAACGAAAAGAGGAGTGAAAGGTCCGCTCAGACTTCAATATCTCTACAGGTTATCAGGGAAAATGCAGCCGCAGGGATTAAAAATGCTAAATGGAAACGACTATACCATGTTAATGAAACAGGAATATTTTAATCCGAATCAAAATGAAAACGACGCCAATGTTCCCGAATTTAATTATGACCCGACATTTTCCGAATATCAAAATTTTAATAATAATACCGATTGGGTAAAAGCCGTTACGCAATATGGGATAGCTCACGACCACAACCTTTCTATCACCGGAGGAGGCGACAAAGCCCGCTTTCGCACCTCGCTCGGTTATTATCAGGAATCGGGAACTGTTATTGATCAAAATTTGAAACGTATCTCAGGTAATTCCAATGTTGACTATATTGTTTCAAGCAGAATTAAATTTACGTCTGACTTTCTCTTTACCTATACAAACAATGATATGAATTACCAAATCCCTGGTAGTTCGGATGATAATCAACAAGGGTTGTTACATATTGCATACAAAAAAATGCCTAATGTTTCTATTTACAGGAAAGATATGAATGGAAACGATACGGGTGAATTTTATACAATCCTTCAAAATTCTTCGCTTAATCCTTCTCAACGCGATTTATACAATCCTGTCGCTTTGGCAAAACTCGCTACTAATAATTCCAAGAATATCGAGGCAATTCCTTCGCTCAGGCTTCAATATGATATTTTAGACCCGGATGCGTCTCGTTTAACGTATAACGGACTTGTTTCTTTCGACATAGAAAGTCAAAAACAAACGCGGTTTCTGCCAAGTCAACTGTCATCCAAAGGTTGGCTGGATCCTTCGGTTAACGATGGATACTATAATGAATCGGAAGGACTTACGATGACAACTGAGCATAGTATTACATGGACGCCAAAATTAGAAAATCAATCGCTGATACTGTATGGCGGATTTCAACTTACTTCAGGAAATTCCCAATTTTTGGAATTTGAAAACTACGGTTTACCGGGAGGAAGCATAACAAGTCCTACCACGCCGGGCTCTGATGCAACGTTTAACAGCGGACAAGGTCAATGGCGTTCTATGGCGTTTACAGGAAGAATGCACTACGCGCTACGCGAACGGTATATTCTTGATGCAACGTTTAGGAGAGAAGGAAGTACGCGCTTCGGATATAACAGACGTTGGGGCAACTTTCCCGGCGTTTCCGGAAAATGGATTATTTCCGACGAACCGTTTATGAAACCGGCAGCATCGTGGTTGAACGAATTGGGCATCCGCGCAGGATGGGGCGTCACCGGAAACCAACCTGACAAAGAATACCTTTATTTCAGCCGCTACAATGGAGATTGGGGTACTAACAGTTCCGGAATCCCCAACAGTGGAAGCTATATCAATATTCCAACCATTAAGCCCAGTTCATTTAAATTATCCGATTTGAGATGGGAAAAAAATTCATCTTACAATTTAGGTTTCGACTTACAGTTATTTGACAATAAATACCTGATAGACGCTAATGTGTATTACCGGCGAACTGACGACCTGCTATTCCCCAATATCAGTATTCCTACTTCATCGGGATTCAGTTCTTTAGCTTATATCAATGCGGGAAGTATGGGAAACCAAGGCTGGGAATTTAATTTTTCTACCAATAACATGATAAAAGCAGGCAGTTGCACTTTTGATATAAATTTCAACTTGTCGAATTATACCAATAAAATAATAACATTGTCCCCGTCCATATTAAATGCCTACAATAAGGATTTTAACTATCAAAACGGCAAAGACAGCTATCTGACGCGTATTCAGGCAGAGAACTCATTCGGTTCGATTTATGGCTTTAAATATCTGGGCGTTTACCAGTACGATAAATATGTGCCGGGCAGAAAAGGCACATGTCCGGTAGCCACAGACGCCAATGGAAATGTTATTTTAGATTCAAAAGGCAATCCTATCCCCATGACTTTTGCATACGGCATGTTCGGAAATAATGCAGCTTTCAGGGGAGGCGATGCGATGTATGAAGATGTAAATCACGATGGAACAATAGACGAATTAGACATTGTTTATTTGGGAAATTGTAACCCTAAATTAAATGGAGGTTTTGGAGCAACATTCAAGTACAAGAACTTTTCTGTCAACGCATTTTTCACATTTCGCTATGGCAATAAAATCATAAATGCGGCAAGAATGAATGCTGAAAGCATGTACACCAATGATAATCAATCTGTTGCTACTAACTGGCGTTGGCGGCAGGATGGCGATATAACTCAAATTCCCCGCGCTTTGTATCAAGCGGGATATAATTTTCTTGGGAGCGACAGGTATGTGGAAGACGGTTCTTTCCTCCGTTTCAAATACCTGACATTCAATTACGGATTTGATCAGAAATTAATTAAGTCATTACTTTTAAGTCAGCTTAATTTATATCTGACATTAAATAACATTATCACATTTACTAAATATACGGGCGTGGATCCTGAAATATCCCCGTCAAACTTAACGCAAGATATCGGATTGGTTATCGACAATAACACGACTCCCCGTCCGCAATATTTTACTTTGGGTGTAACTATTGGTTTTTAAAAATAAATGAACATGAAAAGATATATAATTTTATTGATATTGCCTCTTTTGACCGGACTTTTTTCCTGTAACAATATCGACAAATTTTTTGATATTCGTCCTAAATCGGAATTGATTTTTGAAGATTTCTGGAAAGACGAAAGCGATGTGAAAAGCGCTATCGGCGCCTGCTACAGAGGAATGATCGAGCAATCTTTTGTTGAGCGGCTAATTGTATGGGGCGAAGTTAGATCCGACAATGTAATCAAAGGGAAAAGCGTAGGTCAAAGTATCAGCGATATTTTAGCGACAAAACTACTTCCTGCTAATGAATATACGACATGGGGCAGTTTTTATTCTGTAATCAACAATTGCAACAATGTTATTAAATATGCGCAACTTGCCAAGGACAATGATCCCAATTTCACCGAAGGTCAATTACAGGCGTATATTGCCGAAGCGAAAGGAATCAGGGCGTTTTGTTATTTTACGCTGGTTCGCGCATTCAGGGACGTTCCATTGATTAAAGAGCCTTATGATGATGATACAAAACCGCTTGTAATAGCTCAATCCTCGCCGGATGATATATTGAACTTTCTTATTCAAGACCTCGAAGGTTGTGAAAACCAAGCGCCTTCATTTTGGGAAAATGATATATATTCTTCCAAAGGGCGCATCACCCAGAATGCAATCAGGGCGCTTCTGGCAGATATGTATTTATGGAAAAACGATTATAATAATTGCATAAAATATTGCGATGAGGTTCTCAATGATAATAACGTAGTTTTAACGCTGGAAGATTCAAAGGTATATAATGCAGACGTTTTTATTTATGGAAATTCAACCGAAAGTATATTTGAATTGCAGTTCTATAATTCCAACAATTATCCGAACTACGCCGTAAATGCAATGTATGGAACTACTCAAGGCAACGGGAAACAGGAACAGTTATCCGCTTATGATTTGATAACGCCCGGAGTTCTATTCCCCAGATATTTAAATTTCAGCAGTAACAAAATACCTGTCGATCTTCGTGGAAAAGACGCTTTTTTACCGGATTTCAACAACCAGCTTTTTCCTATCAAAAAATATATATCTATCAGGATTGATAATCCCAATGGAAATGCTGTCAGTACTGATTATTCAGGTATATATACATCCTCCAACTGGATTATCTATCGTCTTCCCGATATTTATTTAATGAAAGCGGAAGCGCTTGTGGAACTGGGAGGAGACAGCAACCTGTCCGACGCATTTGATTTGGTAACTAAAACATGGAACAGGGCGAATCCGAACAGTACTACGCCCTTAGTTTTCACCTCATACAATTCTCAAGCGTTGATGCGGGATTTGGTTTTCGATGAACGCCAAAGAGAGTTCCTGTTTGAAGGAAAACGCTATTTCGACTTATTGAGGAGAATCAACAGGGAAGGTAATATTGATGCAATTGTTACCAAATATTTACTGAGAAAATACAGCGGATTGGATCAGGCAACCATAAAAAGTAATCTGTCCGACATCAATGCGCTGTATATGCCTATTAACGACCAAGAGTTAAAAGTGAATTATTTACTCATACAGAATCCTTTTTATAAAATATCTTCTGAATTTCAACCAAATTAAAGTGAATGAGTCATGAAAAGAAATTTATTTATCAATACAAATAGACAAATAGTTGGCAGGATATTCTTTCTGTCCCTGTTTTTTGCTGTTTTTTCCTGCAACAGCGACAAGATTACCAACGACTCTTATTACACTTTCACGGGAGAGACTGTCGCTTCGTTTTGTGAAAAGAACCCTGAGTGTTCGATATTTAGCAAGATTATTAATGAAACCGGCGCTTATTCTTTGCTATCCACTTACGGTCATTATACTTGCTTTGCGCCTACGGATTCGGCTTTTGCCATTTACTTTAAAAATAAAGGAATCACGTATGACGATATGACTTTGGATGATAAAAAAACGATTGTTTACAACCACGTAATCAAAGGAGTCACAACCGAATATACTTCCTTGCTGTTTCAGGAAGGCGCTCTGCCGGAAACGAGCATGAACGACAGATACATTGTTATTTCTTACGGAACTTCCCCCGGCGCACAATTAATATACGTAAATAAAAATTCACTCATAATCAGTAAAGACAACGAGGTGCACAATGGCGTCGTACATATTGTGGATAAAGTGGTTGAGCCTTCCGTCATCTACTTGGATGCAGTCTTGCAAAGCCACGGCGATTTCAATTTGTTTTACCAAGCGCTTGAATTAACAAATATGCAGGATTCGATCCAACTGATATATGATGAAACTTACCATAATCCTTTCCCCGGCGGGATTACCTACATAACTGATGAAGGAGGTACTTCCCAGTCTTATGTAGTTCCCGATAAAAAGAAATACGGCTACACTGTATTTGCAGAAACCGACGATGTCTTTAAAGCGGCTGGAATTGAAACGATTGACCAATTGGTTGCTTTTGCCTCAAAATATTATGGAACGGAAGATATGAACGATTATACAAGCAGAAATAATCCGTTGAATAAATTTATCTCTTACCATATTTTAGACAGGCAAATGTCCACCAATTCGCTTATTTATTCCGGTCCTTGCACGTCGGCTACCGCTCAGGATAAAAAATATGAATACTACGAAACAATGTTGTCTCTTCGCATGATAGAAATAAAAAGCGGAAACCAAATCAACACGCAAAAAGACGGATCTTATGTGGCGATTGATGAAAGCAACAGTAATCTCGACGCCATCAACGGCTTTGCTCATGCGCTGAAAAATATATTGGCGTATGATGAAAATGTGATGCAAAATGATGTACTGAACAAACGGATTCGTTTCGACGCTTATGCTATTCCGCCGCAATTGACCAACAACAATATTCGCTGGCAAAATATGGATGACAACAGGATGTCTATTACGACCGATTACTGCGAACCCTATTATGTTATGAACGACGCATCGGTTCTCAGGATGATTGCTTCTAATTATTATCACGATTATGAAGCGGACGAAATTCTAATCTACGGGTGGTATGACTTTACGTTGAGAATGCCTCCGGTTCCTCCCGGAACCTATGAAATCCGTTTGGGATATATGGCGGAAAGCTGGCGTGGCATTGCGCAAATATTTATCGACAACCAAATTATCGGAATCCCTAAAGATTTGTCGAAAATGGGATCCAGTCCGGACGTCGGTTGGGTTGCCGATTCCGCTACCCCTGACAATGGCGTTGAAAATGACAAAATGATGAGAAACCTGGGATATATGAAAGGACCAAACTCTATCTTCTCATTGGGAAATGGCGGCGAAAATCTTCGACAGCAGTCTCAAAGTTTGAGGATTATTCTTGGAACATTCACATTTCAGGATTACGCTCCTCACTATTTCAGGGTGAAAAATGTAGAAAGGGAAATGGCGCCATTCCATTTGGATTACCTCGAATATGTGCCGGTGAGCTATCTTGACATAGAAGGTATTGATTAATTTTTAAATAAAACAAAGAAAAATGAAATACATAATTAAATATAGTTCCATATTCATTGTTTTGACGGTCTGCGCTTTTCTGTTCTCATGCAAAGATAATTGGAACAGCCATTATGACGATGCGGCATTTTCGTCAAATCCCAATCTATATGAATTAATAAAACAGAACGACCAGCTATCTAAATTCGCCAAATTAATAGAGATTTCGGGATATGATAAAATACTGTCCGCTTCTCAAACTTATACCGTTTGGGCGCCGGATAATGAAAGTTTATCTTCAGTCGATCCGAACGCTATTGATTCCGTACAAGCGCGTATGATCGTTGAAAATCAAATAGCGCGCTTCAATAATCCGACATCCACCCCTTTAGGAAAATCCGTCCGTATGATTAATAAAAAGATTTATTTCTATTCGGATGATGGAGGAATAAACTTCGGAGGCATAGCGCTGATTGACAAGAATATAATTGCAAATAACGGGCTTCTGCACACTACGGGCGGGATTATTCCTTACTACAATAATTTGTATGAATTTATTACTGCAAATGAGAATACATCATCCATTTTCAATTTTATCTCTCAATTTCAGGAAAATAAATTTGATGAAGCGTTGAGTATTCCTATTGATAATATCGACGGAATGATTATTTACGACAGTATAACAACTCCGTATAACCGCTTGTTTGAATACCCCGGTATGGGATTAGGCGCAATTAATAATGAAGATTCTATTTATACCATGCTCGTTCCGACAAATCAGGCATGGGAAGCGGCTTATGAAAGAATCGCCCCTTATTTCACCGTCTTTAGTAAGGATGCAAATTACGCCGATTCTGTCAGCAAGATTCAAACTTCACTCGCTATTATCAATAATCTTATTTTCAAGGGAAGCATACAGGATCCTTCCGCCCTTGATTCTTTGGTTTCAACATATACTAATTTTAAGTACTATAATTCAGGACAAAAAGTAGTTCTTCACGACGTGAAAGATTTATTCGACGGAAGTGAAAAAGCAATCGCTTCCAACGGCTTGATATACTTGACCGGCGACCTTCGACTTAACAACGTGGAAACATGGAATCCGCCCATAGTGATAGAAGCGGAATACACCGACGGGCGCGTAACCGGAGCCAATACGAGTATTTCTTCCCGCACGCTTACAATGAACAGTCCGATTCAGGATATAAGCGGAGGCAGATATATTTTAATAACGCCTACAAATTCGTCGTCTCAAGCTTCCGTTACATTTTCAATTCCGGATGTCCTTTCCTGTAAATACAACATATACGCGGACATTATACCTTCCATTGATAACAACAATGTATTTTACAACGACAGCACCATGCTTGCTTTTAATCTGTCGTACATGGGCAGCGACGGAACTACGAAAACGGCGACGGCTTCCAATTCGCCCCAATATACTACCAGCGGCACACAGAAAGTGAGAATGAAAATATTCAGTGAATTTGAATTTCCCGTTTCCAATTATGTTGATCAACTTTGGTATATGAACCCGCAAAATAAGCCGGAAAGTCTTGTTACGACAACTACGCTGACAATCCGGTCA
>Ga0123354_10013102_pt1 | contig 12852 bp, 9 predicted proteins | sample TergutLab28metaG_2_FD_97872 | JGI IMG/M metagenome (GOLD analysis project Ga0123354, IMG submission 97872) | Labiotermes labralis P4 segment gut microbial communities from Petit-Saut dam, French Guiana - Lab288 P4 | ecosystem: Host-associated > Arthropoda: Insects > Digestive system > Gut ...
ACCATGCCACTGTTCTGTAAGGCAATGCAGATTCCCCGCAAGCCTCTTGAAGATCTTGATGACACTGTCGTGCTGTATGGCCTCTGGCACATTGAATCTTTATCCAACTCCATTGTTCCTGTTTCGAAAACATCGTGACAACACTACATTAGACCACCAGCTAACACGAGGCTCTGTTCTTCTCGTCACTGCGCATGCACGTGATGTGGGAAGGGAGAGTCCATTTGCTCTGACGTAAGGTAGGTATGTAACTAACGTGTGGTATAAGCGACATTATTTGGTTCCGTTGCATGGCATCTCTACAGCAGTGTTGCCACTATTAAAGTTCCAACCCTTGTAAGTATAGTTTTATAAACCTGTTTATCTTTGGTTATATGATACACAGGACTCTGTACAGCTCTTGACAGCTGCATTACAAACTCAGACTTAATCATCATGGATTACATACTTGATTATCCGTAGTTCATCTTCAATGTCTTCTTCTCCTGTGGCATCCTCTTCTAAAGATTCTCGGCAAAGTTTCTCACTGACTTTTAACTTCCTCTCAGCATCCGTGAACTGGCCACGACCTACCAGCTGACATGCACCATTATAAGCTAACTCATATGTGTTTTCACGTAACTGAGGAATGTCTCGAGTCTAGAACATAATAATTTAATTACCTGTAAACAGTGTTTTAAAAAAGACATACCTGTCTCACAGAAAACATACTGTCTCCACTACACAGACCAACCAAATGTTTAGGAAAACATTCGGTTTATTGTGAGAATCATTAAAAAGAATACAATCTATGGGCAAAATGAAGAGTTCTTAGTGTTACAAGAAGTAGTGCTTATAGCAGCTACTGTACTTTAAAGGGCAAAAAGAAGGTATTAGTTGACCCAGTTTCTTTCAGTTTGAGCTCTGTGAAAAAAGTGTTCTCAGATTTGGGCTAAAAATATTCTGTTAAAATCTGTTTCTAAAAAGACAAATTTAGCCTGAAATAATATACACAATGCCTAAATTACCATCACCAGCATCACCTATATTAATTGCTTTTGTATATTCCCTTTTCAAACTGTCTTCATATAAAATTTATTTTCACTGTGATCCATTAATAGGTGTCATAATGTTTTCTTCAGTATTTAGTTCATAAAACTTCTGAGCACAAATCTCATCAATGTTTTTATAACATAAAATCCTTCTGTTACGTCTCATACCCATTAGGGATCATAATGTACAATGCAATCTATTTGCTACTTAAATGGCTCATCATCATGCAATGCCATAACGGTGAATAAAATGTGGGATATGTGCCTTGCAGTTTTTTTTGTTTTCAGAACTTGAATTATGAGATAATAATTCAGGGTCACTTTCTTGCTGTGTCCGAAGTTTTGTATGTCAGTTATGAGGTTAAAGTGAGCACAATAAATGATGTGATATCCAGCACTGGTTGATCTGGAAAGCTCTATATGCTGGAGGGTGACTAAGAGGCTTAGTACACCTTACTGTTCCTTCAACTAGCAGCTGGGCTGTCAATAGAATCATCAAAAGAGTGATATATTGGCATCCTTTAGGCTCTTTTAGACTTTATTCACACCACGTTATGTATACAGTGATTATATTGGAAGAGAAAGTGTGGCAGGGAAAACAACACAGCACATAAAGTGACAAATTAAATGATTAGGTCTGTCCATGATGATGTTAGGTACCATAAGAAAAACATTATATATATATATATATATATATATATATATACATACACACACACACACAGGGTGTTTCATGACTTGTGGACATTACTGCAGGAGGTGATTTCCTAGGTCTTTGTGATCAAAAAAGTTCATATAAACATGTATCCGATTTTGGACGGTTATGGAGTTATGACCACTTGAAACTTAGAAGGTAACGATTATTGACAATAAATGGGACAAAATAATAAACCAACATAACACATGATACATTTAAAGTATAAATGTAAAGTTAACTTCGTGAAATTGCCTTTAATTTGAACTGATCTGTGCTTAAAGCTGGTTTTTGAAAATGCCACCACCGGCCACAACACAGGCTGCTGCTCGGTTGTGAATTGCGTGGATTGCTAGTTGTAGTTTCCGCTGGCTGTTTCTGACGCGGTCTGCGGCATCCAAAATGCAACTAAGCAATTCATCTCCTGTTACCACCTTCACACTGCAAACCAGTTCTTTCAACCATCCCCATACACAATAATCCAGTGGGCTTAAGTCTGGAGATCTGGCTGGCCAATTGTGTGGACTACCACGTCCGATTCATCGCCCAGCGAAACGATAGTTCAGGAAATTTCTAACTTCATGTGAAGAATGAGGAGCTCCATCATGTTGGAAATACATACGACCTTGTTTATTTAAAGGCACATCCTCCAAAAGTCGGGGCAATTCCTCCTGCAGAAATCTGAGGTACGCCTCTCTTGTAAGACGACCTTCCAAGATGAAAGGACCAATCAGCTGATCGTCCAGAACTGCACACCACTCATTGACACTAAAACGTTGTTGAAAGTTGCTTTCCACAGTGACGTGGGGATTCTCATCTTCCCACACATGACAGTTGTGTGTATTATTGACACCGTCGCGACTGAATTGCGATTCGTCAGTAAACAGGCTGTAACGATGCAACTCGCGACTGCCACTGAGCCACTTGCAAAATTCCAACCTCTCAGCAAAATCGCCAGGTCCGAGATGTTGCACTCGCCGCACGTGGTATGGATACATGCCCTCTGCATGCAGTGTTCTCCACACTCTCGTGTGGGGAACATGAAGACGTCTCGCAATTCTTCGCGTACTCGCACGTGAACTGCTCTGTACCATCTGAACAATGCCTTCTTCTTCATCGACGCTTTCATTAACATTACGCTCGGCTGCAATGCGAACGCCGGGAAGTGTACCGGTATCTCGTAATGTCTGGTAAACTCGAGTAAACACTCTTCGGGTTGGTATTCTACGGTTCGGAAAACGTTGCTGATATTCAGCTACGGCCTGACCTGAATTACCGTCACAAAAACCGTACACATAAATCATATCTGCGTACTCTACAACTGAAAATGTAAATGGCATCGTGAACGTAACAGACGCACCGAGATGAGAATACGTACGGCACTAACTGTACACTGTTGCTTCTACCGCCCACGCCTTTACGAAACTATCGCCGTACTGTTCTGAACATCAGGTGCCGGCACAATCACTGTAATGTAAGTGATAAGGGTTTTTGAACACGTAGCAGTAGCTGGATCATGCAGTATACACTGGCCAGGCGAATACCCACCCACCCCGCATTCCTTAAATACCATCGAAGTGTGATACGGAAACTGAACTGTTTGCAGCTGGGTGGGCGAGTCAGGTGGCAAAAATAATGCTTGCAAAGCAAACGATAAGCCACCAAGTTGAGTTACATCACCCGCCAGCTGGTTCCGTAACGCGGTTCACACGAGGGCGTGTACGGGAATTAAAAAATGCCCATAACTCCGTAACCGTCCAAAATCGGACACATGTTTATGCGAACTTTTTTGATCACAAAGACCTAGGAAATCACCTCCTGCAGTAATGTGCACAAGTCATGAAACACCCTGTATATAGTTTCAATAAATGTCAATCACAGGGTTAACAAAAACAACAAATTGATTTCTAGTTATCCATTCTTGTCCTGCTGAAGGATGGGAAGGGAATTTCTACTTGTGATAACAACTCACCTTACCAGTTGGTTTATTTACAACATGTTTCCCATTATGCTGATACCTTTCAAAATATGATTTTGGGACCAACTCCCTGAAAAAATAAATAAAATTATTGATATCAATAAATCTATGTTTTTTAAATTGTTTACCTGTGCAGCATACATGACAATGCAAAATGGTGACAAAATACCACACCAAAGTAAAATACAACAACTATAAACCAATGCTATTACCAGATGTTCTTTACAAAATAAAAAAAGACCCATATTTTTTTACATATTCATCCATAACAAAGCCTATTTTACGTATGACCATAGACAAACTTCTTCATGCTTCCCATAACAAGTACCACAGATTCCGTTGCAATTAAATATGGGAGACTGCACGCACTCCATTCAGAATCGTGAATTTCATTGGATTCAGACATGTTGTATCAGGGAACTATGACACATGCTGCTACATGTGTGAAGTGCTCAGCAGATCCAGTATCTTCTTATTACACAAAAATGACCATAGTTTTTGATACACTTCACAATAAAAGTTATGGGAACCTTTGGAAACATAATGTATGAATTCTAATACCAAATACTGTATTGGCAAGAGCAGTAACAATGTGGACACTAAAAAGTACTTTTGTGTTAAAATCATAGGTCTTCCATATTATAAAAAATAATCATATATAGAAACATTATCATAGTCTAGTCTGTACGAATAATTTTTTAATTTTTCCAGTGTTAAAAATTTCACTCACAAGAAATGTACTTACCTGTTTAGGCGAAGGTCTAATACATAATCTTTCCCATTTATGTCGTAGCCTATCGTCAGGTCATGTATGTGACCACCACCCTGCAACAAAACAAGCATTATTAACATACTGAACAATCTCACAACATACAACATTCACGTACATGTCATATTACAGGAAGTGCATACGCCCAAGCAAACATTTTGCTGTAGCAATGGATGGAACCACACCCAGGATTATATTCCTGTCTCATTTGACATTACATAAATTACACAACTAAAAGAACGCAGTTAAATAACCATAATAATAATAATAATTGTCTTTTTATCTTTAACACTGTCCTCATCCCTTTACCCATTATCATCGCAATATAAATCACGCTTCCAATATCAAAATCCTAATAACGAACCATTTGTCCATCACCACCATCCACGTAGCAGAGAATGCGTCCATAATCAAAATCCCAGCAAAAGACGATGAGTCCAGTATCAACATGCTAGTTATAGACTATGCGTCCATTAACAAACTAGCAATATATTATTCGTACATTATCAACATCCTAATGATGGAACATACGTATATCATCGTACTATTAATAGACAATACGTCCATTACCAGTTTCTACTAACGGATCATGCGTCCGCTACCAGCATTTAATCTATGAGCCGTGCGTCATCCTAGTAACAGATCATGCGTCTTTTATTACAAAGAATCTAAAAATGAACGGCACAGTCATTATCAGCACCCTTCTGCCAGATTTACAGACCAGGTCCGAGCTGCTACCCACTACTCACGCATATATTAACGACAAGTGTCTTTGCTAGTGGGGGAGGGGAGGTGAAACGACATTCCGACTCGACTCGACTCGAAGAATTAGCGTCGTCTGTCACCAGCAAGGTCACGTGTGTGCTGCTAACTCCTTCCCCACCCCAGGAAAGAAATCTGTGTTTTGAAATTCTTCCACAGGGCTCTAAACCCGCCACGTGTATTTAGATGGGAGCATGGTGGGTTCCTGAACGACTCTGAACGGCATGCAGATGTTACTTGGCGTCAAGGTACATCACAGCCTGCTACGTAAAGTTCAGATCTAATATTCCGCATTTATGCACTTTGTTCATATCATAAACCGCCCATTTGGCGTATTGAAGCGTACTGCTTAGGCTCCACCTGAGCAGACTACATCCGTGTGGTCTTTTTTATATTTTTGCCTTCGCAACGTACTGATCACTCCGGACGTGGTGGTAAAGGAAAGACGTTAGACCCGTTCAGTCAGCAGCAAGATTCGCCAGCTCAACTACGAAATCGCATTTCGAAAACTAGACAGCTTATTTAAATTTGGTTCACTTTTTTTCCCCTTGAAAATGCCTGTGCAAATACAAACAAATTTCACGACAAAATATGCCGCCTCCTAGATGGGCACGTTCAATAAGCCATGGTATTTTTATTCAACCAGCGAATAATTCTTTGAAAATTTATAATGAATGATGAGAAATGATGTAGCTTCATACAGACAGTATAGAGACATTGTAGGTCATGTCAAAAAACAGTCATTACAAGAAATATGGAAGTTATACTCAACAATGACATAGGCTGACCTTCTACTGAAATAATTAACAAACATAAAACAGAACAAACAGCAATACTAACAACAGATCTGTTATGACCATAATATAGTTTTTATATCTTCTGTTCGACACTCCAGGCTCCTATAAAGAAGGTGCTAATACTCGAATAAAACAAAATTATAAAAACACAATTTAAGCTATGTGACAACAAAGTACAACCAACAGACTAAATTAAAATTAAACAAAAATGTGGTATTATTTGAACTCCTGACCATAACCACCATCATTTCTCACCAACACACGTTACTGCAGCCATGGTCAGAGCACCCCCGCCCTTCACGACTGCTCACCAATTCTGGTCAGTTATTAAGCGTGGTTTCAGGGTTCCGCCGCGAAGCCGGTCATTGGTTCTCAACTTAATCAAACTAATGGAGGAAAATATATCTGACTGGGTTATAAACTGCCTCCGTTATTAATGTGTCATCTGTCGGTCTGTCGACAAGAGCAGTATATGACAATGACAATATACGTGTATTCCTTACAGGTTTAAAAAAAATTTGAAATGCACAGAAAAACTTGAACAGACCGGCATTCAATCCCGATGTTTTTTTTTTTTTGGTAGTACTAATCATACGGTGCATATTCTTACAACAAACGCATCCACCAACAAATACACTTAGCTGGCGGATGTGTTTGTTCTTCTACACATGGTTCAAAAGATAGTAATTCAGTACCTAAAGTCGCAAATCATTCGGCGCAGCAGGACACGACACGTTAATTGCTTCAGTTAATCAAGGGGACTGTCTGGTTTGTTGAGGGGCCAACAGCTACTCTGATAGTGTGGAAAAGTGACAGTGAACTGTGAATTTGAAAATGTGTGGCGACGCGGAAGGACGACGACACAACGACACTTCAGCCAGCTGCTGCCATAACCCAAACGTCACTATCACGAATTGTTTCCACCATCAAACATATTCAAAGCAATAAATAAATAAAACACTACGTTTTGGGGATTGTACTGCAGTGACCAGTGCTGAAGACACCTCATCGCATGTTTAGTACGTAGTAAATAGTCAACATAACTAAGTATATATCGTTTAATGTTACACGTTGCGACCTTTACAAGGTCATAATCAGGCTAATATGTGGCCAGGTGTGGAGATTTATCTGAGAATTCGAAATTATTCAAACGTTTTGTTTACTCTCATGCATTCCGTTGTCACATTTAATGTTCGTTTTACTCCAATTACGTTTCTATCTGCGAGGAAATTTATGTCATATATTTGGTTGTGGTTGGATTGCTTACAGTATAAATAAAGAGATACTAAGTTTTCGAATTTACATTTAATAACGCACGAGTATTAGCCTGTAAACAAAAATCAATTCTTGCAATATTTTGGCTATCAGACATTTTAATCGTCTTTAATAATAACTTCTTGCGTTCTGTATTATCTTATAGGCAAATATACATATAGACTTCTTAATCTTAGCAATTAACCAACTTAATGCACAAATTATTGTTTTATAATAAACTTATTATAAAACAAGAATTTGTGCATTAAGTTGGTCAACTGCTAAAATCATACTGAGATGCACGGTCAGCTAAACATAAAAAAATACACATAGATATCCACATATTACATACATACAATACAATACAATACCATACATAAAAACATGCACACACACACACACACACACACACAGCAGCAGCAGCAGCAGCAGCAGAAAAGTGATGAAAATATCGTGTGCCAATTTCAAGGAACTGTTCCCTTCGACAAAATATTTTTCTATAATTCGCTGGTCCAGGCACAGAGAAGTTTCGTTCCAACTTAAAAAAAAAGAAAGAGGAGCTAAGGTAAGAATAACTCTTTTAAACAAGCAGGTGGCACGATAAACGAATTCCATTTCTGCCCAGAAAGTTTAGAAACTACGTCTGAACTCCAAAGTAAGGTCACGTTTTCAGACCTTTACATTTATTCGCGTGATAAGTGTGCAAATTGTATGGGAAAATGCACGAATAGCTTCAAAAGTTTGTCAGCGTTGCTGTGCATATGGACCGTGCAGACGGTAAGCACGTCTTCTGTGTTGCAAGTAAGATGAGAATTCAAGTAACATTTTAGTAGACGTTTCTGAGCGGAAGACACTGCGTATCTGGAAGAGCGACCTTCGTGCATGGAATAATATCAACTGAATGCTGAAGCACCTAGCAGATTTGCGTAGCTATGGACTTGTATTAAGGCGTCCAATTCGAAACTCGACGGGGGCAGATTATACCGTCTTTTACAGTTTTTCTCATTTTCTCCAGCCAAGTGCCGGGATAGTACCTCGTTCATGCTATTTTCTTCCCAGTCCTCTCCAATTCATCATTCATCAAACACCGTAAAACTGACGCTATACAGTGTGAGACACTGACAGCGTCATGAAATTACCCATGCACAAAAATTAATCTTATATTAATGGCGTGTGAATGTTTGGACTGATTCATTTGTCTCAGGGCATGGAACGGTAGCGAGATCTTGTGAACCCAATAACAAAACTTCGTTTACGATAGAAGGTGGGAAGTGCCTAGAATTTGAGCACCTCAACAAGGACTTCGCTCTATATAGTTTGTTGTTACGTAGTCGGTATAGTCACTAGGCCACGGGCTAAAAGTCCCGTGGAATGATGGTTCGATTCGCGACAAAAACACGAATTTTCTCTCCTCCAAACAGTAAAGTCGAGACGGCTTTTGGGGCCCATTCATCCTCCTATTCAATTGGGGATCGGGAGTCTATCCCTCTGAATAAAGAGGTCACGTGTAACGTTGACCACGTACCGGTACACCGATCTGTATTCCTCACCTAATATTGTTCAGGTGATAAAATCGAGAATGGGATGGGCGGGGAGTGTAGCGAGTGTGGGGGAAGGAGAGGCGTATACAGGGTTTCGGTGGGGAAAACTGAGGGAAAGAGACCACTTGGGAGACCCAAGCGTAGATGGAAGGATAATATTAAGATATATCTTCAGGAGGTGGGATGTGGGGATATGGATTGGATCGAGCTGGCTCAGGATAGGGACAGGTGGCGGGCACTTGTCAATTCGGTAATGAACCTTCGGGTTTCATAAAATGCGGGGAATTTCTTGACTAGCTGAGAACCGGTAATCTTCTCAAGAAGGACTCTGCTCCATGGAGTGAGTAAGTAAATAAGTACGTAAGTAAGGAGCGGTACACCTCCAACTCCCACATGCTTCCATGGCGTGCACAAGAGCTTTAACTTTTACTTACTACATTACCATCACCTTTCAAAGTACAACAGTTTAACCTTCTTATTCAACAGCATTTAACGGCCTTACTTCTGGGTACTTCCACACATATACTGATCACACTCAAACAAGTGAATAGGCATACGCAGGTCAGCGGTTTTGGAGGTAACAGCTACGACCTTCCGTTCTATATCCAACAACCAACAGTAGTATAGTAAGGAGTTAGGTATGTTAACACTTAACGTCGAACACAACTATATTTGTTTTTATTACAAGCAGTTTACAACCACAACCTGATGATGGCCCACATATAGGGCCGAAACATGTCGCTGTTGTAAACTCCTTGTAATAAAAATAAATATAGTTGTGTTCGACTGTAAGTGTTAACATACCTAACTGCATACTATTGTACAAAACACAACGGGGATGACGCACATTAGAACCAACAGTAGTCTTCCGAAGGCTCGAAATATGTGTTAGGTACTGTACCTCGGAGTTACAAATAAAGCTTCCTACAGGAGCAAAATCTCGAAGTTGTGCAGCTACTTTTGAATCACACTGCACATTCATCTAACAGGACACCCTCCGAGTACGAAACATTTTGTAAAAGAAGGCGTGGTCTCAAATTTCATTATGCGCAAACCTCTCACACCGAACGCTGCCTAGCCACCGTCACTTTTCATTCCTGCCCGCTGCATCACTTTATTTACATGATCGCACTATTTTGGGAATCTGATCTTACCTTTTGGCAAAACTGCCGGCTCTTATAAAGCTACTCTTTTCTTATTACGGGGAAGTAAACTGTCGGACTATCATTGCTGGAAGTACAGTATATCTCACGTCCTCGTCGTTCTCAAACTGTGTGTGCGCGCATGTGTGTGTGTGTACTGCAGAAGGAGTGCCGGGAGGGAGCTCTCAGTTCCCACTTCTCACTCGACACCATGTCATTTCTCTACGCACAGATTGCACTCACTCCGAGTTATCTTAACTCTTTATGTGGTTTTCAGAGCGGTGTAGTTCCGGTCCCTTGAAATATGCAACAAACACTTTCTCGAGGAAGGTATTATGTCCGTCAACCACAAGACCTTTTTTTATTCTATAATACCCGTATGTTATCTATTCAACACGTTATGGCCACAGGGGCCATCATCTGATATCACCACAAAACAAAGGAGACAGAATTAATATGTCAGAATACAAAGAACGCCTGTATCAAGAAGCTGCGCCCCTTTATGTACAGTTTATGTTTCACATCGTCACGAACTTCCTCAATGCGGTTAGCCTAAAGCATCTGTGATTAAACAAAAATTGTGTAAAAAATTATGTTGAATTTATCCTTAAAGACTGAAGATTAATAATTAAAATTAAAAACATTACTCCTCTGCAAACTATACGTTTCAATGTGCTGTTATTTAATGTCCATTATGAACACCATTTCCTTTTCACTTTTAACTGTCTTTATTATTATCTGTTGCTGGTGTAGTGCACACTGAACCCTCGGATGATATCCTGAGTCTTTTCGTGGCATTTCTCAGTTCCTCCAGACAAATGTCGAGACAGTGCCTTCAGTTAGGCTATGTCCGCCTCCTAGGACATCCTTTCCACTGCACTATTCATTACCAACTAATCATTAGACGGTACAATGTATGATCAAGAGCGTCGTCACATACGATACGAACTTACAATACTGTTTATCGATTTGGATTCCAAGGAAAATCGATCCACAGTTGGACTCACCACGTTTAATAGTGGATTTTGAGAGCTTTCGGGGTACTCTATGGGTTAGAGGGTGAAGTGTGCCATACTGAAAACGTTACGTACTTTGTAGATTATTCCTGGAGGCGAAAGAAAACCGTAGTTGAGGGAGATAAATTGGAAATTCACTCGCTGCGCGGTGTGACGAAGAAAAAGCCAGTCGCAAAGAAATAGACAAGAATATCGTGACCCGAAGGGATCTGTGTATTTGGTAACGGATGTTCCCAAGTATATGTCCCCGTGTCGTACACACGCTATATGTGTGTGTGTGTGTGTGTGTGCGCGCGCGTATATATATATATATAGTAATAATAATAATAAAACCAACTAGATGCACTAATTTCTCAAATTTATTTTTTGAATAAAACTCTACATGTTTCGGACAGTTCCTCTGTCCAACATCAGCAGTTTTTCACTGTACACACAGCAATGGTGTATGTCATACAGGTTTGCTGACAGCTTGCGAGCAGGATCAGGACGGAACTCCTGATCCTGCTCGCAAGCTGTCAGCAAACCTGTATGACATATACCAGTGGGAACTCCTTACCCTGCTCGCAAGCTGTCAGCAAACCTGTATGACATATACCATTGATGTGTGTACAGTGAAAAACTCCTGATGATGGACAGAGGAACTGTCCGAAACATATAGGGTTTTATTCCAAAAATAAATTTGAGAAATTCGTGCATCTAGTTGGTTTTATTATAAGAATTTATCACGATGCACGGTCACCTGAAGGTCAGTATATATACATATATATGTTACAGCACATTACGCAAAGTATTTCCTTACAATTATACCGTTTGTGGCATTTGCTATGAAAACAACTTCACAATACTTTTTAACACAAGTTCTGGTTAGATCACACGTAATAAATTAACAACCTATTTGGAACAACAAATACGATACGTCAAATATTACAAAATCATCCTTGCTCGTACTCAGGCGTTCACTTGATAAATTAATTGTACAGTGGCTTTCAGGTGTTATTAGTTTCTTTCGCGTGTTCTTGCACACAGATCTGATGATGGCCCGTAAATAGGCCGAAACTAGTTACCGTAGAAGTATAATTGTGTTGTGCATGACGGAATAATAAATAAATATACCTACTGATCTGAGCACAACAGGGATATGTCACCTAAAGATTGTAAGTACGTCCTTCAGTTTGTGTAGTATGTCAGGGAAGGCCACTTATATTTCAATACGTCTTGAACTTTTCACAGCGACAAACTTCAGCCACACCTTCACCGCTTGGCGGCAGCATCAGATATTTCAATTACGCCAACGCTTCAAAGACCGACTCCGTCTCCGTCATCAGAGTTCTGATATCAGAAATCTAATGATGGTGAAACGCTCTGTATTTCAGCCACCTAAGAATGTTTCATTGAGTTACACTGCCGATTTCCTAAATATCTGAAATATGAAGCAACTATTTGTTCTGTAGGCTTACCAATTATCACGTTCGACGTTGTAAATTTTGTGAGTTTTGTGTGTGTGTGTGTGTGTGTGTGTGTGTAGAAACACGGTAAATTTTCTGACGTGTGTGTGCGTGCGCGTGCGTGCGTGTACACACACACACACACACATACATACATACATACATACATACATACATACATACTCGGATAATTTACGGTATCGAATGTGATTATAGTGTGTTATGTTATGTTTATTCACATTCCATAAATCTTACAAGATGTGGAAATAGTCATCATATTTACATAATAATATTACAACTATATTATATACATATATTCTTACAATGAAATCACATTGGAACATACTTATTACCAAATTCTCTAGGGAATAGTTAATTACTTATTATCTAGACTCAATATGTTGTGAATTGTAATTAATAATC
>Ga0123354_10013103_pt1 | contig 12851 bp, 9 predicted proteins | sample TergutLab28metaG_2_FD_97872 | JGI IMG/M metagenome (GOLD analysis project Ga0123354, IMG submission 97872) | Labiotermes labralis P4 segment gut microbial communities from Petit-Saut dam, French Guiana - Lab288 P4 | ecosystem: Host-associated > Arthropoda: Insects > Digestive system > Gut ...
AACCCTCCCCCCCCCCTCCCCCCCCCCCCCCCCTTCCCATGGCACGACAGCCCCTAGTGGGCCAGGGCTTCCTCATTGTCGAGGCTTCACGATTACACTGAGACACACCACTCTCGGTAGGACTCCTCTGGACGGGTGATCAGCCCGACGTATAGAGACCTCTACCTGACTACACACAACACTCAAAGGAGACAGTCATCCATGCCCCTGGAGGGATTGGAACCCGCAATACCAGCAAGCTGCTGCAGACGCACGCCTGAGACCGCGCGGTCACTGTGATTGCAGTTTCTCTTAATAATAATGATTGTTATTGTTGTGACCCTTTTGCCATTCATCTAGGAAATTGCAGCTGGAAACAAAAATGGATAATTCAGTGAAATGAAGGAAGTAGGCAACAAACAAGAGACGACATTTCAGTTCCACACGTCCTCTGTAGAAAATATGAAATAATGGTAATGATGTTTATGTGTTATTTATGCTTTATGTGCTCTGTGTAAGCTTCATAAGCAGCGTGGTCCAGAAATAAACAGGGAAATTTGAAGTTCATACCTTGTTACCAGCATGCAGGTCAAGGTCATAATATGCAGGTCAGTCAAGACAATAGGCCTGCAGAGCGGACACGTGAAATGTTGACGATTTTAGTGTATTATCGCTGACGAATTAAAAAGCGCAGGAACAAAAATGAAACGTATTGAGGCAGGTAATATGATCAAGTTTGCAGTCGCTCTACTTCAGTCTCAGAGCCTTACCACCAGTGGCGCTAACATCGCAGTGGTTGAATATGGCGTATTGCATGCTGAAAGATACATGTGTGCTGCGTTGTTAAGAATCGGAAGTGCGCGTGTTTGCAATGAAAGTAAATTCCTTGGAGTTGTTTAAAAGCGAAAATGTCCTTCTGCAAGCGGTGTAAGTTCAATTAGTGTTGACTGCATTTGTCAAGGCAGACGCCGCGGTCAACGACCGGTCCCTAAAATTAAGGTGAGTTTGGTATTATTAATTTCGTGTTATTCCTTGTGCTTGTAATTACTTACATACACCTTCATACGAACAGAGTGAAATTGTAAGTTATGCTAGAAAGTGAACCCTCCTACATGTTTCAGCGATAAAGCTAATCTTCAGGGAGACGTCGATACAAACGAATACATAATATTAATAAATAAGATTCGTATGTACAGTACCACAGATTGTAAGATGTATAAAATAGCTATCAATATAGTAATGTGGATAGTGTGGCTAGTACGATTTAAACAGGTTCTTGGTCAAATTTCATATGCCATCGTTTATAATGTGGTTGTTTGTATAGATATATAATGTCGAAGTTTTTTGATCCAGAAGGATCAAGTCCTGTAAATTGGGTTAAAATTCAAAATTATAATAGGGGTTAAAGAAAGAGTAGAGCTATACCTGTATTCTGGTTATTTATGGGATGTTATAAGGTTAAATTTTCCTTTACCTTTTTACCTTTACCAGAAGTAAATATCTTTATGTGTTATCTAATCTTATTTCCCTTTTTTCAGGTAAGCACATTGCGGCACAACTTGCAGTAGTCAGTGGGTAAGTTAGGAAGATGAGTAGTCTGCATATCCGGTTTGATTACATGGAACTGTAGTAGTAGAAACTCAACGCTCTTTCGACCAATGCAGAGAGCTGGGATAGCGTAACCTGAATGACGGTTAGGATACAGGCTGGACGACCGGGAACGGGGGGATCGTGTCTCCGTTCAAGGAGGAGAGGTTTTTTCTCTTCAGAAAAGTCCAGAACGGCTCTGGAGGCCCTCTCAGCCTTTATTCAGTGAGTACCGAGGGATTTTGTCAGTGAGTAAAGTGGCTGTGTCGTCCCATGTAGTGTGGAGGTTAAAAAAGCGTGAAGCTATAACCCATTCCGATGCGTGTACATGGTTTACATAGGGACACCTTGTCTTTGCCTTACACCATTGATGACCTAGCCCTACTGCATTCTTCATTCGCAAGTCTGATGTCACCCCATCATCATCATCATCATCATCGTCACGCCGCATGATGCCCTTTTTCTGCACAGTACATGTTATAGCGAGAGATCAGTAGTTCTGGCAATTCTTTACAGTTTCTCGAATACTAAGGTTCGCTCAGCGTCAGCTTTGCGTTTCGGGTAACCGGCCCAAGTTTTGAGCTGCAAGTCTTTATTAAGGTCCGTGCCGGAACGACGATTTATATCAGGCCGTGAACAGTTCCTCTCACATTTCTGCTCCAGATTACCCTCATTGTTTATCCGGTGTAATTATTACAAAAACCACAGATCGGTATAGTATCGAGAGTACGTAAACATTTATTGTGTAATTAGTAATTTAAACCTTTGAATAATCACAGATCATTGTTATATGTAGAGGGTGTTTCAGGAGGAATTTGCCATATTTTGGGAGAACGTTTCTTCGGGTAAATTACGTCGATATAACCGACGGTACCTATATCCGAATTTGAATCGTTACGGAGGTAATGACGAGGCAGGTTTTAAAGAATGAGAACTGATAAACATTTAGTAATTACGAAATAAATGTTAAAACTAAGAGGAATTTGTAGTTTGTGTGATTTTTACACCAGTACTTAACGTCTGAGTAACATAAATGCGTTGATTAAGTCAGAAACCCCGCGGTAAAATCATAAATGTCGTCCTTAGGGGTTTCAGGTGCGTTACATAGCACGCTTGCTTTTGAATGGCTTGGCAGTCGGGTCAAGGACGGTCCGGTGAAGTGAACGGATAACACGTCATGTTCAACAGATATAGTAAGTAGAATTGCAAGAAGACCACTTTTTTTTTTTTTTTTACATCCTGAAAGTTCAACGTCAGATATAGGTTGTTTGGATTTATCGACGTAAATTAACACAGAGAACGTTCTCCCAGAATACGATAGGTTTCTCCTGAAACACTCTGTATAAGGAATCCGTTCTTCACATACAGCATTTTATGGTTAATAAAGGCTGAACATTTAATGCTATTTAGCGAAATACTCTGTATTTATTGTTGAAACGACATGCTACTGCTAGCACGCGTTGAACTGCCTGGGCTACGCCTGCTGACAGTAAGAACGGAACGGTCCGGTTGACTCATCCATCCTTAGCAGCAAAGCTAGCTAGCTAGCCACACGCCTAGGAAAGTTAATGTAGTTTAATTAAAGTTTTAATTTGAAATTATGCAAATATATTGTTGTTTTCGGTTAATATATACGCGGTGTGATTGATTGTAATGAATGGAAGATAGAGAAACGCCACGAATGCACAAATATGGGAAAAGTAAAACGACTCGAATTATGATGGCATCTGTACATCACGTGACTTCCAGTTCGGGAATTAGAAAATTTCAGGCCGATGGATTTTTGTTCGACTGAGTGTACGAATACGGTCTGTGGAAAAATGCATAGTTTCGTAATATCGTAGCAGGCAGAATAATCATTGGGCCTTGAAGGGTTAAGGATAGTTTCTCATTTGGGGTAAATCATTTGGCAGGAACGTGGAACGAATCTACGATAACCTGTTTAATGTCACATCCAAATATCTGCAAGGACGTAATAAAGAAGCACGATAAACGTCATGATAGAACCGAACATGCCATCTAACAAATTTGCCAGTCCTCTGCTAACCACATCTCCGCACGTCTGGCACTGAATTCCGGAGTGGTTCACTTTAAATATCACGAATATTTGCTGTTTTGCTTTGTTTGTTCAGGATTTTCTTCAGTTACTTCCCTTAACTCGTTACGGTCGACTTCCTTTCATTGGTTTATCGCGTACCCCTTCTGTTACAGCCACGTGTACGACTAGTTCAAACGCTGTATCGAAAGGAAATAAGCCAAACAGTAAAGAAAATGCGTAACCAATTCATAGGATGAAACTCATTCTGGGACACGAAAGGCACATAACCTTTCTTGTGTGAGCATTCAGAATTTTGTATTTTCTGCTGGAGACAGCCGCCATTAGGCTGTGATAAGTACGAGGCGGGTCAAACGGCCCTGATACATCCATGTGTCAGCATTAATTATGTACACATGTTACATTAATTTACTTTAATATTGTTTGACTACCATTTGCAATTATGTTTCAGTTAAGAGTGGCTTGCTGTTTGTGTCAATGTTCGGCCACTTGCATTGCCCTCGTAATTTAGTGAAGCTAGCAGACATCCTCTTTTTTATTGCTACGGAATTTATTGCGTGTCACAGAAGTATATACTTTCTTTATGGTACTTTCGGTGTCATCATATTCATTTATGTGCCTCAAAGTGAAATACTGGGCCGCAAAGGTCTGAAGTTTGCCAAGTAAAATGAATGAAGCTTGCGTGCTGACGCTGTACAAGTTCGTGTGTTGGTATTTACTCTTGATTGTTATTATTATTTTGGAGGATGAAATGTATGGAGAATTAAATTAGGAGTGGAATTGAAGAGTGACACGTACGAGGTAAACCACTTACCTTTGTGTTGTTTATTCTCATCAACTTTGTTTGATGTGTGCGGAAGTTTTGTGCTGTACAGTTTTCTCGGCGTTCAGCTAGAGTAATGGAAGTGCCATTGATTGTGGCTAAACCGTAGAGTTCGTTAAATGGAGGTGGCTATGGAGGAACGATGACGGCCTAGGCTTGGTGGATTGCTATCGTAACCGATTGTGTCATAATTTTGTCTTCTTCCTCCTGTCCCAAGGAAATAGCCTACAGATTTATCCTTATTTTCGTAGAGTTTAAACAACCAACTAGATGCCTGCTGGCAACATCATCGGTGCATTATACCACAAGCTGTATACACAGTCTAGTGGTCCTGAAGATGGGCGAAATTATCGCCCGAAACATGTTGAGCTGATTGAAGTTACTAATAAATTGCTATTGTTGTATCTAGTTGGTTGTTTATACTATTGTATCAGAGATGTACGGTCACACAAACATCAAATATCGTAGAGTTGTTAGTTCCCTCTGACTCTACAAAAAACAAGGATAATATTAAAAAGTATGTTGAAGAAACCGGGTATGTGAATGTTTATTACATTCATCGGTGCAGGGTATGCTCTTCAAAACACGTAATAAACCTTTGAATTCCATAAAAGGCTGTTTGTCACTGTACCATCTGAGCTTCATTAACGTCTGAGAAGGGCTGTGCTGTATGGAGTTGCTGTGTTTTATTATTTTGCTTGAATAATGTGGTGGCCTGTAGGGCTTGAGGAAAGCTAAGACAAATATCATGATGGTCAAAACCAGGGCCTCTCTATTGAGAGGCAGACGTGTGGACTTTACATTAATTCAGTGCCCAGTTACCGAACCTTAAAATTACGGTGTTACGTTTGAGATTCGACACTGCTGAATCAGCCGAGGAGTGACGCTGACCTCTTGTCTTCATCTAGAGCGGCAGGTAAGAACCGGACCTATACTCCCCTTTCCTCGTGCCTCCATGGCGTGCACAGGGACAACTGTACCTTCCGTTTATTGCTTATTTTCCATGTAATTTTTTTCTCCACCCTTTAGTTTATTCGGCTGCAGTTCGCAGCGCTCAGACTACGTAAGCAACTCTTTAGAACTGATGCAGTTTGAAGGTATTGGTATTTGATGCTGAATGTTTTGTTTGAGGATCCACAGTAGTTTGAAGGAGAGTATGACTTTCTCACTTCAGCTTTCAATCCTTCGCTTTCATCAGAATAAAGACTGAATGGCGTCTCTGCATGTACATTTTTTCGTGGCCTTTCTCGAGTGTGAGGGGAAACTGCTTGTGTGATTAAGGATTAAACTGCTTTCGTCAGTGCAGTAGTAACAGTACACAGAGAGAAGACAAGCTGGAAGGCCCAGAGGAAGATGGTTAGATGCAGTGAACAAAGATGCCAAGAGGCGAAGGCACAAGTTGGGCTGCAGCGGCATAGAAGAAGACGAAGAAGACGAAGAATGGGGAGGAGGAGGAGAAGGAGAAGAAGGAGGAAGTGGAGGAGGAGGAGGAGGAGGAGAACTAGGAGGAGAACGAGAAGACGAAGAATACGAAGGAGAAGACGAAGACGAAGAAGAAGAAGAGCTAGAAGAAGAGGAAGGAGGAGGAGGAGGCCCAGTCCACTGTAACCACCGAATTTATGCTGGAATTTGTTGTTACGTAGAATGATGGTCGAACATGTCACGAAATCCTTTAAGAATTCCTTAATTCTGTTAGTATGAAATTTGGTTTTGCCCAGTTGTGATAGACTATAGACTGAAGGTGTTTAAGAATAAAGCGCAAAGAAACGATAGGGAACATAATGTAACACGACAGTGGAGAAGATGTTGCAATGAAGAGCCTCGTAATTTGTACTGTTCGTCCGATATTGTTAGTGCTATTATCTAAAGAACGATATAATGTGTGAGGAGCGTGTCACGCATGCGAAAAGTGAGAAATGCCTACAAAATTTCGGTCTGTAAAGTCCGTTGGGCAGCAACGTAAGCGCGTAGATTTGAAATAAATCGTCGAAAATCGCTGTTGATTCACGTGGCTCGTCACAGGATGGGCTTTCAGACGTCCGAGCCGCCTGTTGATTTGGCTGGACTGTTTATCAGCAGCTAAGTTACTGTCGACAGCTTAATGAGAGCCTGTAGTCTGGTACTGGTTAATAGATGTGTAACTGCTAGTTAGAGACTGATCCTTTACAAGCATTCCTCGTTCCTTCCGATGTATGCTGTGTTCCCCCTCAGTTACACTGCACTAGCTATAAAGGCACATATGTCACTCTGCACGTCCTGAAGGCACATGGGGTAGTCAAGATGTAGATGCGCCTGTTCTTAACCTCGACACTATATGGCGGTGAGTGATCAGGTTCATGCTTCCTTCCCCCCCCAACCCCCGCGCCATAACCCTGGACACACAGTACCTGATACGCACTGAATATTAGGATAGGTGGACTTCAGGGCTGTACAGCCAGTCTGGACGGTCTCTGGAAGATAATTTCCTGTCCATGCCTGGAATTGAGTATCTATTCCTGAGCTGTCCAATCCGAGGCCTAGACACTATACCTACAGAGCTACCTGCATTCTCTCTGTGGTATGAATATAATAATGGTGGGGGGAAGAATACAGGGTACAGTCGCCCTCAGTTCTTTGTGTTAAAAAATATTGCTTGTATTCTTTACTCAGTAAGAATAATAAAATGACTGTTAATCAGCCTTTAACCACTCTGATTACAACGTCATTTTGCCGACAGTACACCAAGGCAAGCATCCTTGACCCGGTTTATTTCTAAGGTACGAATTTAATGGGACGCTAGTGCTGATTTAGTGGTTAAGATTCCATTACAAGTTTGGTACAGGAGTAATTATGCTGGTAGGCGTGGGTGCTTGAAACGGGTTCAGAACGAGAAGCATCCTGATTTTTAAATTGTCGGGTACCGTCCTTTTGTTGTTAAAATGTGGTACCCGTTTGAAGTCACTCGTCGTACAGTGGTTATCACAGAAGAAGTGTTTTGTGAGAAAGTGTACCGCTGTGATAATCCTGTGGTCCGAATGATCCGTCTTCATAAGGCCAGTGCCAAAGCTTCGATTCTAAAATTGGATTCGCTATGGCAATTACCTGTCACCACTCCCGGCTGTAGTCTGTTGCTTTACAGTGGCTTTGTTGTGGTAATGCTGATGTAATTGGGAGTTCATCAGTTGTAGAGAGCAGATGAAATGTGATGGCACACGGTGACGCACGGGAGGGGAAGTGAAGGGGAAACCGGGAAATGGAGTTGGTAGCCAGTACTCTTCACACTACCTCGGAACATGGTGCATCCAGCATTACTACCATTACTGACGCTGATGCGCAAACCTCGGCTGCAAGTAGTGGAATGAACTGACGCCCCCGCCGATTTAAATGGATTCGTCCGTTTCGCTGAAAGACGAAATCTGTTTCCTGCGCGCGTGCCATCACATTTCAAACGCAGTCTACTTTTTTATGTATTCTTTTTCTACGTACTGCATGACTATATGGTGGGTATAGCCACTGTGAGCTGGTGCTTGTGTATGTAGAATATTGTGAGTGAATAACATTTCTTACTTACTCCATGGTGCACAGTCCTTCTTGAGAAGCCAACTGGTTTGCAGCTAGTCAAGAAATTCCCCGCATTTCACGGAACCCGAAGGTTCATTACCGCACTCACAAGCGTCCGCCGCCTGTCTCTCCTGGGTCAGCCCAATCCAGTCCACGTACCCACATCCCACCTCTTGGAGATCCATCCTAATATTATCTCATTCTTCCCGATTTTATCACCTACACAATACTCGGTGAGGAGCTAAGTGATTTGTACTCCTCACCCAATATTGTGCGGGTGATAAAATCGAGAAGAATGAGATGGGCTGGGCATGTGGCGCGTATGGGTGAGGAGAAGGGGGTGTATAGGGTCGTGGTGGGGAAACCGGAGGGAAAGAGACCACTGGGGAGACCTAGGCGTAGATGGGTGGAGTGAATAACTTTATAATAGTTTAATAGTCCCATGTTACCTGCATTACTCAAAGGTATACAATTTGTCAAGGAACCAACAAATGCACTTCGATTTATAAATGTAATTGTATTGCGTAGTAATAATTTTCAGGCGTTTTTGATAGTTTGTTGCTTCTTTGATTTTTTTTAAGTTTTTGTGATTTAATAGATATTGTTAACGGGTTTTTTATTCGTATTAACCTTTGAAAGACGAAGCGCAGACCGCTTTATTTAAAGGCCCAGTCCGTACCGCGCTGTAAACACTTTTCATCTCGGTTATAAAAACCAATCAGTTTATACTGTAAGTGGCACAAGTCGCTGTTTGTTCTCAGATAAATATAAAACATATAAATACAGTGTGGACAGAGCGTACAGTTGTTGAATGTTAAACCTGTTGGTGCATAACGTAACCATTAGGTTTTGAAAGGTTAAATTTGAGTTACTGGTTGCAGTCTCTTGGGCACATCTGCTTTAAAGAATGTGACTAATTCACGAATACATTAATTTAATGTAAAATGTGAAGGCAAGAGAACTCGTGGAAAATTCACACCTAAGTGAAAGGATGAAGTTGAACGTGTGGAATGGATTAGATAGTCTCAATTATAGGGCCCAGTGACGAGCTGTTATTGAGTACTTCAAAGGTTGTCTCGAGGAGTTAGTGAGAAATTCGGAGTTCGATGACCGAATAAACATTTGTGCCACTCTTTGTGCCTGTTTTGCACATAGCGTTTGGCCCACTATTCTGTTTATGTTAGCCGCTACGGCCTCACTGTCCCGCAGTGGTAACTGTGGTAAACACTTTCCTGGAGACCGACCCCAAAACTCATGTCACTTCGTGTGTGTAAAAATCTGGTAGTGTTTTTATTGACGTCTGAACAACAGTTCATCTGTGCCTACTAAAATGGATGGTTTCATCGCGCGTGCGTTTACCTGTAATTAAATGCTTCTGAGCGTCATATTTTTGGCCGTATCTGGAAAAGGAATTTTTTTAGGCTCAGAATGAATATTTCGTCACGTACCTCATCTCGTTCTTTATCACTAAGTATCTTAAACGTGGCCGTGAAATTTATTATGTTTGTGATGCATTCATTGAAGGAAAATTAATTGTTTATTATTAACGTAGTTGTATTAGCGTACTTGTCGATTCAAACCTTCCTGCATTATTTTCACAAAGTTTACGTCACGTTAGTTCATTATATGTAATTGAACATTATGATAACTTCTTGAGAATGTCTTATTTTTAACCTTCATTACACGAGCGAATTTGTTATCAGTTACACTTTGTGCTATTGGCAATGCAGTCCTAGTAATGTACCACACCTATTTACTAAATTCCCCCCCTTACGGTTTCCAGTTGTTCATTGGCCTTGGAGTTCGTTTGCTGTAGATAGATATCTATTGTTACAAAAGCTAATAGCGCTGCACGGCACGACACGGCATTTAGCCATACATTAAAGTTATTTTTATTTCGGTGCCTTATATATCATATCTAGAAAGTTTCAAATGGAAGTTGTAGAGATAATGATATGTGATGTTTGTTTGACCGTGCATCATTGTGATAACTGGAGAATGAAAACCAACTAGATGCCACTTATTATTTTATTGTACTTATTATAGGCTCAACATGTTTCGGGCACTACTATGCCCATCATCAGGAGCTCGCGACTATAATGTTGATTAACACATTGGTCGTTTCGTTCTTGGTTTGCTGTAGGTTGGACGCTACTCCAGCCTAACCGTACCTAACCTCCAACCCACAGCAAATCAAGAACGAAACGACCAATGTGGTAATCAACACTATAGTCGCGAGCTCCTGATGATGGGCATAATAGTGCCCGAAACATGTTGAGTCTATAAGAAGTGCAATAAAATAATGACATCTACTTGGTTTTTATTCTTCAATAATTATATGTATTTTTTGTCATTTAATGATTCTGTTGTACGTTTTTTCAGTTTGGAGGGAAGGCTGTAAGTATTTGAAGGCTGATGACGTGTAGAAATGGCTATACTGTGTAGTGTAGGTATGAATGATGATGCACAGGTATGGAAGACCTGTAATTTCGCTAGACCATTTTGAACGTTCGCCTCTCAAGAAATGTTGTCGAATGTCGGTGTATTACATTTATTTATGTTTGGAGATTAAACACATGTACAGTACGGCAGCTGTCCGACAGACACGCGCTCACTCTTAATGCTTTCGCTTAATGGATGTCTCTCGAAGAATTGATGAAATCGCATTTGGAGTTCCAGGACAGGAAATCACACTCGTAGGTTCTGACCACGTTTATCAGTACACGTGAGTCATCCGTGTTTGGTACAGTCAGACCGTCATCTGATGAACTGCAGGCCCACTACGCGTTTCGTATCCCTTGTTACACCCTGTATATTTTCCTGTGACTGTCGGTTGAAAAGGAATCAGGATAATACATGGGTTGCTACTGGGTGGACCTTGTCGAATGGTTCGGCTCCTGGTGGCTGCTTTTGGGTACGTTCGTGCTGCTTTCTATGGCGCACAGCCGCTTTTACTGTTGTTGACAAGTGTTACGAATGGCTCGTATGTTCTGGCTGAATCTGAAAGATGCGATTTCAGTTCACTGCTCTGGCTGCTTGCTTTCGAACGACTGTAAAAAGACTGCTGAAGGCAACCCATACCCTGATTGGTTGTTGTATTTTCCTGTCGAGATCAAACATCTTGAGAAACTGAGGAAAAAAGAAGTCCCAGACTTTGTGTTCAGTCATGAAAAATTTTAAGACTTCTTTGTGAATTCTGCCGAGCGGACTGAGATGTAAGGTAGTCAGCTTGAAGACGTCAATTGTGAATTGCAATTTAAACTCACATTCGTATTCAGAGTTTCAAAAACTTTATCTGACTTACTGTAAGTGAACTTGTGTTATTTTGCCTGTATTTTACTCTTGTGTGGACGTTTAGTCTGGCTGGTGTTAGCGGACCCAGCCATCTGCACAGTTTGGCTTGACTAATGAGTATTTGATTCTATTTGATTTGATATTTAGTCCAAGACAAATACAGTGCAAGTATTTCGACATGCATACAATGACGTATCTGAAGTCACTTCCATGCCCGTTCCCACGTGTACCGAACCGCACACGCTCCTCTATTTTCATATTGTGACTCGAGAGGTAAGAAAGAGTTATAAGCATTTCGCAGTATTCTGTTCTGAGCAGAAAACATATGCTTGTTTTGTTAGTTTACCGTATCCCGCTATATACCTACATGTTTTCTGATAAAACAAAGAAAATGAATGCGGAATGCATATTGTAAGGTAATTTCACATAAAAATGTTGATGAAACCATAAAATAAGTTTATGTAATGGTGCTATAGCCATGTAAATGGATTTTTGTGTTGCGTTTTTACTGCGTTTTATCAGGGTTGCTTTAGCTGCGCTGTTCGTTTATCAGAGTAACACTTGCTTTGGCCGTGTTCCGATAACAACATTGCGCAGTTAATATATTCAGCTTCTCCTTTAATTAGCAGCACACACGAAAAGAACAAAGCGAGAAGGGTGGTATGCTGTGCGGGTGTGTACAGCGGTGTGTAGCCCCTCAAGAAGGGTGTGAAATAACTCACGCGGTTAGGGTTTCGTTATTTTGGGATATGACGCCTCGTCACTGGGTATTCAGTTCCGGACGTTTCGATGTAACGTAGTGGCCTCGAAACGTCCGGGACTGAATACCACATGACGCGGGGTTGTGTCCCAGGGAATCCTCGGGTACGCCGCTGCCAAAACCCAAAAATTCGCAAAACACACACACACACACACACACACACACACACACACACACGGTTTTTCTTGTAGTAAATGTTTGTGTGATATATTTCATGTTCTTCATATATGAAAGCCCACAAATCCACTATACATACTTTAACTTTTGACGTTCAGGTGACCGTGCATCGTGATAAATTCTTATAATAAAACCAATTAAATGCACTAATTTCTCAAATTTATTTTTGGAATAAAACTCTACATGTTTCGGACAGTTCCTCTGTCCGTCAGCAGGAGTTTTTCACTGTACACACAGCAATGGTATATGTCATACAGGTTTGCTGACAGCTTGGCAAACCTGTATGACACATACCATTGCTGTGTGTAAAGTGAAAAACTCCTGATGGTTCTTCGTTTATGTTTAATTCTTTTATTCTCTTCATCTTTGTATGTTTATTTCACCTTTAACCGCCCAGAATTTGCTGTTCTTGCTGGTCCCTTACGTGTTTATTCAGTTATATTACCTTGCAACGTGGATTTGTCGAATTAAGACGTATTTAAATATTGTGTCTCACTTTGCTGTTCCGTCCTTTAACCTTTTGACGCCTAATGTCAACTATAGTGGTCGTACCACACCGCTAACCTCTAAAGTTGCATTTTATATATTTATTCAACAAATATAGGTACTGAATATTTTAAACATGGTATATACTC
>Ga0123354_10013104_pt1 | contig 12851 bp, 9 predicted proteins | sample TergutLab28metaG_2_FD_97872 | JGI IMG/M metagenome (GOLD analysis project Ga0123354, IMG submission 97872) | Labiotermes labralis P4 segment gut microbial communities from Petit-Saut dam, French Guiana - Lab288 P4 | ecosystem: Host-associated > Arthropoda: Insects > Digestive system > Gut ...
AAAAAAAAGGAAACGAAAGAAAGGAATTGAATTATTATGATTCATAACATTTTTGTGACATGCCGTATACATGTAAGTTTAATAAAATGTGAATTATAAATACAAAACCTTTCTTCGTAATAACAAAAGCCTGTGAGGACTATAGCAAGTGAAGGTTTCATAAGTAGTTCTTTTGCTACAAGGACCAGTAAATAATATTGGGTCTTTCAATTGTGGGTTTGGTTATTATAAACAGCTGTAATAATTCCTATTTTCTTAGGAATTTATAGTTCCTACTGGTAGAACTGGTAGTAATATCTTGGTTTTTAGTATAAAACACAACAAATGTATTTACGTTTACACCATATTTACCTCAATATAAGATGAGAATTTTTCCTAATTCATCATCTGATTTGATGGGGAAGAAGGGGGACCTTGTAATTGTGCACAAAAATTTTAAAGGGGGTCGTCTTATTTTCAGGTAAATGTGATGTATATGACAAATCGATAACGGAACAACATTTGTCACAGCAGGGCCAAACAAACTGACAAGAAGAGAACACCAAATTAACCTATTATGGGTGAGAGCAGCAAACATATAATTACAAGACAATTTGTACAGTCCAAGCGAATATCCTGTACAAGGGATACTGGGTCTCTGTCTCGTGGGTAAAGTGGCCAGTGTGTGGTATTGACCACCCATCACTTTGTAGTGCCAGTGTTGTGTATGGGTAGAGATCTACCTGCATCTTGTCTCTCTGCCTTCGTGGCGTGTTAACTTTTATTCTTTTACTGGCTAAGTGCAAAGAGCAGTAAAAAAGTTGCATGCTTTATTTTGTCCCAGCTACTGTGGGAGCACATTCCATAATTAACCATTTAAGACCCAGTGGTAGCTGTATGTATTACATGCTGTAACAGTTAGAAACTTTGCGCACATTGTGTATTTGTTTTGTATGATACAGTAAACATTGATTCTTTCCCTTAACAGCATAATCTGATTGGTTTTTATGATGATTGTGGGCTGCTTTCTGTGAAGTAGAAACTGAAGTTCTGTACCTAATTAGATGAATGTCAAGTCAAATTGATACCAACGTTACAAAAGAGGTCATGTGGCATGCCTGACAAGCCGAATTGTGCAGCCTACAAAATTTGACAGTTCTTGCCAGTAATTCAAAGTGGAATTGTACAAAGTGTGAGGGACATCATGTTTGACTTGGCAGTGCTGTTCCTCATGAAACTAGCAACCATTAGATCTTCCAGTGACAGAAGAGTAACCTGCACATTGTTGATAGCATTCCAATATTATTTAACAGTATTTCTGTAAATCAAAATGTGGAGATGTTTATTATGTTTCTCAAAGACAAGAATGTCTTTGTATGTAACTAAACTTCTGAAGTAAGGTGTAATTTTTTTGTAATGTATTCTGTATTATAGAATAATATTTCTCTTAAATGAAATAGCTAATAAAATATAAAGCGTAGTTGAATGATTTATGTATAGCATCTTTGTTGGATGCAAACCACCATAGAACCCACTAATATGATCAGCAGTATAGAGCCTAGGTTACCTTAATATTTGGTAATAACTGTAATACTTATTTTAATTACAGTGTTATTAAGTAAATGAAAATGTAACTCATTTAATTTAGTGCAATAAAACAAAATCAGTATACCGTTTCTTTAAAAAAGATGGTTAACTGTTTAGTGGAGTCATCTGTCAGACATCTTGTCACCCTAAATTAGCATCTATTTTGCAGAAAATATGTATGAAATCCAACTCCAAAATTTTGAATGCTTGTTTTTTGACAGGCGATGTGGCTATGCTGGAAGTTTGGTAGTCACTGGAAATATATCTGTGACTCACTGATATTAGTGTAAGAAGTTTGAATAGTTACTGGCTACAGTTTGGTGGCCTTGCATTTACTCTAAACATGGATAGAAGTTTTGTATCAGGGTTGCAAAACAATGTATGAGATGATGAATTTCGCATATGATAGTGATGTAAACCTAGAACACAAGTATCAGAATGATTTTAGTTTCGTCAGACGTAGCTGAGGTGTGACTGGAAAGAATGACTGAGATGAATGTGTTGTCTTGTCAAGAGAGTGAAGGAAGTGCTTGCAGAGAGGGAGAGGAATGAGTGTGATGTCAGAGGTAGGGTGTTTGAGTGTGTTAAAGAAATGTCGAAAGATTTTGGCTGACATTTGTTTGTGAAATGGCATTATGTACCAGATGACTAAAGCCTCTTTCTGCTTTTTTTTTTTTTTTCGCTTGCTGTAGTTGACATGTGCAACTCATGATATTGCTATCCTGCAGTATTTATCTATTGTTATATTGATGTTGGTCACTAAGAGGTGTTATGAGTCATTTTTGCTACTTTCGTTGGGCTATAATTATCAGGGTAAACTCGTGCTATAACTGTTGTACTGTATGTAACCTAGATCAGCCGGTATACTTCTGCGCAGCTGCAATTCCATTGGAACTACTTTCGCTACTCATGTGCAGCTGTAGATGTGCCCGGGGCTCACATCTAGTATCGACACGGGCCTTAGTGCTTTCCGGTTGTAGCGTCGAGTTGTGAGTTGTTTACCATTGCGGGTAGCTCGTGAGGGGGCATAGACTGCGTCGCTAAATAATAATGGCCAAAGGAAAAGGTAAGGATTAATGTCAGGTAGGTTTTACAGTACTGTTTAGTATATGATTATAGAATGTTCATGTAATGGAGCGGAACAGATCTTCGTAGGCTCCACTTTGAAAATAGAGGAAGGTTGCGTGTATGTGTGAACAGCAAAAAAGATGGCGATGAATATATTACAAATTCCTTAATTTCAGGCTGCATGAAGGGGAAATTTTCAGTTTGGGTAACGTAGAGTTTCAAATATCTCCTTCGCTATGGAGATCAGTTAACAAATGTGAATTATTGATGTTCGCGAGTTGAAGCCGATATCAAAATGAACAAATGAGCGAAGCGCACGTAGAAGTTAATCGAACCACCCTCATGAGGTATACCAATATTACGGATTTATGTTCATCACTTTCCCTAAATGCCGACGCCATAGTTTTTTTCGTTTAGTTGAGTAAACCCAAAAAACACTTAACGGGCTCGGTTCTGTCCACGGGTAGTGGTGAGTAATGTGTGTATTGGATGTAGGACAAGATCTTACACATAGTAGTGCATCGTAATGTTCTTGATGTCGAATTTATGATGCCGTCATAAACCAAAGTCGAAGCAGAATTAATTACTTCAAAATTTTGTACGAAGCCAACACACTTTTCTTGAAATCTGCGTGTTGTTTTTTGAAAAAATCCGGACTTCATCCGTCGTCAAGTGGAACCTGATTGTAGGATCGGAGCAGTGATTGAGATAGTATAAATCATCATGATTATGATGCCATCAGTTTTATTTATGGTTTCGTTTCCGATGAGTAATGGTAGGGTTGTAGTGGGTGTGGATAATAGCGATCGTTTACTCTCTTCTGTTTGTATAGTATAAAGCGAACAAAGTCGTTCATCGGCAGATTTGCCTGTAGAATACCAGATAGCATATGAAAGTACTGGATAGAGTGGACGAATCATTAGACTGAAGGCATCAGAATGTGTTCCTTACTGTTGAAATGTTTAATAACACGTCCAGATTGATGTAACTAGGCCCCTTTTTTTTTAAGTGTTTGAATTCTGAATATCCACACTTTCAAGGATGTGTTGCTATGTTGCATCAGAATGTGTTCCCTACTGTTGAAATGTTTAATAACACGTCCAGATTGACATAACTAGGCCCTTTTTTTAAGTGTTTGAATTCTGAATATCCACACTTTCAAGGATGTGTTGCTATGTTGTGTAGTACCTTCATCTGTAATGTCAAGGAATCCTGGCTCTGATGGTGAAGAAATTGTGACCCTTTGAAACATTGAAACTACTCACTAATCATAAAAGTCTCACATCCCAGAAGATCAGATATTCAGCAGCCCTGCTGTCTGGACCTGATCTTGCACATTTAATTTGTTTTGGTGCTTTCCACCACTGTGTTGCAGTTTTCTTAATATATGGATGGTGCCAAATGTAAGGTAGTTTCTTGATCAGGCCAATTTAGTCGGTGAATATTGTTTTTCTAGAGTTTTTTCCTTTTGCAGTAGACTACAGACAGTTTTTTGGTTCATATATGGGTGATTATCAGGTTAGAGAAGTACTGTAAAATTGACGTCTTGTGAAAAAGTTTTGTGACTGGTGAAACAGCATGATTTTCCATTTTGCATGAAAACGTGGGTCATCCTGAAACCAAGCCAATCCAGTACCTGAAGACACAGGTTTGAAGGGCTTCACGAACTGGTCATGTGTCATGGTATTCCCATCAGTGTGTTCTTCCCATTGCCATGCACTGACATGACTTCCTGTCATCCCTACTGTACTGTGTGCCTGATGAATGTTTGTGTGTAGTGTCATACCCCCACCCCACACACAAACACACACACATGTGCTGATTTATAAAGTGATTTAAAATCTGGATTCATTACTGAAGCACACCTGTAAATGTTTATGATTATCTGAGAGACAATTTTTGAAGAGTAGACACAGCAACTCACCTTTTGCATTTCATTTATAAGCATAACTTACATCTGCGATAGATAAGGTATTCCAGAGTTTAATGTGATTTATAATTGATGAAGAATATTGCCGTATTTTATTTTAGTGTTGCTAGCGTACATTTTTCCATTCATCAGAAAAATTTTTAAATTCCCTTGCCAGGCGTACTTTTTTTTTTTTGTCACTGTGTTATCGCAGCTTTCCTTTGAAATCTTGACGCCAGCATCCCACCCCACACGCACCCACCCACACACCACCACACCACACACAGCTTTCTTCAGTTCTTTCAGCTGTGTGCTACCATCCATTAATGTCTTCCAGGCATTGTTATGTTAATGTGTTAAACCCTTCGGTGTTTGTAGACTTATACAGGATTTATTTTTGTTATTCTCTCAGCACTTTCTTTCTTGATGATGTAGCTAAATCTGCTTCTTATCAGGATCCAGCTGCCATGCTCATGAGAACAATAAAAGGGTCACCTTGTATTGTTTTCCCGTGTATGTTGAAAAAAGCAAAGCTTCCAAGACTAAATGCTGTAGCATACAAATTTGGCCATCTTTGTATTTTGCAACCCAGAGGTGGGCAAACTTTTATATTGAAATGCTGAATAAAAAGTTATATATGTTCTGGCGGGTTGAAAGGAGGTTATGTCAAGTATTGAAACAAGTTTTTTTTAATTGTTTAGATTTACAAAAACAAACAGGTGTCTAGTTTATCGGACTCGTGCACATTATGTATTCTGCTTCTAATTGATTACTCGTATAGGACACAGTCAGTCACACATTTGTATGCAGTTTGTGTATGTTGAGCAGCATAAGAACTGGTGTTACAGCAGATCAGTGAAATTATTAAGCTACCTGCAGATGTATGATCTGCCTCAAATACATACTGTTAGTGGCCTGCGCGTTGTGCGGGCAAGTTCAAGGCTACAAAAAAAAACCTGAAGGAGTATTTTCTAAATCTGCATGTGCTAGGCAGCTCTCAGAGGAAGCTTTATTGCGCCTGAAGTCGTATCAGCCAGGAATGTAGAGTGCTTTTACTCCCTGCAGTTAGTTCACCCAATTTCTGAGAGGAGTCTTGGAATTCCACACCTCCAACTTGCAAGCAGGCCTGCTACCATAACAAAAATATTTCGCAGCACAACTTACGTCCTGTCATTGTACCTCAGAAATAATAGCACATATTCAGTTGTAAATATTTAGGAGGCCACAGTCTGCGATGCATCAGTCATTCACTGGTGCATTCATGGATAAATATGCCGTGTACTCCTTGGCATTGTCCCAAACAAAGTAACTTTACATTTATATATATGTATATGTCCTGCAGAACAGTGTGAGGATTAGTTCAACATAATGGTTGGGTTCGTATTCACCAACAGTTGCACACAATGAGATATAGATAATAGGTAAGTCCTGGTACACTCATACATGTTTTGGTACCAAGGTGCCATTGTTAGGGAGTTACAAGTGCAGAGATGTAAAAGCACCTATGTATCGCTGTTGATATACAGTGCCTAGTGTTAGGATGCTTAATATATGAAAATTATACATTCAAAAATGATAAGTACAAAATTACACCCTTCACTGTTCTAATCTCAATTGTATAATCTCATTGTCAACAGAGCTATAATTTTATGTGTTGGTGCCTGTAGGGTATACTGCTTTGTATTAGTAACTCCCTGCGGATGGCACCTCGGTGCCGAAACATGTTTTGAGTCTACTAAGATTTGTATGTAATTTATATTGTATTGTGTGCATTTTTTGTGAATATGACCGATTACAAGAATAATGCATGGAATGTATAATATAAGCGGTTTGGATCCCCCCCCCCCGGAAAGCGCGGGTACTTAATGTCATGCAAAGCAGGTCCATCAACTGCATGGGATTTTTGGAACACTGCGTTCCTACTTGATATAAATCAGTGGAAAGCAGGCTGTCGACCGTTTCCGAAATGGCTCGTGTAAAACATAGTTCCTCGAATGAGCATCGTCAGCATATATTCCGTCAGGAACAGGCATAGATGAATCAGCATTACTTCATATTGAAGCTGTAATTTTATACGAACATAAATACAATGAATGCAGTTTGATGTTGCAGTATGTTGACAATACGTTTAAGAAATGTTTGTGGCTCTGCGCCACATTACTCGTATCCGAGCGGTCCGCGGTAAGACAAGTTTGCTCAGCCCTAGTAGCAAATCCTCCTCCTCCGAGAAGAAGAATAAGAAGTGTTCGTATTTCCGTTTTGTCCAGCTCGGAACCCGCCGTTGGGAGTATTTCAACTAATAGTTCTAGTTGAAAGTGAACGCTGGTCGTTCAACTGTGTTCATTTCACACGCGCCCAAGTGGTAAGACCGCGTGCAGCTCGCTGCTATTAATACGAGATGACAAGGCCCGCTGCTTGGCTTAGGTTCTCAGTGGTGGCGATAGGACGATGGCGTGGGCTTTTTGTCACCTACATCGGACTTTTCCTTACGCGCAGGGAACACAATGAATCCTACCTGTAAAACAAAATGTTTTCTCATATACCACCTCTAACAGGTGGCTCGTCGTTGGCCATGTGTTGGCTTTTGGTTTTGAACATCCTGTCCAGCGATCGTGCTTAGAAGTTTAGCACGAAGACTTATCGATACACAGTGAAATTTGAGAACTTGACTAATATTGACCGCCTGTCTTGCAGAGTGGCGACTTTTCAGCAGATCAGGACATGATTTTTGTTCTAAAATAGTCCCCCTGCGTGATATCTCTTTAAAATTGACGTATGTATGTCATTTCGAAAGTTAGGACAAGAGGCTGGTTGTCTGCTACGTGAAGGGCATGAATATTTAGAGGATTGTAACTCAAACTTTGAGTACCACGCTGCAGTTTATTTATTTATGCAGTTAATTTATATATGTTCTATTTATTTATTTATTGTCTATTTTACGGCGCAGTTACTATCTCAGTGATGCGACTCTTCGTATTTTTAAAGTATAATACTGTAAATGACAGCCTTCTGGGGGTCACATTTTCTCTTTTCGCTGAAGTCCAGAGTCGCATGGCTCTGGAACAAAAACCTGCCTCGCGGCACTTGGTGACACTTGGGTTCCGAATTTGTGATTTCGCTGTGAGATGTTCATAGTGTAGTTTTGGAGTTATCAGATTGGTCGTTACAGTAGTTTTATCTTCTTTGCACGTTGATAACCCAAAGGTTACGCGGAGAACAGCGTCAATATCTCGGGCAGGTCGTTTACATTTCCCAGCCAAATCAAAGCTGACATTGAAGTATTTGTGTTCGGGTTCATGCTTAACGAATTGAATTCCTTCAGATTGTTACGATAAGAATATGCCAGATATTACATCAGCAGGAGAGCGTCGGGATTTATCAGGTTGGAATCCTGCCAGAGAAGCCTGCTGCCTTCAATGTCCGTGTCTTTCCTCATTTCGTAACAGAATAACGCCGAGACAGTGTCTGACGACGCGACACCGGGTAGCTCGATCCTTCAGAGTTAAACAAGCGCGATTCTCACGTGTGATTAGAAGTTACGTGACCCGTGTGGCGAAGGCAGAACTTCAGCTACGGATAAATCGATATGATTTTGTATACAGTAAGTTTGGGTGGGGAAGTCGGTTGATCGTTGGTCTTTTTTTTAAGACCATAGTCACTGGACTCTTAATCCCTGAAGGTGGAGGCGGTGGGTTCCTTCGAAAGGTGTGGAATCAACAACCCCTTAGTACGTAACGTAAAAAAGTCAGATCTGATTTCAAAATTCGGTATGTACCGCGCGGAGAAATGTGAATATGAGAAGTCATTGAAAATTGATCAGGATGGTATTTAATTGCGAGAGTTTGTGTTCTTTGCCCATAATATTCGGTACTATTGCGAGAGGGTTGAGTTCGTGGGTGTGCTGGAGCCGACTGAAACCCTTCGGTCGAATGGATACATAACCAAAATACTCAGGACATAAGAAATCCGCTGGAAGTAGGCGCAGTACGGTCAGACAGCTCCATGACTGTGTAACTAGATATATGATGATCATGCAGAGCTGGCGGTATCTTCAGTCGCTCTGCAGCAACGATTTCGCCACTCTACAGCCAGCACTTGGGCGATAAAAAGAAGTAGGGGTGGCGTTTGAAATGCGTATAAAATTGGGATTACGTTGAAGAAGTAAATTGTAGCATGAAATCACAGTGGGAACTCCATCTAATTGTACCAAACAACCAAATAACGACAACAAACAGCAGACTTGATTCCATGTGCCATGTCTGTAGGGCAGAAAGCTTTGCAGTAACGGTGGAATCGCTGTGACGTAAGTCTTCTCCCCTGTTACAAACTCTCCCTCCATAAATTGCATTAGCTTGCTTCTCCGTTAGTCCCTCAGACAAAATACAGATAGCACCTTTCGCATTTAATCTTTTTCAGACATAGGGGGTGTTACACCGCAAAATGAAGATATACTTGGAAAACCCACGATGTTTATTTACTGTATGAATGTAGCAAGTTTATGACAGAAGGCAAAGCGTTTATTAGCGATCTTGTGCACTGAAAATTCGTGCAGTGGCCCAATTTTTTAATACCAGACAATACAGGCTGCTGTGGAAGGTATTCACGGTGTCATTCCTGAAGAAGTTCTCGTTGTTTGCTCATCATAAGGTTCTTATACTGTGTGGTATACGTTCTTGTAAGCCATAGTCCGAACAGTTTGTGTATAGTGCCTGAGTAAAAACAAGCTAAATATATGGAACGCCCCCCTCTGTAAACATAAAATATTTAGATGGTATCTTGGATAAGAAGAAAGTATGGAGATATCAGAGTGACCCCTGTTGAACTGGACAAGTATCGTGGTGCTCTCATCCGTCAGTAGGCAAAGTCGCTTTCAGAAACTGCTGGACCCCAAAGTTGAGAGCTCGAAGGCCCATGGAAGCTTCAGGAAGTACTCATCCAACAACATGGCATCGCTTCACGGCAGTATTCGAATTCCAGCAACACTGCTGTGAGAACCTCGTATATCGCACGTCTGTGACGATACTCGTATGGCGCCTCGTCAGCCGCGACGGATGTTCGGCCGGCGCGTGTTCACGTGGTACAATATGACCATCCCTGTGACAAAGGGCGATGCCCGGACGCCCTAGGCGCGCAGCCACATGTGTTCTCCATCGTTTCTCTGAATATGATATGGTAAAGTTCACCCTGTAACAGGTCATGAAGATCTAGAGGGGGAGTAGACGTATAGCCCTACTCTTTCTTAAACCTCGGCACTAGTTTGGGTAGTCAGCGCCACACCCCTGCTTCTTTATCCCCGGGAAAGAGACCCGGCACCCGTCGAACAGGTCCCCAGAACCGGCCTGGACTGGTGCGGAAATTCTCGCCGCGACCGTGATTCGCTTTTTCGGACCGTCCAGTCCTAGTGAGTTGCTATTTAGACTGAGCTATCCCGTTCCATCTGCGGCGGACATACTGCTTATTTTCAGTGACAAACCTTTCGTCACGTCAAAAGGAGACCCACTGCACTAAAAGCCTTGCAAAAGGCAATGACAGATCAGATGTCGCCGTGAGTCAAACTGGGCCCAAAACCAAATTAAACCGCCCTGGTTTGAAAGGCCAGCAGGAAAGTATATACTGTACACAAGTAATCAGGCCCTGAACGTGAGAGCCCAAAGTTCATGTGCAGCGTTTGTAACCTAGGACCAGGCCACACGGCATCGCACCCCAGGAGGCGCGACCGCCGCGAATTTCGTTCGTGAATCTGCATTGGTTATAAAGATAAAGGGAAGAGAGAATAAATTTTCCTATCCTAATGCCGATATGGAGGGCGTTATCGGTTCTCTAGACATACTTGTATGCCCCGGTCATGTGTGTGCCTGCTTAAGCGGCTGTAACTCTTGGGATGAATCGAACGCTGCGTGTTAACGTCTGTGAACTTGTTAGCCTTTTTTTTTTAATCAGTATAAATGTTAAATACGCGTTTCTCTATTTGTTGTTCCTTCACAACTAATCATTCGGTGCAGTAATAAAGTAGGTGATTTAATAATGACAAATTTGTTACAGTTCGCAATAGATACAGAAAATTCCCACCGTTAACTTTTGTTGCGCTTTGCACTGAACGCAGTATACAGTGGAAGAGGGTGGGAATGGGGGTGCATACCGCCCTGTTAACAATACACATTTGCGTTTTTAGAGGCTCTGTGAATAGTGCTTTAAGAATGAACACCGACAATTTGAATTAACAGACAAATGTACTGTGTTTAGTAGAGGATCTGTGGGAGTTCCAGAAACAAGTCTACTTCCCTAGTAACCTGGACATATTTCAGATCGTTCGTTCGTATACTTCCACAGCTTTCAGGAAACCGTGACGTGTCCGGGAACATGTTTTCGAGGTTATGAGCTATGACAGACAGGTTACGACAGGCAGACATCGTATTTTACCGTTCTAACCTTTTTATTCGTTGATACCATGCACGTTATTTTGGGCTGGTTCGCGTGCCGGACGTGGAGAAATAAGTGGTATACCTAACGGTCTCGCTTGTTCGATTCCAGACGGTGTCATTGGAATTTTTCATTGACATAATCCTTCCGATCGCACTATGGTCCTGGGGTCGACTCAGCCTTTAACAGAAATGAGTACCAGGAGTATTTCCTGGGGGTAAAAGCGGCCGGTGCGTAAGGCTGACAACCTTACCACCATCCAGGGCCATTGTTGCGTAATCTGGGAACCTTAACTTCCTGGAACCCTCTGGGCACCTCGGGCCTATAATGGGACTGATTTACCTTTCATACCTAAACAGCCTTTTGATAGTATGTACATAATTTACAAATATGGCCGCGGGTTGGAAACCCACGGCCTAAACCCTGCTTTATGCAAAGAATAAAACCACATCAGAGACGGGGGAATTTGGAGACTTCTTTTTTAAATATCTTTTGGCGATACATCAGTGTACTGTTACATTCTGCAGTAGGTAACCTGACTTAAAGGCAATAATGAAATGTAAGTACTGCTTTTTGTATTTGTCAGGTTCTGCTCTCTGATGGCCCGGCCTGGCTGAAACGGAGAAATATTAAAGTTATGCCATAGCGTGTACTATGTTGGTCTTTATTGTGGATTTCTATATATAGTGTGCAGCAGTTTAGGACTTGGACTTTGATATGGCTTTTCGTGTTTGTATTGCGGTATTTTACTTCCCGATATTGTCTTGTAGCTCGTAGTTCTCCGTCTTCACCGCCGCTTGAAGTGAGCATGAAGGCATGCTTGATATTATGCATTTTCCGTGCAGTGGATATACAAGATTATATTTATTACCAGCTGATTGCACTGGGCTGTAGTTGGCCTAACGTTGTCCAACCACCCGTGGATCCGGATTACCGAGGGATCTGTGTTAGTGTTCTTCGGTTGGGTTTTAAGGAATGAATCAAATGGTACATTGCACTCTGTGGTTTTGAGACCTGTGGTCCACGTGTGATTTTATTTTAAACGATTTTAGCGGTCGCTAATGAAACTGTTGTGATATAACCTTCCGGTGACACGTGTCTGTAGCGCCACGTGTGATTTATTTTAAAGAAAACGAAACTCGATACCGGCACAATTCTCACGTTTCGAACCCACCAATTTGGCCGTCTTACGCATAACATAAACGTATTGTTATGGTTCTAACGGGCGTGTGTAAGTTGTAATGCGAACGACCTTCGCACAACCGTGCCAACACGCGGATCCAAAAATACGTTTAGCCGCCATGTTGGAAACCCACCAGCGCCACCTCGGTGTTTGCCCCCCCCCCCCTCCTGTCATGGTATTCGAAACTGTAACACATACAGCTTCATACATACCCGAGCTCTCTTCGTTTGCACCATTGGACAGTGACGGTGAATTCGAACGTAAGGAGGTTAATGGAAGTTAATGGAAGTAGAAAAGATTATGACTTAGACGTGTCAGTACGATATCGGGAAGGGGGCGTTTTATTATAGACTGGGATGTGCAACATGTTATTGAAGCTTGTAGTCCGTCTCCATTTCAGTTTACTGCGGACGTGCGTTACGAGGAACGAAAGAAAAATTTGAATATGATGACGCAACATGTTATGGAAGGAGTAACAGCGTACTTGTTAGGAATATCTGCCAAAAAGGCGTAACAGTTTTCGAAGTGGGAGTGCCAAGAACATTGTAGATATAATGTGTAGGCGCGGTATGGGGTGCGGCAGAGAGATAACTGATTGTTGGAACTTCTTTTTTTTTGGGGGGGGGGGGGGGGGGGGTGGGCCCTTGGGGGTGGGGGCCACTCTCCGCCACGCGCCCGGTTCCCGGGGGGTTGGGGGGTTCGGAG
>Ga0123354_10013105_pt1 | contig 12851 bp, 4 predicted proteins | sample TergutLab28metaG_2_FD_97872 | JGI IMG/M metagenome (GOLD analysis project Ga0123354, IMG submission 97872) | Labiotermes labralis P4 segment gut microbial communities from Petit-Saut dam, French Guiana - Lab288 P4 | ecosystem: Host-associated > Arthropoda: Insects > Digestive system > Gut ...
ACGTATAAGTAGGGACTGAAGCCGCAACCTTGTTTAACCCCTCCTACTTATTTGGTTCTCTCCTCGCAAGGCACAAAATTTTTTACCTCTGTACATTATTTATATAGAGCTAAGAATCTTCTCGTCTACCCAATTTTTTCTCACTTTGAACCAAAAAGTTTCTCTATCAAAAGTTTTGACCGTTTTCCCGAAATCCGCAAAACACCAATCTCCTTCTCTCTTTATGTTCTGAAGAATTTTTCGAAATTTGTAACTTCAAATTTTCCAAATATTGTGCTACAATTAACAATGCCCTCCCGAGAAGAGATAATATCTTACGACACAACAGCCAGTAACTTAGCCTACCAGCTGCTGATACGGTTTGTACTTCTCAAACAAATTTAATAACTATAATAATAATAGACCTTTAAATTTTCAAACTCGCCTTATTTAAGACGTTTTAGGAGGCGCGGCCAAATGTTAGGTGAGTTATTTTGCCAGCGCAGTAGATATGTTACAGAAACGTAACGACCCTAAAATGAAGATGCCACAATCAGTCCTGTTTAAAGCCGCTGTATCGAAGAAACTGGTTAGACTTCCACAATTACATATCGATGTAAAGTAACAACCAGAACTTAGTAATTTAATATACTTCAATATTTAGTGATACAAAGTATATCTGAAATAACCATGGAAAATAACTAAATACGTAGAAAAATATTATTGTAAATTAAAGATTTAGAATTATTTCGTCTTGCCTAAATTTATTTTCATAATCATCCATTACATAAAGTTTTGTAAGTTTATGTAACAGCGTCTCCTAATCCAAGAAACACGTGAAAAATAAACTACATCGACGTAAAGCAGACTGTGCGTGACTTAAATTAATATCCTCCCAACATAATATTGCAGATTTATCGAGCAAGTGCAGGGTATGATAACAATGGGTTGACCATGTTGCTAGGTTCCATCTCCATGAAAAAGTTTGCTTACCACTTCGCGAAACGTACCATAACCAATCTGGCCATATCACAGCTACTGTGGTGAAAGTATACAACACAGCTTGTAAAATCAGTACTTTTCTCTTTGTAGAGTGGCAGACGCTGTAATTAATAAACATATTTCGTATTACATATGAAGAGTATTTTGATTTTTTTTTACGTTACACAGTGCAAAGTATTATTTTCAGTAATATTAGTTGACAAGCTTCATATTCTTGTACTTTTACTCAGTTTGTCCCACACATTACATGCAATCGACCACCACAGCATCCTGTCCCAATCCCTTACACTGTACATAACTCATCTGTCAGCACCTTCCTTTCCTGAAATTCTTTCCTACAGTGCCTTGTGAAATGTGTTTCTTTAACCTTAATATTTATATAATTAATTCCTCAATTCTAAAATTATGTGATATTTTCTGTGTCTTATGAAACAATTCAGTCTAACATCATTCTGCTCCAGTTCGTCTGCCTATGATACAAGTCTCAGTACTACATGTTACAGCTTACGTAGATATCATTCAACTGCACTTTCAAATTTTACATTTTGTTTCTAATTAATTTGACGCTGGGTTCTCTTGAAGTAGTTAACGGGTCCTCAGGCTGCAGAGAATTTCTGTGCATGTTATGTACCCCACAGGTTCACTGTGCTGGTCACAAGACTACACAACTTGTCCGTAACGTAACAAGGCCAGATGAATCCAATCTACACAGTTCCATCATGTTTCTTTAAAGTTCATTTTAATATGTTTTCTTCCACACCTAGATTATCAAATATTCTTATTTCCGTTCTTTAATGCAGTCAATCTGGAATATTACTATCGAAATATTAATGATAACCCAGTTTTTCCATCCATTCGTATGGGTATATATAACGCATCTGATTCTGCGACATGTCTTACAACATGACCGTTTATGGAGATGCTAAACCAACGTTTATTTTTCTGGCAAATTTCTACACAAATTGCTGTAGGCACTTGGCTGCTGTCTTTCCTTATATCACATTATCTCTGTATATATGTATATTGGTGTACCGGAAGGCTTTCTTTAACAGAACTGTACGACAATGGAGATTTGAACCTGGTACTGAAGAAAATCATAAAAAATATGAGACAAATCTCTTATAGGGAAGTTGTGTTCGTAAGATTTTGATACTTTATATATGTTACAAGAAGGTTATGAAAAACCGTAGGAAGCACCGTCGTTAACACTTGATGAAAGCTTACATTTTTACGTGTTACTGAAGAAGAACACGACAAAAACCAGTGTGGACGGGGGCCCATTTTGGTGAGCCCGTGTTCTTTAACGTTTGCTGGAATTTGACTTTAATAAGGTTATATGAAAATATTAGCAAATTTCACGAAGACACTGAGACCTTTATAAGGCGCACACATTCACTAATTGCTGGTGGAGTTTACATTGGGATCTGTGACTGAAGGATACGTAGGTGGATTTAGGAAAATCAGCGTTTATTAACACCAGAGGAAATTTAATTTATCTAGTGTTTATTGAAGAATATCTCGGCAAAACCTGCGTGACAGCAAATACCTTACGCGACATCTGAATACATATTCACCCGCAGTTCTTAAAGAATGCTATAAACAACAAGATAGGCCGCGAACATTAATTTTAGTACAGCTGTGTTATGGTGGTAAATGTTTTGTACAAACCACGAAAAACGACGAAATTACAAAGAAGTATTAATCGGGAAATTTGTGTAATAAGATACAGTAAAACTTCATATTTCTAAATAATACTGATGATACGCATGAAGATTTTTTAGTAGCACCAATAACTAAAGAACAACTGCTTTCTTCTTAATATTTTGTGAGTATTCAGATCTGTAATTGGTACTAAAGAAGATGACAGGATCCTAAAGATGGAGGGAAGTCTGTGTGTATTAACATTTTACGAATCATTATAGTAGTTGTCTTACTGAAGAATATCATTACGAAATTCGTTGTAACGTGGGAAGACATACTGGAGTTGGATTCATTGAAGTTTGTTGATTGTTGACGTCAGTAATTATTGCTGAAGGCAAACAGGATTAAATCAGACAAAACGTAGCTAAGTCGATAGCCTTTATTTTATTATGGAACCATAAAACTTAGTTACCATTAAAGACCGCGAGAAAAAAAAGCTGGGACTAAGGAAGAACGCCATATTGGAAGTCCATGATTAATAAAATTTACGAAATTTTGCGTAAGTAACAGAGAGTGATGTACGTGCATTTCCGAAATTATTACGTACTGGTACAGAGAATCCAAAAGTATTCAAATATCTCCTACACGCAAAGGGGTTTTGAGAAAATTGAAATACATTATTAATTTGTCCTCAACCTGTGTCACCACGTAATGACAACGGGAACTTATGAACGCACAAACTGTGTTAATCAGTGTTTGCCGCCCGTGCATAAGGAGAGACAGGAACCCACAATCAGGCGAATAAGAATGGTTAGTTCCGCTAGACAGAAAGTGAGTTCGTCGTAAAGAAAGTTTGCAAATTTGTGCGATCATATGTGGAAGTTAACATCAAATGATTTCTATGTCAAACTGTAACATCATAACATATGCCACTTCAATTTTATTTGAAAATTATGAAACATTATAAGAGTAGATTCGAAGAATAAAACCCGTATACATATTAAATAATTTAAATTATATTCTTAAAGCTTTAAAATTATCAGATTTTATTATGGTGGCATTGCTTGCAAATAATTAACACTGTAGATATATTTAACATTTATTTTAAATATTTCTGGGACTTCTTATATGTACAAAGTATTTGGGCCAGAACAAGTATTTTAGTACAATCTAATTTCGTAACGCATAGTTACTGTATGGTCTGGAATGTAGATGGGAGTGAAATTTGATACGCTAGGAATACAAAATTTCTATTTCGATGTCTCAGACATAGTAGGATACCCATAAAAATTTTTTAAGGAGACTTTGCACTGACGAGTCTTATCAGACCTGTTGTCTGCAACGCTGGAAAATTAAGAGTTGACATTTAGAAGACCATAAACATTTGGCTTATTGCTGTCACTCATATAAGGACGTTAAACTTAGCACGCATTACTTAGTGTCAGACCACGACCAGTCCATTTCCTCCGATCTGAAGTAAATACAACTAAGTAAATGAGTTGAGTATGTTATTAATATATATTATTACGAAGTGGAAAAATATACACGAGTACACAATCTGAATATTATGCCTATAAAAATTATGGATAAGTTAAATACAAGAAAGATCTAACTGAAGTGGCTTAAGAACAGGGTGCTGAGAAAAATATTTGGGCTACAGATTGGGGAGGTAAGAGACTTTAGAGAAAAGAGCATGTTGATAAACTTCATTCTTTCTACTCTTTACACAATATTGGTAACGTGTTTAGCTCAAGTTAGATGACATGTGAGGGGCATGTGGCATACACGGGATCAAAGAAAGTTGATCATGGACTTGGTACGAGTTTTTGAAGGTAAGAGGCCTTAAGGAAAACCTAGATAGGAAGAGAGTCACATGACCATTAAAAGAAATGTGATATGAGGTTGTGAGTGGTATCAGCTGTCTCAGGGTAGGGACCAGTAATTGGGTTCTGTGAGCACGGTGATGAAACCAGGAGTTCCATAAAATACGGAAAATTTTTCGAAGCGCTGAAAAACCATTAAGTTCTAAAGTACTCTGTCCTGCGGAGTCTGAATTATAAAACGGGTAAACTTTTTGAGTCGTGGTGTATTTCAAATGAATGTTTACGAGCAGAGTTACAAAATGTTAAAAAATTCTACCAACGGCCGGACAAATTGGAGAAGACTGATATGTCATAAAACTATTTTAAGACACGCAACAGTTTTCACAGTTTTGGAGTAGGGGATAATGAGATATTATTAAAATTATCAAGAGCACTTTTATACACAGCAATGAAGAAGAAAGACTGAATGATGTACTGAGAGCAGCAGCAGCAGACAAAATACTTAAAATACAGACATAAAGGCAGGACATGCTTATGGAGATCTTCAGCATAACTGAATGTTTGTTTTGCAGTGACGACAAGACGCCACTACACTTATGCAACATGAAGAATTGAACAAGGACATTGTAGTGGCTGATTCAAGGTATTTTTCCCGGAAGAATTTAATAATATCATGATGAGACGAAAATTAGAAAACCTAGACGTAGATGGGAAGATCATATTAGAATGTACTTTAAAACGGAATGAGAGAGTATTAATTGGATTCATCTTGATTGTATGGTCCAATGACTGGCTGTTTTGTATACACTAATGAAATATAGGTTTAAAAAAAAGGAAAGTTATCGACTATCTGAGACTGTATTAGATGTGCAAAAGGGACTGTGCTATGTTTATTTACTTTCAGAAAGATATTAGCAAGAGGCAGCATCCTACAATGTTGAAATATGTATCATACTAAAGGCAGAGTGTAAGGGATAAATGAAAGATGAAACGTGTTTCGAAAGAAATTGTAAAGATGTAGAAATTTTAATTGAGGTATTGACACTTATTAACACTGGCCATAACAAACTTTAACACAACAATGTAACAGGAATTGGAAAAACAAGTTGATAACAGCATCAGCACACAGTTCCCTTACAGTAGCAATCATTGTATAAAGGCACTTATAAGAACACTTATCAGAAAAAAAAATTACTTTTTGAAACATATGTAACAGACCTTTGGCTGGGAAATGTGGCATATTCAGATACATTATATGAACAGATATCGATGGCTGGATGAAAAAGCTTTTACGACTGGTTCCAAGGTAATATCTCAAAATTACGAAGGAAACCAAGACCTTGGATTAGCTAGGTGGAGGTAGGGGAATGTTAAATGGATCTTAGAAAACGTTATGAAAAAGGTGTGTAGTCTTATGACCACCACAGTGAACCTATGGTGTACAAAACATGCCGAGAATTTCTCTGCTGCCTGAGGGCCCGTTGAATTCTTCAAGAGATATTTTCTGCGTTATATTAGTTAGGAAACAAAAATTTTACATTTCAAAGTTCAGTCGAACGACATCTACATCAGCTGTAACATGTAGTACCGAGACTTGTGTCATAGGCAGACGGACTGGAGCAGAATCACATTAGATTGAATTGTTTCATAAGATTGAGAAAATGGCACATAATTTTAGAACTGAGGAAATAATAATATAAATATAAAGGGTAAAAATAACACAATTCACAAGGCACCGTAGGAAACAATTCTGTAGAATGAACGTGCTGACAGATGAGTTATGTACAGTACAAGGGATTGGGACAGGATGCTGTGGTGGTCGATTGCATGTAATGTTCGGGACAAACTGAGTAAAAGCACAATGAAATGAAGCTTGTTAACTAATAAAACTGAAAAATACTTCACACTCTGTAAATGAAAGAAAAATAAATAAATATCCTACTAAATTATTCAAAATATAGGCAGTAAATATTACATTTGCTACCACACTTGAAGATTAATTGTTAATTGTATGGAATCTACTTCACATTTTCACCAGAGTAGTTGTGATACACCCAAACTGCCAATGGAGCACTAGGGGAATTAGTGCTGAATTCATCATGGACAAATTTATACTTTCAAAATGTTATAATGTTTCACGGTACACGCGGAAATGTAATTTTATTTACACTTCTAAGGAAAGTTCCGGCGTCTCCTGTGCTGATTTCTAAGAAACTCACGAATCCTGAAAAATAATATCTGCTTGAACGTTACGCTGAATTTGTGCCAAATTGTTCAACGAATGTGAAAAGTAAAGATATAAATTTGATTAGCTCCGCACGGAAAGCCAGGTTTTCCTCACCCTGATTCTATTGAATCTTAAAATCACTCAGTACCACTTTTTTAGAGATGCACTCTACCGAATTTTAACCAAGTCAGAATAGGAGTTTGGAACACGGTGGTAAAATGTCGAATTTCGTCTTTAAATCAAGTGTGATTTTCTCTACATCAGTCCTAACGAAATTAAGAGTCGTTGAGCAGACTGGCTCAAAGAAGTTCTGTAAATTAGTCCTGTACCAAATTTCATAAGAATCCGACAAATGGATTAGTTCTTGAAGCTCACTTGCAAGTATACAGACAGACAGCGAAAGATCGCGGTCTCCACATAAAGTATTATTTCTTACTTCACCAAAAAGTCTTAAATTAATGACTACAGTTTATTATTCTTGACACCCCGACTTAAAGACATTTAGCTATAAGCCTTAACTATGTTAAGCTATTAAAAAGGTATTAAATTATTCTTTCTACGAATGTACGTTCTCTATCTGAATTATCTCTAACAAAAAAATCTTTCAGTGATGATTAAAACACTCTTACCAGTAGCAGCTTTTCACTTGAAGTGAGTGATTTTAACTCTGAAATATCACAAATTTGTTTACATTTCCGCCATATTTCTATTTACCGTCATGCTAGCAGACGTAGTTATAATGGATACTTGAGAACGGAAAAAATTACTATTTAATTTCTGTGAAAATTCACTGTGATAGTTTCAAATAAGACCGCTTATTTCAAACTACCTATTAGAAAATTACAAACACTCTACTGCGTAAATTTATAAACGTAAGAATGGTCTACTAATTCTGAAAAATGACTAAACCAAAACATAGGTCATTCAATGCTAACATTCACTAAAGAGTTGACTGCAGTTTTACATTAAATATTTTCTTTTGGTTTACGTAAAACCGAAATACGAATTAAACAATTTCTGGTACCCAATAAACTGACTTCTAAATTCCTATAAAAATTAGTAAATAAGTAACTATAAATATTACGCAACATTAAGATCTCAAATGTATAAAATTATGGTCCAAATGCTACAAACTTTGTACCAATGACAGAAAACCTGGAGATCTATCACAGGTTATAAATATCTGTAATAGGTTTTTTAAGTTAAATTATTCAGAATTTAAAAATATATAATATTACTGCTGTAGCGGATTTGGTAGAATTTGTCCAACACACAACACTACAAATGTGCAATTACCTTCTATAGATACAAAACCTCCAAAATGTCTACAATCTGTACATTCCCTCTCGTATTTTATTCACCAACAAATTTGCCTCAGGAATTCCGAATATAACGTTTGGAGAATCGTTACAATTACAATAAAATGTTGTAAGCCTCAGCGTACCCTGTAACCTTGTAACACAAGTAAACTGTAAATCCAAGATGGCTACAAACCTTTACAGGAGGCGCCAAAAATGTCTATGAACTACAACACAATATTCGTATTTCTGGTATCCCAAAAATTTAATACTGTAATTGTGAAAATAATTTTCCTTATATTAAAATATGTTTAATAAAACTTTGTATTATTAAAGCATAATATTATAATTCAAATCACCGCAATATTTTTATGGGCGGCAAGTAACTGAAAATCCAAGATGGCTATACGTTTTTGCATATTAATTTACACTGCTCCTCAATCCATTAGGTATATTTCCAGTCTCCAGCTAACTCGATAGTACTATTAAACTTAACTTCACATCGCGTACTTTTTAACTTTTGACTAAGAATCGTTTTTTAATAACTCAAATCCACACACATATTTTTCTAATTATTCAAAGCGCTACAGTGACCGAGAACTTTGCGACTCCTTCTTCGTGGTAATTATTGATTATTTTAAATAGACATTCAGATGGATTAACGTTAAATAGTACGTACATGAAAATCGCAAATTAATAAGAACTTACTATATCAAAATTTGTTCAGGCGCAAAATACATACATCTGGTCGTTTAATAAACTGGGCAGGCAGGTAAGCGTCCACTCCGAACCGGTTCTAGCAACTCTTTGATATCAATGGATCAGCAAACACGTTAAGGCAGAAGTTTAATTTCATTTCATCCCGATAGATGTCATTCTTATCGATAGCGCTTTAAGTTTACAGTGTCGGCTCGTGAGAATTATATTGCATACGATAATCTACCGTGGAAAAATGAACACGTGACAGACATTTATACAGACTTGTAATTGGAAGGTATCTGTTTTTAACCTTTATCGAATCACATTCTTTTTTTTGTTGATACTTTCGTAGTCCTCCTTGTCCTTCCAACAAAGGCCTCGACAGTAACATCTCAGTCAAAGGTAAAAAGATTTTTCGAAATTCTTTCAAATTCACCATTCATCAGTCAGTTCAAATTTGACACAATGCAGTCTAAAGCACTTGACTGTGGGGCACAACGACCTGCCATTTCATTTACTACTCCTGATTTTATCCCAATTATAGATTGTGGTCTGGCCCGGTTCTTAAGAAATTTCTGTTTCTAATTTAAGGCGCATTTCGCCTCTGGACTTAAGGTACAAAACTATCCGTCGAAAATAATATAAAAGCCTACATAATCAAATAGAATTTTTTTCATGACACAACAAACACTAGTGGGCCAGGACAACCAGATTATTGAAGACTCATGATCACACTCAGACACACAACCATCACTACGACTTTTCTGGACAAGGAATCGGCCCGTTGCAGAGATCTCTACCTGTAAAGAAGCAACATTAAAAAGAGACCGACGTCCTTCCTCCAGGAGGGTTTTGAACCCGCAATTCCAAAAAGCAAGCTGCCACAGACAAAAGCCTTTGACGGTGCGTCCACCGGGATCGGCTAAAAGGAAATAATTCACGTGAGTAATAGCACATTTAGATTTTGTAACCAGCTGCAAAAAGTAACGGTAATGGCGTGTATAATCTCAAGAAAAAAAGGCCGTTAATCAGCCTATCCAAAATGAAGTGACGCTCATATAATATTTCCAAGTTATTCGTTTAGCCTGCTCGCTATTGAAGCTTGAGGTCACCGTTCTGTGCCGTACGAACTTAAACATGGGCTAGCTGTTTGTGGTTGTGTTCCTAGCCCAATTTAGGCAATATTCCACTATCCGTCTGAATAATATTACGAAACACATCGAAGCTGAGTCTCGAGCTGGATACCTCTGACGACAAGGCAGAACTTGAAGGTGGCCGAATAAGGACAGCATGTTAACTGTACTCTAATAAACGAGCCGCCACTGTAACCTCGTACAGAAACAAATGCAGTCACCGAGCGAAACAACCAATGATGAACCAATACGTAATCATGTGACCAACCAAACACCTGTTCCATTCGCACACGTGCACTGAAACAAGCTTTATAGAATGAAACAATGATGAGTAATGGGCCTGCAAGGATGTTTAATACCAATACAAACACGTAAGGTAAAACTAATGAAATTCGGCCTGTATACTCCTGTTTGATCTGGAAAATACAGACTTTTCTCCCAGTAATTTTGTTATCTCTTGTACACTAACATCGTACCAGTGTTAAGTCGGTGGGTGTCCATTAATGACCACTGTTACAGATACACAGTTTCACCCCATCGTAAAGGAATAGACAGACAGCCTAAACCACGTAAGAGTGACAGAGTAACGAGGTGAAAGGATTTATCTGGCTCTGAGTGGTGTCCAGTGTGGTGGGGGAGGGTTGGTAAGGTGATTATGAATTATCAGATTCCATTAAAAGCAAAAAAAAAAAAAAGAGTATGCAACTATCAGCTTCTCAAGCAGGAGTGCACAATTTGGCCGGTTGGTTCCAAGGGTAAAATTATTCCATTACATGCCTGGACTGGTTTCAGGTGGTCGAGTGGCTGATGTATGCGTTTGCATGTCCAGCTCCACGTGAGGTAACCGCACTTTGGTAGTTCACTGTTAGTACTTACATATATTATTACCCTGCGGTTGTCTGAATAATGTCTGCTCATCTGTTTGTCTCAATAAAATTTACAAATACTTGCCCCTTTATTTCTTGCACCTGCACAGTATTGACTTCATTTTCCTGTGTGTTCACCTTGTTGAACTGACCTAAATTTCGCAAATAATTTTAGTGTTCCTGGCACAAATTACATTAATTCACCTCAAAACTGTAATTTACCCCATTATGCACCTGTCTGTACATTTCCCAACACAAGCACATTCTGCACCCATTGTCGTAGATAAAGACTACCGTAGTTTCCGCTGACCCGTGATGGACGACCAAAATTGCAGAACGTTAGAATTTGTTGTGGGTTACGTATTTCAGATTGAAATAACTTCTTTGGATAGAAGGCAGCTCTCTTGACAGGTATAGAAGTAACATGACTCCTTTTATCCAATCGTGGGTTTCCTAGACCTGTTATCTATGTTACGTCTTCCACCAATCAACGTCTTCACTCGTTAACTCAAAAGCAATTGCTGTGTTGATGCAACTAGAAAGAATGTTTATTGTTTATAATATATTTATTTATAATTTATTAATAATGTGTAAAATATATTTATTTACTGAAATTGGGTTGTTACCCGGTGGCAGTGGTTATTTTACATGTAAACAAAACATGAAATTGGTTACTACTAGATTTAAGTCGGGAGGGTTACATGGGAAGCATGTAGTGGCAACTTGGAATCTTGGTAACCATCTCAGAATTTGCTTATAGAAACAGGAAAACCAAGAAAAACCTTTGTCGAGATGGCCAGCCGCAGGACCTTCCGAATACTGACTTCTAGCCGACAGTCCGGCATCTAAAGTAAAAAAAAAACTGCAGTGCACACACAGTACAACAAATAGACATAAGATGACAACAATACACACAAGACAACTACAACAATACACACAAGACAACTACAACAAAACACACAAGACAACTACAACAATACACACAAGACAACTATAACAATACATACGGCCAACCAACAACAATTACACACAAGACAACTTAAAACTAGCAACAATACACACGAGACAAATTATAATTTTACAACATGTACAAAAGGTAAAAACACCCAAGCAAGACAGTACTGCGTACAGTTTCTTGTAATTATTTTTACAATCATTAATTCACTCACGCTTTCACCCCAGTCCTTCACTTCTCATCACTTACTACTCCTATAAATCTTTTACATAAAGACTCTTCCCCCCCTTCCCTATACTGTACTTCACTTCGCCTCATTCCACTTTACATTGCTTCGTTCACTTCACTTCACTTTATTGCACTTCGCTACTCTCCACGTTAGATAACTTTTCACTTCACTTTAGACTTTTCACTTCACTAGACACCGCTTCTCTACAATTTTCGATGAATTCCAGCACACTTTACTTCCTTTTAATTCAACTCCATTATGACTTTCCTTACCCTCTTTTTGAAACACTTCTGCCTGTAACCGGTTCCAGTGTTGGATGGTCCTTTTTACAAAAGAATTTTTCCCTATATCCGTACTTTGCCTCCTACTCCTAATTTTCCTTTCATGATCTACTGTGCTCAGATAGTGTGGCCTTCTAATCTGTCACCAATAGGCTTCCACGCGCGTTCCCCAGAGTAAGCTTTGAAGAGGGCACATATGCGTGATAACTTTCTACGCGACGCCAAATTTTCCCAGTTCGGAATGTTCTTATGATGTGCAAATATGCCCGCTTTCTTTTGCACTCTGTCTAACGCACTTATTTGTCCCTCCCTCTACGGATCCCAGCACGCAGCCCCGTATTCAAGAATCGGATGTACAAGTGACATGTAGGCTAAATTTTGGTATTACAATTACCCTTTTTTAGTACTCGCATTGTGAAAACTAGTGCTTTCCAGGCCTTTTTCACCGCATAGTTAACTTGAACCGCCCAACTTATGTCGCTGCTTAGGATTATTCCTAAATATTTACGACTGCTCGCTTCCGGTATTAATGTGCCCATTAACGAATAATTTGATGGATCCTTTACCCTAGCTCTCGTGAAGTGAATTGCCTTACTTTTACTTGGATTTATTTTCATCGCATTTTCAACCGCCCACTCCCCCAGCCTGTCCAGGTCCTTTTGCAATTTTTCCATGTCTGCATTATTTATAATTTTTCTGTAAATTACACAGTCATCAG
>Ga0123354_10013106_pt1 | contig 12849 bp, 9 predicted proteins | sample TergutLab28metaG_2_FD_97872 | JGI IMG/M metagenome (GOLD analysis project Ga0123354, IMG submission 97872) | Labiotermes labralis P4 segment gut microbial communities from Petit-Saut dam, French Guiana - Lab288 P4 | ecosystem: Host-associated > Arthropoda: Insects > Digestive system > Gut ...
CATTGAGCTATACGGGTCGGAACTGAGGGATTTCCACATCTTTATCAAATAATTATTAGGTACGTTATCTCCGCCGAAATAGGGAAGGGTGGTACTGCCGTCCGGCGCTGACCCTGTCTGAGCAGAACCCGGCTCGCCGAGTTGCTGTGGAAAACTGGGATGCAGGTCGCCAAATTGAGTGACCGAATATTCCAACCGTCTATCTCCGGGTTCGAACGACCAGCAAAATTCATACGAAACGCAAGCCGGTCCCCATCCGCCGAAATCGGGAGATTTTAGCATCGGACCCCACCAAAGAACCGCGTCTGTTGAACTTTCTTCGCCCCAGCCCATATACGACCAGGTCGGGAAGGCTACTTCCCATACGCTTTCCTTTTGCCACACCTGTCCCTGAGTATAAATATTAAAGAAACAGGGGTTCAATTCATATTTTCCGCAATCGATCACATCCTTCAACTCTTTTTTAGCGTCGGCATAACGTTCATTGTACATATAGGCTAATCCTAAATAAGCCTTCGCCATCCCTTTGGTGACACGGCCGAGTTGACCTTGCCATGGATCCCAATCTAAATTATCTCTTGCAAATTCCAAGTCTGCAATAACAACGTTCCATGCTTCTTCTTTGGTTCCCCTTGGTTTAGTGGGCGTATTGGAATAGGTTTCGCCGGTGAGCAACATCGGAACGCCTCCCCAATTCTGGCACAAAAAGGTATAATAAAAAGCGCGGATAGCGCGAGCTTCAGCCTCAATGGTATTTTTTGTTTGTTGACCGTTGTCGAAAATAGTCACATCTGCATTTTCCAAATTGGCAAGGAAACGATTGGCGCGGTCAATGGCTTTGTAACTACGTTTCCAGGCAGCGCCGAACATATAAAAATCAGGTTTCCATTCGTGGGTGTTCATGGTGATATCCCAGCCGGTTGCTTGCAAGTCTAAGGAGGGGTAGTTGCTTATTGCCAAAAAAGGTTTTAAACCCCAATTGTTATAAATATCAACTTCCTGGCTGTTGCCGGTAGCGGCTTTCTCCGGATAAAACAAGTCGTAGATACCGTTTAATCCCTGCACAACAAAATCCTGGCTGGTTAGTAAGACCTCCGGCGTTACGATATCGGTGCGGGGTATTTCCAAGAACTTTTCCTTACATGACATGAATCCGACTATGAGCATTATCGCCGGTACTATATATAAATTTCTCTTTTTCATATTATTATATTTTATTTAGCTTGTAATACGATTATAAACAATTAAATTAAATCAGAAACCTACTGAGAATCCCAAAACGAATATCCTTGGATAAGGATAGCGGCCTGTGTCCAAACCGGTTTGCAAGATACCATTACCTGAAGTCAAATTTCCCCCGATTTCCGGATCTCCGCCTTTATATCCCGTTAGGGTTACAAGGTTTTCTACGCTTGCGTATACCCGTGCGTTTTCCATTTTCAAAGCGCTTATCAACTTCTTAGAGAAAGCATACCCGATTTGTATATTTTGGATTTTCAGAAAATCGCCATTCATCACATAGAAATCCGAAATACGTTGATTCCCGTTTTTATTTTGATCCTTATTGGAGATAAGCGGGAACTTGGCGTTTGGATTATCCGGTCTCCAGGCGTCGTCGTACGATTCTTGCAAGATGTTGTGGTAACCGCCTCCATTACAATTGGTCAGTTGTTGATAGGAATAAGAAAGAATTTGTTGTCCTGCGATACCATACAGAAAAACATTGAGGTCCCAATTCTTATAAGAAACGCCTGCATTTAAACCATAGTTCAATTTCGGGAAACCATTACCGAGGATTTCCCTGTCGGCGTCTGTAACATAACCATTTCCATCCAAATCTTTAAATTTGAAATCGCCCGGTCTGACGGACTGTCCCTGATAAGTTCCGTCGGGCGAACCTTTTGCTGCCGCTGCTGCATTGGCTGCATCAATTTCCGCCTGACTCTGGAAGATACTTGCTACTCTGTAACCATAAAATGAAGCGATAGGATATCCGTTTTGGGTGCGCGACCAGTCGTTCCAGCCTACATTGGCTCCGATTCCGGCCGTACTGATAATAGGATCGCCTACATCAATAACTTTATTTTGCAATGTAGAGCCATTTAGTTTGAAATTCAACAGCCAATCGCCTATTTTCTTTTGATAAGTGGCAAAGAATTCAAAGCCTTGATTACGTATCTGTCCTGCATTGGTATAGATATTGTCGTATCCCGTTGATGGGCGGAGCGTACGATATAGCAACAAATCTTTGGCGTCGCGTATAAAATATTCAACGCTCAGGGTGAGGGTATTTTTCAGGAAGCCGATTTCCAAACTGGCGTTTTTAGTCTCGTTGGTTTCCCATCTTAAATTGGTGTCGATTTCGCTCGTTTGAGCTAAACCCGGACCAACAATGGGAGCAGGAGCTATTCCGGCTTGATTGTAATAATAATAAGCGATTCTTGCCGATGTGAGCTGGTCGACCGATAAATTCGTCGAATAACCGGCATTACCTACCTTACCCCAACCTAAACGCAGATTCATTTTGCTGAAAATGTCCTGGGTCTTCATGAACTTTTCTTCCGAAATTCTCCACAGCACGGATGCTGAAGGGAAGGTACCATAACGTCTGCCTGCTCCGAAATTAGAAGAACCATCGCGACGAACCGTGCCGGTAAGTACATACCGGTCTAACAACGAATAAATAGCGCGTCCGAAAAAGGATTGCGTTTTGTCTTGACGATTTAAAGCGCCGTCGCCGGTGAGCGTAGATAAATCTTGAGACAGACTGATCTGGCGAACTGTTGGAACAGGGAAATTCTTGGAACTGACATTATCATATTGTCCATTTGATCCGGAAACAGACCAGCCGGCCATCAAATTGAGCCGATTGGCCTTATTGATTCGCCAATTATAGGTCAGGTAATTTTCTATCGAAAGTTTCCGGTTATAGCTTTCACTCAGGTAGAATTGATCGTAAGGCGAGCTCAAAGCGTTAAAAGTACGTTGATTGAGCGCTGTGTAATTGTTGTTATAGCCATTGGAATAGTCAAATCCGCCAATGCTTTTCCATGTTAAATTCTTCAGGAAATCGATCTCTATATAAAGATTGGTCGAAATTCTGCCGCCTCCACTGTAATTCTGAGCTGTTCGAGCTGCGGCTACAAGGTTGTCTTGACCGGGAGGCACGCTTCCCTGAGCTTCCCGCTGGTAGTTTCCCCAAATACCTGTGCCGTAAGGATTATCGGATTCATTATCCCATTTAATGGGAACATTATACAATTGACCGTTCATGACAGCATCCATAGTGGGTATGGCTGTTGCAATGGTAATTATGTTGTTTCCTCCTCCTCTACCGGTTCCATAATTATCCGATTGGTTAAAATTTATGTTGATTCCGGTATGGATAAAGTTCTTAATTTTATGGTCTATATTAGCGCGGGCGGTGAATCGCTTGAAGTTAGAGGCGATAATAACGCCATCATTGTCCCGGTACCCGACAGATAAAAGCGCTTGCGTATTCTCGCTGCCTCCGGATGCGCTGAAGTTATAGTTTTGCTGCAATGCCGTTTGCGTCATTTCCCTCTGCCAGTCGATATTTTTCAATTGAGAGTCGTACTGAATCCATGCCTGATCGGTTAAAACAGTTCCGTCGTTGACGGCGCCTTCCCGAGCCATGTGTACAAAGTCTGTGGTATTTAACACATTAAACTCTTTCGGTCTGGTCAGAATGTTGTAATTGGCGCTGAAACTCAGTCGCGTCATTCCTTTCAAACCTTTTTTAGTAGTGATCAAAATCACGCCGTTAGCTCCCTGTGAACCATAGATAGCCGTAGCTGATGCATCTTTCAATATTTCGATGTTGTCTATGTCATTCGGATTTAGGAAACTAATATCGGTTCCGACTTGAATGCCATCCACTACAAATAAGGGATCAGCCGAATTATTGACCGTAGCGATACCGCGAATACGGATGGTTACATCTCCTGTTGGGTCTCCGGAGTTACGATATACCTGCACGCCTGCCGCCACACCTTGTAGCCCTTCGCCAACAGTCATAGGATCACGCTTCATCATTTCGTCCGAATTGACGGAAACAATAGAGCCGGTAACATCACTTCGTTTTACCGCACCATAACCAATGACAACCACTTCATCCATTTGCTGGACGTTTTCCATTAGCTTAACATTGATTGTCGTTTGGCTTCCAACCGTAACTTCTTTACTAGCGTAACCGAGAAATGAGAATACCAACACAGAATTCTTATTGGGAGCGGTAATCGTGTAACTGCCATCGACGTCCGACGCAACACCTTCAGAAGTACCTTTCACCAATATCGTTACTCCCGGCATTGAGTTGCCGGCCTCATCGGTTATTTTTCCCGATACTTTAGCTTCTCCCTGTGCAAAAATAGTAGATGCACACATAGTTGCCGCGAAAACAAATAATGTTTTACGCAGCAAAGACCAATTAATCATTCTAAAATTTTTTTTGTTCATTGTTGTTTATTTTAAGGATTAACTTAATTCTTGTCAGTAAAGTAAATATTTTAACGTTTACTTATTAAGCGTACCAATCTATTTATCTATATTGCGTATTTTTGAATAAATTAATAAAAATTATTATTTCGGGTGCAAATATAATAATTCATTTTGTATTTTTAAAATTTTTTCATATTTTTTTACGAAAAATTATATATTTTTTTAATGTATGGAATGATATGATTCTTATTTTCAATTATAAGAGGCTGCATTGTAATGTTAAATAGCTGTAATTTAGACAAATAGTAAAATGAAAAGGAAAATGGACAGGTAAAATGTATTTCAAAAAAAATAACTATCTTTACGCAGTTTATTAAAATTATTTGAATTAAAAAAGATGAAAAACATTTATATTTATTTTACCGTCTTCGATAACCGCCATATAAAGAAACTATTGGTGATTGTTTTTTGCTTTTGCTCTATCATGCTTTTTGCTCAGGAAGAAGGCCGGACTACCATTTCCCTGAATGGAGAATGGGAATTTGACCAAACAAAAACAGCATTTCCACCGGCTAAATTTACCCGGAAAATACCGGTTCCAGGGCTAATTCACTTGGCTGTTCCCCGTATTACAGATTATGAGAAGTTTTTTCGCCGGCCTGAGAAAGACGCCGTAACAGAGGAAAACCATAACTTTTTGGAAAGTATGGATTATACGCCGATGTATAATTGGTACAGACGGAAAATAATAATAGATAAAAATCTGAATGACAAGCAGTTGTTTTTGACTATCAAGAAAAGCCAATATGTGACGGTGGTATATGTGAACGGAATGTTGATGGGTCGTTCGATAGAATGTTACACCCCCATTGATCTCAATATCACCGGCGCGGTTAAGTTTGGACAGGAAAATGAAATTCTGATTCAAGTGGGCGACCGCGCCTGGCTTCCGAGTGAAGCTGCCGGGAGCACCGATAAAGAAAAAGTGCATTATTTGCCCGGTATATGGGATGATGTTTTTATTTCGGCAACCGGCAAGCTTAAAGTGGACAAGGTGTTATTTCTACCTTCTTTGGATAAACAATCGGTTACGGCAAAGGTACTTGTCCGGAGCACTTATCCGCCGCAGATGACATTCGGAGCTACTATGGAAGATTCTTGCCGGATGGAATTCACAATTAAAGAAAAAGAAAGTGGAAAAGTAGTGGCGAAGCAAACGATGGAAGGGTTGGCAAAACGGGATAATAAGACCTATTTTGAAGTAGAAATACCTGTCAAAAATCCGGTTGCATGGTCGCCGGAAACGCCTTTTCTTTACGAAGGTGAAATCGGTATCTATGACCGTGGCCGGCTTGCCGATGATTATACCGTAAAGTTCGGAATGAGGGATTTCTATGCCAATGGTCGATCTTTTATGCTGAATGGCAGCCGCTATTTTTTAAGAGGAACTAACATCACCCTTCAACGCTTTTTTGAAGATCCGGATTGCGGAAATTTGGTATGGGATAAAGAATGGGTAAAGAAATTATTGATTGATATTCCTAAATCCATCGATTGGAACGCCATGCGAATATGCGTGGGCATTGCTCCAGACTTTTGGTACGACTTGTGCGACGAATACGGGATTGTTCTGCAAAACGAATGGTTTTATTGGCAGACGCACGGTTGGGATGAACAAATAAGGAAGGAGTATACCGATTGGGTATGGAGCGACGGAAATCATCCGAGTATTGTTATTTGGGATGCTATCAACGAGAATTGGAATTCGTATATCGGAAATACACTGATTCCTGAATTAAAACAGCTTGATCCAACCCGAATTTGGGATGGAGGCTACATGTCTACCAAAGAGATGGGCGGAAACGACGAAATGGACGAACCGCATCCTTATCGCGCTTTAACCACCATGCCTGCCAACGAGGTAAATACTTATTTTGAAAAGCATCCATACGATTTGGGAAACTTGGATTATTGGGGTGATAATTCAGAAGTTCTCGAAGCCGGAGTTCCCCAATTGGTCAATGAATATGGATGGATTTGGCTGTGGAGGGATGGTCGTCCGTCTAAATTGACTGTAAATAATTACAATTATTTTTTAGGTGAAAACGCTACTCCCGATCAAAGAAGAGAGATGCAGGCTTATTGGTTGCAATTGGAAACCGAATGGCTTCGCTCCGAAAGATCCATCGCAGGCGTATTGGCTTTTTGTTATTTAACCAATAATTACGGCTTCACCGGCGATTGGTTTATGAACAACATCAAGGATTTGGAAATTACTCCCGCCTTGAAATGGTTCAAACATTGCTTTGCACCGCAAGCGGTATTCATCAATCTGGTTGACCAGCGGTATATGAAACATCCGCTACCGTATAAACCGGGGAGTAACCTGCTCTTCAATCTGGTCGGTGTTAACGACTATAATCATCCGGTTACAGGAAAAGTAATGTTGAAACTCATCAATAGTGGAGGAGAAATTGTTTCGCAGCAAGACAAATCCATCTTCATCGACCCGCTGGTGAAAAAAACACTCCCCTGCCTCATGGAACTACCTAAGGAGCATGGCGGGTATTTGTTAGTTGCAGAATACTTTCCCGAAGGAAAGAATCAGCCGGTCATCAGCAGGCGCTATTTGAAAGTAGGGGATTCTTCCAATGAAAAATATGAGTTTTACGATATGATGCCGGAATAACTTATTTAAGTTTCTTAAAAAAATCATTCCCTTTATCATCAACCAGAATAAAGGCGGGAAAATCTACCACATCGATTTTCCAGATAGCTTCCATTCCCAATTCGGGATAGGCAAGACATTCGATGCTTTTAATATTATCCTGTGCCAGAATTGCTGCCGGACCGCCGATAGAACCCAAGTAAAACCCACCGTATTTCTGGCAAGCATCGGTTACTTGCTGGCTGCGGTTGCCTTTGGCAAGCATAATCATGCTGCCGCCGCGCGATTGAAACAGATCGACATACGAATCCATTCGTCCTGCCGTTGTGGGACCCATCGAACCGCAAGCCATGCCTTTCGGCGTCTTTGCCGGACCGGCATAATAAATCGGATGGTCTTTAATGTATTGCGGTAAATCTTCACCTTTGTCCAACAATTCTTTCAGTTTGGCATGAGCGATGTCGCGTCCAACAACAATCGTTCCGTTCAACGACAAACGAGTAGCGACCGGATATTTACTCAACTCAGACAAAATTTCCTTCATCGGACGGTTCAAATCAATGCGGACGACGTCTCCTTCACCGGCTTTCCGGTATGCTTCGGGAATATATTTTGCCGGATGCGTTTCTAATTTTTCAATCCAGATTCCTTCCTTGTTGATTTTCGCCTTGATATTCCGGTCGGCGGAGCAGGACACCGCCATACCAACGGGACAGGAAGCGCCGTGACGTGGCAAGCGAATAATCCGAATGTCGTAAGCAAGGTATTTTCCGCCGAATTGAGCGCCCAAACCGATGGCTTGAGCCGCTTTCAACATCTTTTCTTCCAACTCGATATCACGGAAAGCTTGACCGCCTTCGTTTCCTTTCACCGGAAGTTCATCATAATATTTTGTAGAAGCTAATTTGACCGTTTTCAAACACAGGTCGGCGGAAGTACCACCGATAACAAAAGCGATGTGGTAAGGCGGACAAGCAGCCGTACCCAGCGATTTCATCTTTTCGATCAAAAACTTTTCCAATGTTTCGGGATTGAGGAGCGCGCGGGTTTCCTGATAAAGGTAAGTCTTATTGGATGAGCCGCCGCCCTTGGCGATGCACAGAAATTTATATTCATTTCCATCGACCGCTTGAATATCGATTTGCACCGGCAAATTGCAACCGCTGTTTTTTTCGGTATACATATCTAACGGCACATTTTGGGAATAACGCAGATTTTCCTCAGTATACGTTTTGTAAACCCCTTTAGAGAGCGCTTCTTCATCGCCGCCGCCCGTCCAGACCTGTTGCCCTTTTTTTGCAATAATCGTTGCCGTTCCCGTATCCTGACAGAAAGGGAGCACGCCTTTAGCGCTCACTTCGGCATTCCGCAACATGGTTAAAGCTACGTACTTATCATTATCGCTTGCTTCCGGATCGGATAGAATTTGCGATACCTGTTCCTGGTGTTCGGAACGCAGGTAAAAAGCGCAATCGTGAAAACAAATGTTTGCCAAACGCGTCAATGCTTCCGGTTCGACTTTCAGCATTTCATTTCCCTCGAAAGAAGAAATAGATACGCCTTCATTGGTCAGTTTGTAATACTCGGTATGATCTTTCCCTGTCGGAAAGGGAGTTTGATAGACAAAAGGAGGTGTTGCCATAATGAATGTTTATATAAATAACAGGGTATAAATAAATAAAATAAATTTAGAATTCAATTCGATTCCGTTTTATAAGGCCAGTTGCTAATGCCTCCTTCAATGTCGTATATTTGGCTGTATCCCATTGAAACCAATTGATTGGAAGCGTTTCTGCTTCGAGCGCCACTTCGACAATAAACTAGGATTACCGCATTTTTGTCAGGCAATACATTCACCGCCTTATTTCCTATTTCAGGAAGGGGAAGCAGGGTCGCTCCAGGTATGTGCATCGCTTTATATTCCTCTTCACTACGAACATCAAGCAGAATGATGTTGTGATTGGTATCAAGCATTTTCTTCGCTTCTTCCGCAGAAATTTTATGATACTCCGCCAAGGAAGCTCCCGTGTTTGACTGTTTGTTTTGCGCACAGCTCAAAAAGGGGATAAGTAAACAGATTACAAGTATTGGTCGACTTATTTGTTTCATAATTTCAATAAATTAATAAATTAATATTCAATGATATGATTATTTTCAATGAGCCGGTAAAGGTAGTAATTTTAAGTTATATTTTTAACTTTGAAATATTATAATAATCCAAAATATAAGTTTGAAATATCATGATAACCCAAGCTTTATTCGACTGCAAAAATACAAAATAATTATGAATTGTGAATTATGAATTATTTTTCATTTATCTTTGCCTTTGAATATTAATTAAAAAATTCAGGCAACATGAAAAATTTTACATTCTTTATGTGCATTTTAGCAATCGGGGTTTCCTGTAAGCAAAGTCCGAAAGCACAAAATCAGGCTGCCACGACTGTTTCGGTTCCTGTTTTCAATGCCGATAGCGCGTATCATTATACAGCTACCCAAGTAGCATTCGGGCCGCGTGTTCCGGGTACTGAGGCGCATAAAATTTGCGCTGACTATTTATCCGGCGAACTGAAACGTTTCGGCGCAACCGTTACCGTACAGGAAACAACCTTACAGTTGCAAGATGGAACGCCCATTCCCATAAAAAATATTATCGGGTCTTTTCAACCGGAAAACAAGTCCCGTATTCTTTTGTTTGCCCATTGGGATACCCGTCCTTACGCCGATCACGATCCTAATCCCGATAATTGGATGAAACCTATCGACGGCGCTAACGATGGTGCGGGAGCTTGCGCCGCTTTATTGGAAATCGCCCGTCAGGCAGGAATGAATCCGCCGGCGGTGGGTCTTGACATTATCTTTTTTGATTTGGAAGATTGGGGACCTCCCGATTTTGCAGCAAAAGATAAACATTACGGCGATTGGTGCATGGGGGCTGAATATTGGGCGCGCAATCCGCATATTCCCAACTATGTGGCTCGGTATGGGATTTTATTGGATATGGTAAGCGCACCGGATGCGCAGTTCTACCAGGAAGTAACGTCTCTACAAAACGCTCCGGCAATTGTAAAAAAAGTATGGGAAGCCGCGCGAGCTACCGGTTATGAATCTTATTTTATTGACCAGAAAGGAGGTCAAATTGAGGACGATCACGTTCAGGTAGCTAAATACCGAAATATTCCAAGCATTGATATTATTCATTATGTTCCAAATTCTCCTTCGGGTTTCGGTTCCTATTGGCATACGCTGGACGATAATATGAACAATGTAAGCAAAGAAACGTTGTCGGCTGTCGGACAAACGGTTCTCTATGTTTTGTATCACGAAAAATAAAAAAATTATGGCGACAATTAATGAAATACAGGAGCAAATCGTTGAGGAATTTTCCGTTTTCGACGATTGGATGGATAAATATGCTGTTTTGATTGATATGGGAAACGAGCTTCCTCCCTTAGATGCTAAATATAAAACATCGAATAATCTGATAGAAGGATGTCAAAGTAGGGTTTGGGTACAAGCTGATTCTGTTGAAGGGAAAGTGATTTTTTTAGGCGATAGCGATGCGATTATTGTTAAAGGGATTGTATCGTTGTTGATTCGGGTTCTTTCCGGCCATACTCCGGATGAAATTCTTGCCGCCGATTTATATTTCATAGATGCCATCGGATTGAAGGCGCATCTTTCCCCAACTCGTTCCAATGGTCTGGTCTCTATGCTTAAGCAGATGAAAATGTATGCTTTAGCTTTCAAAGTCAATGAATCAAAAGCATAAAACCGTTGTATGCGAAAGTTAAAAATTACAGAACTGAAGCGGTTAAGTCCTGATGATTTCAAGCAAACGAAAAAAATTCCGGTAACCGTAGTTCTGGATAATGTGAGAAGCCTGCACAATGTGGGATCGGTTTTTCGGACATCGGACGCTTTTTTGATAGAAGCAATTTATTTGTGCGGGATTACGGCGACTCCTCCGCACGCCGAAATTCACAAAACTGCTTTAGGGGCCGAAAACACGGTCGAATGGCAATATTTTGAACATACGCTCGACGCTGTTCTCCAACTCAAACAGAATAACTACCGTATTCTCGCTGTTGAGCAGGCTGAAAACAGTATTCCATTAGATAAATTCCGGTGGGAAAATCAACCGTATGCCGTTATTTTGGGCAATGAAGTCAAGGGAATTGATCAGGCAGTGATGGATTGCTGCGACGCTTGCATCGAAATTCCTCAATTCGGTACAAAACATTCACTCAATGTTTCGGTTGCGGCAGGTATCACGATTTGGGAAATTTTCAGAGCACACCCATTTCAACTAATTCAACAACACGTTCAGCAGCCGCATCTTTCCCATTCGGATCCCATGTCGATTTAAGACTTGCACCGAATATTCCGGCAAAGATATTCCAAAATCCCGCTCGCGTAGACCCTAAGAAAGCTTTTAACAAATCGTAGGAACTTTGATTACATTCCCGGTCAACCAACCGTATCAACAACTTACCTTGCGTCAGCGTCATTTTTTTCAATACCGGCATGTATTGTGCATATAAATCTTTCTCCATTCGTTTCAGGTGGTTTTCCCGCTCTTTTTCTGTTGGTAAAGTTTGAATGTATTCATACGTTTCAATCAGAGTCGCATAAATCATTTTCGAGTATGGCAGGGTTTTTTTAACGTCCCGGATCAATTTCCAATATTGTGCTTCTTCAGCCGGACTTTTAAAAACAGGTGGCGGGTATACATAAATATCGTTAAGCGTAATAACTTGCATCGTATCGCTTTTGTTCAATACAAAATCAGAACTGTTCAGGGTTGAAACGCCTTGCGCCTTTATCCACGGACAGCCGAAACTTAGAAACAGTCCTGAAAAAATTACCGATAACAATTGCACTTTCATTGTGCAAAAGTAATCATTTTTTCTCAAATTCGACCCGGTCTTCTTTGGTTACCATATCTTCTTCGATAAACTTCCAACCGCCTATCATGGAAGAAGTAATGCCGCGCCGTTCAATGTAGTCATGATAAAATACCAGATAAACATGAACGATGGCGAAAATGATGAAGAACCACATAAACAAGTGGTGGATAAAGCGAACCTGCAAATCGCCGCCCAACAGAGGAACTACCCAGGCAAACATTTTAGGCAGAAACGCTTTGCTCATTTGGGCATACAGACCGAAACCGGTAAGGCACTGTAACAGAAACGCCAAGAATAAGCCAAAATAAATAATGGAGGCTAAGGCGTTATGCCCAATGCTTTCAATCGGTTTTTTCTTCAACTGTAAAATATCGACTTTGATAATTTCCAGAATTTCTTTCCATTGCGATTTTCGATACGGAATAAAATTTTTCCAGCTTGAGAATCGATTTCCTACAAATCCCCAATAGATTCGAAACAGGAAGTTGAATAGGAAGATGAAAGCCGTAGCGAAATGAATGAAACGAATCTTGCCGAACCAGAAAGCGAAAGAGGCTTCCGTGCCGCTCATAATGGCAGGCGGATTCGCTATGATGAAGCCGGTAACACACAGGATGACAATGCATAAAGCATTCACCCAGTGATAGAATCGCACAGGCAATTCCCAAACGTACATTTCAACTAATCTTCTACTGCGATTTTTCATTTGTCAATCGTTTTAACAGTTAAAAAGTATCCATTTGATGAACGTAGTCTCCTTTTTCGTCGTAGAGATGCACGGCGCAAGCCAGACAAGGATCGAACGAGTGA
>Ga0123354_10013110_pt1 | contig 12848 bp, 8 predicted proteins | sample TergutLab28metaG_2_FD_97872 | JGI IMG/M metagenome (GOLD analysis project Ga0123354, IMG submission 97872) | Labiotermes labralis P4 segment gut microbial communities from Petit-Saut dam, French Guiana - Lab288 P4 | ecosystem: Host-associated > Arthropoda: Insects > Digestive system > Gut ...
CACACACACACACACACACCACATACACACACACACACACACCACACACACACACACACACACACACACACACACAGGGTATACACAAAAGAATGGTGCAGTTTCAAAAGTTAACAAGAAATTTGTTTCTCACCCTACACAGGCACAACGTACAGTACACTGTCAGCAGCGGCAACTGTCCAAGTTTCTCATGCGCTTCCAGCAGTTCGCTTCTCTTGCTTACTGCAGGGCCGCGAGGCCAGTTTCCTAGATGGCGTCGCAGCAGGAAAAGGCTTTCTGCATGTGTCGTGTGACCCAGGGTGAACACATTGAAGGATTGTGATTAACACATGAGATACTTGGACAGTTGCCGCTGCTGACGGTGTACGTTGTGCCCGTGTAAGATGTGAAATAAATTTCTTGTTAGCTTTTGAAACAGCTCCTTTCTTTTGTGTATATCCTGTATGTATATATATCACAAGCAGGCAAAATGGTATATTTAATGAGGGGACTGATACGTATATTTACACATGCAGGTCTTGGTACATGAAGCTGTATACATAATGTAACTGCAGCCAGCCAGTAGAATAAATGTGATAGAATTTCTCTTGGCTGGTTGCACTTCGTATTGTTCCACAAGTGGGTGTGGGATGCATGTTACAAGAAGTTCATATATTTGTGTCATTGCTTTCACTTACAGAAAAAATTACAGCAGTTTGCCAGAAGAAGCTTTGATAGTGAATGCTCTCGCCATGGTTCTTACTGTTAGTGCCATTGTTGTGGCCTACATTATTATGAAAGATGACTTCAAATACCGAGGACATATCTTGATCACAGCCCAAGGCGATTAAATTCAGACCTGGAATTGGTGTGAACAGTTGTCAATACTTTGAAATTGTGTGTATTGCAAAAAATTGTACATGTTTCTTTTTATTTCAGACATTTATTAAAAAAGTTTCATTTTGTAATCAGTGTTGTTCTGACCAGAAGCATATAATAAATATTCTATTTACATTTGTCATTTCAACGTGGTTTTCTTTTGTTTTAAAAGGCTGTTTCATTTCACAGGTTGTTAAACAAGTGTATATGGTTTGTGTCAGAAGATGGAAGTTTAAAAATATTCATTCCCCATGACCAGGTTTTGTTTTGAAAACACTAATTTGTGGCTTTTGTGATTACAGCTTCTATAGTGATGTACTAATGTGAAATATTTTATTAAAACATGGTAGTGAATTAACAGGTTTTGTGCTAAATTACACACTGAAATATAAAGTAATAAAGAGTCGAGTTTCGAAATAAGCGACAACTTCATTACTGCACAAAATTTAAATGTTATTCATCAAAATGAGTGTTGTGTTATTCTTCCACTTGTCTTGGTAATGTAACAAAGTTTTACATTTTTATTAACCTTTTGACGCCTAACGTCAACTATAGTGGTCGTACCGCACCGCTAACCCCTAAAGTTGCATTTTATATATTTATTCAAAAAATATAAGTACTGAATATTTTAAAAATGGTATATACTCTCCGTTTTTTTCTCTTCAAAATGCAGTTTGTTTCATAATTCAAACGTATTTGGTTCCTGTATTATTCACATTTTATATACAGGGTGTGCTAAAATTAAAAAAATAATTCCGCCGCCAAAAGGTTAAAGTAGAGGTTGTGTATGTCTGATTGCAATTCTGTGACATATTTAAGACATATGAAGTTGTACAAGTCTAACATCGTATGATAATATTGACAGTGGAGTTGCTGTTTATCCACTTGCAGTCTAAAGGACTGCGTTTGTATGATATAACCATGATTCTGTTAAAGTGAAGAATATTTAATGGCTTTGTAAATGACTAACATTAATACCAGTATGTTGCTTTGCAATGATGTATTAAGCACGCGCTAACATGCACTGCCATAGTTTTATTGCTTTATATGTTGCACATTTGAAATCTCTTAGTCTTTAGTACTGGTGTGTGTGTGTGTGTGTGTGTGTATGTGTTATCATTTGCATTAACAGCTCTTTGTTTCTTAGTACTTGATAAAACTTTTTGCCTTTTATGAAACATATTGGAATTACTGAATTATTTGGTTAGAGACTCAAATCATGGACTGAACTTTTCATTAATTATATTATCTGTGCGAAATATCAAAAGAAGTGGACAGATAAAGTGCCCACAATGTCCAGTCTGTTGAAAATTCCACATAAAGTATTTCCACGCTTGAACTGAACTATGTTTCCGTTAACAAGAAAGATTAATATATGACTGCAGGTTTGTTGAGAACAGTTTAAGAAAGCAAGGTGTGGGGAAACTACTGTAAGCTGTAGTAAATTGTTACAAGTTCACAGTGACTTCTCGATCCATCTGATCAGTGACTAAGATTGTTGGTTAGGTGTCTGAAGTGTATCCTTCATAGAATTCACTAAAGTGGCGATCTCATTACTTCAAAGTGTGGGTTGATGTATCCTCAACCTGTCATGCAGAATGCCTTAGTTTGCACGCGTTCTGTCGTTACTTTCAGACATTTCCTTCATTTACTGAAGTCGATATATTCATTAACAAGCATAATTAAACAAATTTCACTGCCTTCACTTCGTTTGGATGTTCATGTGTAACACAAGCAGAAGTGTGCCTTCTATACATACAATTTAGTTGCTCTCCTTGTCAGCCATTATTGCAGTACATATTAGCAAAGACATTAGGGAAGGAATAACAATCAATTAAGAAATTAATATTTAATCATATAATTTAATCTGAGGATTTGAATCTGTAACACACATTGCTTTAACAGTCATCCCACTTTTCATTTGGAAATAATGTGGAGTAAATCTTAGTTGTCACTGTGCACACTATGAAGATGTAGGAGGAAATGATTGTAAAGCATTACTCATTCTTCCAATTGGAACAAGATGGGGATGAGCAGTCAGTTTCCTACCACTGTTGCTTACCCATGAGTGAACGTTCCTGGCACCCCTTAAAAAATAAGTGGATGGGAAGGCCCCAGGGTTGTTCTGGACGTTTCAGAGAAGTCTTGCCCCATTCAGGAATTGAACCACAATTCCCCTTTGACATCCAGCCCATAGTCTAATAATATTGACCACACAATCATGGCACACAAGGAATAACAGTCAAATTACGAAGTTAGAATTTACCAATGTAATTAAAGAAGAAGATTGTGAGTGAAGAATTTAATCACATCTAAAATCTTTTTAACAAGTGTTGCTGTGAGAGTGGTGGCTGCTTTTCATTTTGCAGTAAACTTAATAGTAACTGTGGATGTTGTTTGTTGTGTCCACAGTGGGAAACACATCTTACAGTTACACAGTTGCTCTCTTTATCACTGCCACTACATATAGTAGATAAAACTATGAAAAAGTAAGAACACTTTGACCAACAAATTGAAGGATACTTGTGTAATTAAAATTGAAATGAAAGAATGGGAATGAGTCTTAAGTTACAACCAGCTCATATACCACATTTTTTGCACATTCTTTAACAGCTGTTACTACAGAACATACTGGCAAAACTATAAAGCAGACTTCATAATGCATTTGTGTGTTATCTGATTAAGTTCACAGCTGTAAACAAAAAAAAAACAGAATATACAAGATTACAGGTTCTCACTGAAGCTCCCAGTGCTCTGGGATGTTTTGCGGTGTTGATTGCTAAACAGTTATTGCAAATTTTTACCAATTGACAGCATACTGTCACAAAAGACTTAAAACAAAGACATGAAACAGAAATATTACAGTATTGCTATATTTATTGCCACCAAATACGACCATCCTGTATTGGGTTCATCAATAATGCTTTATGTGTTTGGCCCTTCATAGGGTATGTATGTAAAATACAAATACGTATGCAAGTAAATATTTGGAATTTGTGACTTCACTAATTTTAAAATCTTATTCCAATCTTAATGTAGCATTAAATTGCAAATCTTTAATGCTGCCATGTATATTTCGTTATTTTAAAGATTTTTAGTAAATTTGAGACAAGATTCATTTCTTTGGTACTGTGGTCTCACATGGGCCTGTTGTACCAGCCGCTTGTAATATGCAAGAATGGAACACTGGCATAATTATAATGGCAAGGAAAAACTCGAGTATTCAAAGAAAAACATGTCTGACTGCCATGTAGTTCACCGCAGGATTCAACACTGATGTCTCAGTTTATTGTTGTTATTTGTTGCATGATACTGCTGCATCTCAGAGTGGATAGTGTCAGTGGTGGGACATTTATTAATAAAACTATATAAAAGCAATTCTAGGCACAACTTTATTAATGATATATCATCAATGACATGTTTTGACTTTGTAAGCCATCTTCAGGCTGAATACACAATTGTGTTACGAACTATATATTTCAGTGCCGTAAGTGGTTTCGACAAGATCTCGTCTTACACCATAATAGAATATTATAAAAAGTAATTTACATTTTTAGGTTTTAAAAAATTGTAAAGTCCTGTAAATTAAAACTGTAAAATTTAGGTAATATTATAAAATAATGGTGGTAACTAGAGAATAGAGCTTGAAGTGTAGGCTAGATGGACAGACTTAAGAGCAGTGGGTATCGTGTGTGTGTGTGTGTGTGTGTATTTCACAGCAGAATTGTTATAATGTAAAATCTGCCCGCTTAAAGATGATAGGATGTTTGATGAATGATAAATGGCAAAGGATTTGGCAGGAAGGAGTAGTGGGAAAATCAGGGTGCTACTTCAGCATAAGGGGCTGGATGGACTGAGAAAATAGTGAAAAGTCTCAGGATACTAGGTCACCTAGCTGAGAATTGAACTCCACATATTTCAACTATGTCCCTGAAGTGAAATAGTGGTGTCGAGCTGCCTAGTTACAGCCTGACCTTAAAACAACAACATAGACATTATGTTTCACAGCTGTGATGGTTGTACAAAATTTAAAACATTCTGTGGTACAATCCATATTCAAATTTACTTTCTCCAGAAGTAGCTGAACAGTACTGAAGTATTCTGCAACAAATTTTGTGTCTAACAGAATTCTATTTGTTGTTGCTACCAACTCTTCTTAGAAGCATGTTAACACTTCAGTTTCTGAGGGAAGTTGCACATAACCCTACTAATTGCTTGTTTGCCTATTATTCTCTTCTTGTTTGTTTTCAGCAAAGATTACTCAACCATGCCTGAGGAAGGGATAGTGATGAATGCTCTGGCTATGGTGTTGGTTGCTTTGGGAATCCTTCTATCCTATGCGGTGCGGAGGGAATCTTTCCGCTCTGATGTTAAAACCTTCGTCACGGAGAGACTGTAGGGGTCAAGCCCTACCTACCTGCCTGCCTACCTGCCTGCTGCATCGTCTTGCTCTGTAGTGGGGGAACAGTGCACTAACTGAACATAACATTCTTGTCAACGAAGCAAAGCATTTTCAAGATTATTATTCTCCTTAACAAGAAAATGCTTTGACATCAAAATAGCATTGCTTTCTGAAGCTATGGTAATTTTGAAACTTGTATTGCAACAAAAATTTACGTTTAAAACTGGCTGTACCTGTCAGAACGCATTTTAATTAAATGAATGTCTGCTATATCCCATAACCCAAATTTAAGCAAACATGTAATGCAACAGGACCAAGTGAAGAATTTCCCTCTCCAAAATGAAATTGGTTTTCATTGTCCTAGATATTTGTGTGCTACGTGTTGTATAAGTCCCTCACCATAAAACTCTACAGCTCTTCAACCAGTGTTCAAGTCATACTATAAAGTGCAAGATGGACAGGTGAATTGAAACAGAGGGATGAGGGTGAATGAATGAATTTTATGGGAAACAAAATTCATTATTTGAGCTATACCCAGCTAGACTTTATAAGCTAGGTTTTGGTTGTGAGTTAGGTTTTCACGGCAATGTTATTGAGGACTCTGTCTTGGATAGAAAACTGCATCACTGGATAGCTGATTTGCCAGCATTTCAAAACAACACTGGGAACTGAGTATCCAGTAATGTGCTGTCATATCTCAGAAGAGCAGAGTCCTTTATGTTTTGTTTGCTCAAAGGAAGCATAATTTATGACCTTTCGAAATTTGTATGAAATGTTATCATTGAATATCTTCACATGGCCAATTTTATTTGCTCAAATGTATATCTAACTGCCAAAATTCTGTAGAATTTTGACTTGTTCACTGTCTTGTTATAGCCAATGTGATGTTACATGCTAGAAATCCTAAAAGACTTCGTCATTGCTAGATATGTTGTGTACATACATCTGAAAGAGGAGATTTGAAACCATCTACGACTGTAGATATTTCTAGTGCATTCTAATCATTATACAATATAAACCAACAAAATGCTCCTTTTCTAAATTAATATTTTAATTTTTTTATGTCTTCTTCAAGTTTCGAACCGGTGGGTTCGTCATCAGGAAGACGGTTGTGTATACAAGTATGGTATAGTGTGTTCTACATGCATCAGTATAAGCAGTATTGTAGGTAGAAGAGTGTGTTTGATACACAATCTTCTACCTAGAAGACTGTTTATACTGATTCATGTAAAACACGCTGTACCATATCTGTATATACAACCATCTTCCTGAAGATGAACCCTCCGGTTTGAAACATGAAGAAGACATAAAAAAGTTAAAATATTAATTTAGAAAAGGTGCATTTTGTTGGTCTATATTGTATAATTATATTACAATGCACAGTGCAAAAAACATAAAATTCATTCTACCAGTATGTAGTAGTAATTTCATGTCTTCATTATACATATGTGTGTGTGTGTGTGTTTGTATAAGTATGTTTCTCTGGAATGACTAAACAATAGTCTTTGATATGAATGATAAAATGAATATGTGTATCAGTGTTAATACTGTTCTTATTGAAAAAAAATACTCAAAATGAAGTGTACAACATGGATTCATTCAGCAAGCTTTATGTCAGAAATGTTTCTCAGATTTTTATAAAGCATAAAATAAGTAAATAAACTGTTACCCAACATACAAGGAATTTACAAATGTTGCTTTGTTGTTGTAGAATATATATATATATATATGTATATATATATATATATATACATACATACATCTTTATCCCCCCCCCCTTGTTTTAGATTGGCAATGGGAGAAATGCAACATTCACAAATTTTTTTTCCAGATATTTTAATAATGTATATTTACTGCAAGGTAATGCAGGTTTGAATGTGTGATTGTTTCACGGTAGTCTTACTTCTGTGTATATATTATTGTGCCAGAACTTTGTTACTGATGGGCTTTCTGGTAAAAGCTTGTCATGTTCAAAAGACTTTAATGATAATAATGCAACTATAAAATCATATGAAGCTACACTTTAGTATCAGACCAGTTTAATGTTTAGAAATCTTGCTTTTGGGTTTAATATACTGTTGTGAATTTGATTTTTCATCAGTTATGTAACTTTAGGTTTCTTGTTACATCATAGATAGAACAAATTGATGGAAAAAGAGAAGGAAAGTGACTAATGTTAATGTTTGTTAATGGTGCCAGAGACTAAGACAAAGCTCTTATGGGATCTAAATTTACTAGGATATTTAGAATAATCTGAGTTGGATTTTTGTTTTTTAAAAAATGTCACAGATGTTTTTGTTACCCTCTTGTGTAGCAGAGTTCAAAGTGAGTGATGGTTGTTGATTGAAATTCCCCTGAAAGTATAATAATATTAATAATCAATATTTGAATTTGTATATAAATTTAATATTTTATTGGAAAAAATACAAATAATTTTGCTTTGATGCTTCAGTCAGTGATATTTCCAAATGAAACTGTATTACAACAGTCATACCTGAACCATTCTTCTAATTCAAACATCCAAGGTTTCCGGGACCACGCACCCGAGATGTACTCATTTGCGGTTCATGTGATTGGCTATGCTCAGAATTGTATCTTTAATCTGTTCTTGTATCTTGTATGTCACCAAATCAAACACTTCGTATAGTCATTAAAATGTGCTGCATCAGATAATTCTTTAAATTCCCAGGGAAAATAATTGTACATAGTAAAGTAGAATACAGACATCATTTTACTCTTTCCTGAACATTTTTAATTACTGTATGTGGTAATTATTAATATATATATATTTGGCTTTGTGAACCTCATTTTGAGACTTTTAGAGAAGTTTTACATAAACTGATTTCATATTATTTCAGAATTGCAATGTTGTTTTGTGCCTTAAGTGTTTTGTGTATTGGCATGTATGTTGTTTAAATTACCACTAACCACAGTTTATGCAAAACATCTTATTCCCAGTGTAAGATGGTGTCTTGATGTCTTTATCAGTTATTTATCCTGATTTTTTTTTTCAGCAAGTCATATGAAACTCAAAATCTATTGCATCTATGGGTAATTTATGGTACCATATTATATTTTAGTATATTATTTGTGTATCTACTGTATTTTATGGATACAAATAAATTTATGTAAGTCAAATTTGAACTGAATTCATTTTAATAGGATGACATCTTTTTTTTTAACTACCTGGCTAATGGCAGAAAGCCATCTAATCTTATTGGGTGTTGAAGGATCTTACCTTTTTCAGTTATGGTTATGAATTTCTTATAAAAGATCAATCTCAACATCATACTATTAAATCGAACAAGAATAATGGTGGGACTGTTATGTGACATCATGTAGTTTAAGTAGATAGTTGCTGGCATATCAGGGAACATACTCCATCTTCAGGTTTGGGTGGAAGCAGTGTGTACCTTAGAAACATTTATAAACAGACGTTATATGTTTCACAACAGAAGGCCAGTGTTAATATTTGGTACTGTGAGAAACTTGAATCTAATACAAGGATTCTGTCTACTACATATATTTTATTTAATCAAAGACATCCCATTGTGTTTAAATTCTTACAATAAAATAAATAGTTTATTACATCAGAAACAAAACATTGTTATATAATACCAAGTACCAAAAAAAAAAACTACTGCATATAGTCTGTTACAATAACATAACTTTCTATTTTCATTTTTTAGGAATTCATAAACAATGCAGAGGAGTATTATATCTGTATTTCAGTGATGGAGACTGCGGTTAAGTTTACATTTGTTAGATGAGTCCTTGGAATCTTTCATATTTACTATGAATAATTACTCATTATCTGTGACCACAGAAATCAGTCCTAGTACTCCAAATCCTTTTCAATTCATTATTACTGATTTTACCATATGACACTGAAAAATCAGCTACTGATGTCTGGATACACAACATATAAAATTTCATTGCTGTATACAGGGAACAACATGAGTTGATCGTCTGAATATTTGGCAAGTATTACAAATCATTAAGCTTCCTTATTATACACTTATCTCCAAGCTTTATGTTTCCTTCACCCTTAGGTCCAAATATTTGCCACAGTAACCTGCATGTTGGCAGTAATGAGAGTTATCACTTCGTTGCTGTGGTTAATTTGTGTAAGTTCCTGCACATACGGTGTTTCTTCCAAGGTCGGGTTAGCGTGGTAGGAGTTGAGACTAAAATATGGGTCATCCAATGGCAAAATGTTCATATGGAATTTCGTCATGATCCGTTGAGCAATTTTGAATTGCAACATAAAGTCAAATGTGTCTGTCCAATATGCTTTCCTTTTACTGGCAGGTGACAAATCCAACGGAGCTTGCAGACGGAACTGTTCTTTACGTACTGGGTCGATGGGAGGGTATGTGTTTTGTTTTGTCTGTCAATATGCTATGGCCTTCTGCTTGCAGATTTCACCAATCAAAAACTACGACCTATATACATCTCACATACATAGCACTTAGACAATTCTGGTCTTACTGGATAAAACGTAGGCATGGGGTTCTCGGTGATTTGAAATAATGTAGTGACTATTTTTGACCTTTGCAGATCAAGGCACTACCTTCATTCACAACGTTGAGAACCGCTCACTTACACACACAATGTTAAATCATACCCATGCGTAAATTCTCACCAACACAGGTTGATACCTCACCAGGCCACTGTCCTGCCCGTCTCAATATCGTGCGTGGGTATGGGTTGACCCTGGGGGTCACAGGTAGTAGCAGCTTCAACTGAAGAAGTCTGCCAAAGGTGGTTCTGTTTCCAGGTAAGGCATCCCTGTGGTGTTTTTCAGTACTTATTCATTGTATATAGCTTGACTATCCTAACACAATCAAGTTATATACTATCTCTTAAGTACTGAAAAACACAGTGGGGATTCCTTTCCTGAAAATTATAAATACCAATCAAGGATACATCCAGAAATATGAAGACCTAAAAATGGTTGTGTTAGTCAAGTTATTCACAATCTCTAAAGATGGTTCTGTTGTTTCTTTTTCTGGACCTCCAATAATGGCACAGAGGTACTACAAGAGGGTGTCTTTGGCATTGCATTTGATGCAGTGCCAAAGACAAAGACAAAGAGTAGGCAACAAGAAAGTGACATCTATTTGTAATCCACCATACCAGCGAATTCATTCAGTGGCAGGTATTTCCTGCCAACGACAACAGGTTGCGAGTCATGTTGCCTGTGCTGCAGCCTGAACCAATCACAACACAGCTACCTCACTGTGCTTGTTCAACTTGTGTGCATTTGTTTGTTGCTTTTCCAGAAGTTTATTTATCTGGTTTCATTTTTGTTGTGGAACTGCAGTTTCTTATGTGTACCGTAAAATACAGGGTTTTGTTGTTACAGATTTCATTTTACATATTCATGTCCTGATGGGTTTCATGCATCTGAGAAAGATGTGACACAGTGTGGGAGTTGTGGAAGTTATGTTTCTTGCACACACGTTGGATGTAACACACCATTTTATTGTGCGTATCAGTTCATTTTGTATTTGATTACATATGTATATAACAGGTGCATTGTTTTGTTTTCAGTGATCGATGGACAGTAGATATCGCAATTGTTATGCCTCAGGGTGCATGTTGCAGAAGGCTACAATGAGGAAGTTGAAAATTCTGTTACACAAGTGAGACAGTAGGAAAGTAATTTGTCGTCTATAAAAGGATTTTTGTGGTTGAACAGTTGACTCATGTCCATATAACATATGTCGTGAGTTATGATCAGGATGCTTAATGAAGTCACAGTATAAAAATTGATTATAGTTCCTTGGAAAGGGTGGAAGAATTCAAATAGTTGGGAACAACCTTAACAAATCAAAATTCTATTCAAGAAGAAATTAAGAGCAGATTGAAGTCAGGGAATGCTTGCTAACTTTTGGTGTAGAATCTCTTGTCTTCCAGTTTGCTATCCAAAAATTGAAAGATTAAGATATATAAAATTATAATTTTGCCTGTTGGTTTCTCAAATTGAGGGAAGAATGTAGGCTGAGAGTGTTTTAGAGTAGGGTGCTGAGAAAAATATTTGGGCCTAAGAGGGACTACGTAATGAGGAGCTTAATGATCTGCACTCCTCACCCAATATTGTTTGGGTGATAAAATCGAGACAAATGAGATGGCAGGGCATGTAGTGCGTATGGGTGAGGTGAGAGGCATTTACAGGGTTTTGGTGGGGAAACCTGAGGGAATGAGACCACTTGGAAGACCCAGGCATAGCAGGAAGGATAATATTAAGATGAATCTTCAGGAAGTTGGATGTGGGGGCATGGACTGGATCGCTCTGGCTCAGGATAGGCACAGGTGGCGGGCACTTGTGAATGCGGTAATGAACCTTTGGATTCCATAAAATGTGTGGAATTTTTTGATTAGCTGAAAACCATTTTGGATCTCAAGAAGGACTCTGCTGTGTGGAGTGAGTAAGTACGTCGTGAGTTATATGATGTAACACAGTTCTGTCATAATGGCTAGTGGAAGATGGTATGAGGAACATATGAATTACTGGATACCTGCAAGAACGTGTGTGGTGATCAGTGATGTGAGCAGCGTCTCGGTTATTGTGTCTGTGTAAATACATGATTAGTGTTTACGTGTGCCATCTGTAGTGACTTTTGTGTGTTTATAGCAGGTATGTTTTCAAATTATGTATATCTTCAAGTTGTTGTAACTGTGTGAATTATTATTGACCTCTGGGTTGCTGCACCTTGAACTGTGTTGTTTGCAGATAAATGTACAGCCTCACTGTTTGGTAACCAGTACTTACCAGTGTATTCCCTTATAACATGTCTGGTTGTGAATGAATTAGTGACAGTCCGAAAGTGCTTTAATTTCTGATAAGCCTCCCATTAAACTGCATAGAAATGATACTTAAGCTCACAATCTATTTACTGTGTTGAAGAAATTTTAATTTTCAAACAGTGACTGACATTTGTATGTTCATTTACAAATCTGAAGGAAAATGCTGTAATCACAAGAAATTAATGTTGAAGATAGTCCTGTCGTACCTGTAATTACTCTATGAATATCAGTCTTGTATCCATTACATGTATTTCACGTAGCCATATTATGTTTCAGTGAGGGGAGTTTCAGTTGCTGTTAATGAAATCTCTGTCCATGTGGGCACACATTGATCCAACAGATGGTTAAGTTCCTGTGCAATGGCAAGAATTTCACGTTCATTCAATGGTTTTTTTTACCAGCAAAGACATATGGATAGAGCAATGCAGTTTATATTACACATATTTTGAGGTTAATATTAATTTATAATATATTTACCAACAACCTATACTTATTTTGTCCCGTTCATTGATGTGTGTGTTTCCATGCTGACTGTAGCAGCATCATCACTGTCATGTGTTTTATTATTTTCTGTCATGCTTTCCTGCTTTTCTATGCTGTAGTCCCTGTTTCATATGGTTGCACTCACATGACTTGGGCCATATATTGCTACATAACTATAACTCCGTGGCCTTAGTCCGCACGCGAACTATACCGACAGAGCGGCCGCCGCCGGTCGGCGAAGTTAGTGCCAACTTTTGCGGATAGAGGGGTGTCACGTGGTCAGCGCAACGGG
>Ga0123354_10013111_pt1 | contig 12847 bp, 10 predicted proteins | sample TergutLab28metaG_2_FD_97872 | JGI IMG/M metagenome (GOLD analysis project Ga0123354, IMG submission 97872) | Labiotermes labralis P4 segment gut microbial communities from Petit-Saut dam, French Guiana - Lab288 P4 | ecosystem: Host-associated > Arthropoda: Insects > Digestive system > Gut ...
CTTATGTGATACTTAGTCCTTTCTGAAACTGTATCTTGTTTTTTGGCCATACCTTACTCCTCAATGGTGAGAGTGGGCAATATACCTGAGCTGGTCTGATAAATAGCGTCTGATCAACTGAAAAAACCGATAACTGAGATTCAGCGGTAATCAGAAAAACGAAAACAGGCCTGCCCATTGTTCCCGATCAGCTTGCCCAGGGAAACGATATTGCGGCCCATGAACCGATAACCCAAGAGAAAAATGCGATCACAATTTTTGCCGTTTTCAAAACCCTCTATCTCCGAAGCGGAAATAGAGGCGGTTGCCGATGTCCTTCGTTCCGGCTGGATCACCACCGGGGCCAAAACCGCTGCATTTGAACAGGCCTTTGCCGGCTACTGCAAGGCGCAGGATGCAGTGGCCCTGAATTCCGGCACCGCCGGCATGCACCTCCTGTTTGTCGCCATGGGCATCGGGCCGGGCGACGAAGTCATCACGCCCTCGCTCACCTGGGTTTCGACCGTGAATCTGCTGCAACTCCTCGGAGCGACCCCGGTGTTTGCCGATATCGACCGCGATACCCTGATGGTTTCCCGGCAAACCGTTGAACCTCTTCTTTCCGAGCGGACCAAGGCGATCATCCCGGTTCATTTCGCCGGCGCAGCCGTTGATCTGGAACCGTTGCGCCAACTGGCATCCGCCCGCCATATCCCCATGATCGAGGATGCCGCCCACGCTGCCGGAACCGAATACCAGGGAAAGAAAATCGGCCAGCAGGGAACGGCTATTTTTTCCCTTCACCCGATCAAAAACATGACCTGCGGCGAAGGAGGGATGTTCTGTTCCGATGATGCAGATCTCCTCGATCATATCCGCCGGTTGAAATTTCATGGCCTGGGGATGGATGCCTTTGACCGGACCATGCAAGGCCGTTCTCCCCAGGCCGAGGTGCTGGAACCGGGATTCAAATATAACCTGACCGATATGGCCTCAGCCTTGGGTTTGGGGCAATTGAGCCGACTTGACGCCTTTATCGAAAAACGGACAGCGCTGGCGGAGCGCTACCTGGCACTGCTTTCGGATCTGCCTGAAGTTCTGCCGCTCATCATCCCGCCCACCTACCCCATGCGCCACTCCTGGCACCTCTTTGTAGTGCGCCTGGACACCCAAAAGGCGGGCATGGGGCGGGATCAGTTCATGGCGGAGCTGAAAAAGCGCAACATCGGCGCCGGCATCCACTTCAAGGCTGTCCATCAGCAGCGGTACTACCGGGAAACCCTGCGCCTGCCCGCCGGCGCCCTTCCCAACACCGAATGGAACTCGGATCGCCTCTGTTCCCTTCCCTTGTTTCCTGACATGCATCTGGACGATGTCGATGATGTGGTCCGGGCGATCAAGGAGGTGCTGGCATGAATGGCGCCCCCGCACTTTCCTTGGTCATCCCGGTCTATAACGAACAGGAAAACCTGGTCGAGCTTGTTGACCGCTGTCTGGCCTCATGCAGGAGCACAGACAGAAGCTTTGAAGTGATTCTGGTGGACGATGGCAGCCAGGACAATTCCCGGTCCATGATTCTGGCGGCTGCGGAACAACACCAGGAGGTTATCGGCATCATCCTCAACCGCAACTACGGCCAGCACGCAGCGGTGTTCGCCGGTTTGCAGCAGAGCAGAGGAGAGATCGTCATTACCCTTGACGCCGATCTCCAGAATCCCCCTGAGGAGATTCCCAACCTGGTCCAGGCCATGGATCAGGGCGTCGACGTGGTGGGCACGGTCCGGGAAAACCGGCAGGACAGCTTCTTTCGCCGGATCGCCTCCAATCTGGTCAACCGTATGGTGCAGCAGGCCACCGGCGTGATGATGCACGATTACGGATGCATGCTGCGCGCCTACCGGCGGACCATCGTCGAGGCCATATTGCAGTGTTCGGAACATTCCACCTTCATCCCCATTCTGGCCAACAGTTTTGCTGGCAGCACCGTCGAGATCCCTGTCGGCCATGCCCGGCGTGAAAAAGGGCAATCCAAATACAGTGTCCTCAAGCTGATCGCCCTCCAATACGACCTGCTCACCTCCATGTCCACTTTCCCGTTACGGCTGCTTTCCTTCGTTGGCGGGGTGATCTCCCTGTGCGGCATCGCCTTCGGCCTGCTGCTGATGCTGTTGCGGGTTGTGTACGGCGCAACCTGGGCGGCCGAAGGGGTCTTCACCCTTTTTGCCCTGCTGTTTGTCTTCATTGGCGCCCAGTTTATCGCCCTTGGCCTGCTCGGCGAGTATATCGGCCGCATCTATCATGACGTCCGTAGCAGACCCAGGTATTTCATCCATGAAATAAGACAGGCAGGGCCGCAAACGCCCCGTCAGTAACCAACCCATCCATCCAAGAAGGATTTTCACTCCCCATTCTTGAACAACGACTTCAGAGGTATGTCATGAAAGCAGTCGTCTTAGCCTACCATAACATCGGCTGCGCCGGTATCAGGGCCCTACTGGCCCATGGCTACGAGATACAGGCCATCTTCACCCACCGCGACAATCCCCAGGAGCGGGTCTGGTTCGATTCGGTGGCGGAACTGGCGGCCAAGAACAATATCGCAGTGTATGTGCCCGATAATATCAACCATCCGTTGTGGGTGCAAAAAATCCTGGAGATGCAGCCGGATATTCTGTTCTCCTTTTATTACCGCCATCTGGTGAGCCGGGAGATCCTGGCCATTCCACCAGCGGGCTGCATCAATCTGCATGGCTCGCTGCTTCCCCGTTACCGAGGCCGGTGCCCGGTGAACTGGGTGCTGATCCACGGCGAGCAGGAAACCGGCGTGAGCCTGCATTACATGACCCCACAAGCCGATGACGGCGATATCATCGGCCAGCGGCGGGTGGAAATCGATGACGCCGATACCGCCCTGACGCTCTACGGCAAGCTGATTCCGGCCGCAGTCGCGCTGCTCGACGAGCAGTTGCCCAAAATCATGGCCGGCGTCAACGAACGTCTCCCCCAAGATCCTGCACAGGCAAGCTGCTACGGAGGGCGGAAGCCTCAGGACGGAGCAATCCACTGGCCTCAGAGCGCCGTGGCGGTCCGTAATCTGGTCCGCGCCGTCACCAAGCCCTATCCCGGAGCCTTTACCTACCTGGTCAACAAGAAGTGCATCCTGTGGCAGGTTGCCCTCACCTCGCACATCCAAAAAAAACCGCCGGGGACAGTGCTGTCGGTCAATCCGCTGGTGATCGCCTGCGGCGAAGATGCGGTCACCGTGGAGTTCGGCCAGGTTGAAGACGGAGTGTACTTGCATGGCAACCGGTTGGCCGAAGAATTGAACCTGTCTGTTGGCATGCGTTTGGGTGAGTTGACTGGCGACCTGACCGAACGCCGGCGCAAAAAACATGTCCTCATCTTGGGCGTGAACGGCTTCATCGGCAACCATCTGAGCGCGCGGCTGCTGGAGAGCGGCCGTTACGAGGTCCACGGCATGGACCTGGGAACGAGCAGCATTCAGCATCTGATCGGCCAGGCTGATTTTCATTTCACAGAAGGGGATATCTCGATCATGCGGGAATGGATCGAATATCATGTCCGAAAATGCGATGTCATTTTGCCGCTGGTGGCCATTGCCACGCCGATCGAGTATGTCCGCAATCCTCTGCGCGTCTTTGAGCTCGATTTCGAGGAAAATCTACGGATTGTCCGCTATTGCGCCAAGTATGGGAAACGGCTAATTTTTCCGTCCACCTCGGAGGTGTACGGCATGTGCGAGGATGACGAATTTGACGAGCAGAAATCCAACTTTGTCCTTGGGCCCATTCAAAAGCAGCGCTGGATCTATTCCTGCTGCAAACAGATGCTGGATCGGGTGATCTGGGCCTACGGCGCCACCGAAAAACTGCCCTTTACCCTGTTTCGCCCATTCAACTGGGTCGGCCCCAGGCTGGATTCGCTCCAGTCTGCGCGTATCGGCAGTTCCCGGGTGATCACTCAGCTCATTCTTCACCTGGTGGAAGGAACCCCCATTCGGCTGGTCGATGGCGGCCAGCAAAAGCGTTGCTTCACTGATGTCCATGACGGGGTCGAATGTTTGTTCAGGATTATCGAAAACAAGGACGACCGCTGCAACGGGCGGATTTTCAATATAGGCAATCCGAACAATGAATCCAGCATGCAGGAGCTTGCCGACATCCTGAGAGAGAAATTTGCCGTCCATCGCTTACGGAACCATTTCCCTCCGGACGGCGGCGCCCAATACATTGAAGCGCAGGCCTTCTACGGCGAGGGCTATCAGGATGTGCAGCATCGGCGGCCCTCCATCCGCCAGGCGCGGACTATCCTCGGCTGGGAGCCGATTGTGCCCTTTGAGCAATCGGTCTGCGAAACCCTGGATTATTTCCTCACCGATGTGGTCGGCTCGCTGCCGCCGTCCGCATGAGCCAGGTCGGCCTGCGGGTGGATGTCGATACCCTGCGCGGCACCCAAACCGGCATACCCAACCTGTTGGCCCTTTTCGCGCAACGCCAGATCCAGGCCACCTTCTTTTTTTCGGTAGGGCCGGACAATATGGGCCGTCATCTCTGGCGGTTGGCACGGCCCCGCTTTCTCCTCAAAATGTTGCGAACCAGAGCCGCCAGCCTCTACGGGTGGGATATCCTCCTGCGCGGAACCCTGTGGCCAGGATCGGAGATTGGCAAGCGCTGCGCCCCGGTCATACATAAAACCGCCGAGGATGGCCATGAGATGGGCCTGCATGCCTGGGATCATCACCGCTGGCAGTCCCGCCTGACCAGTCTGAACCAGGGGGCGCTCTTCACCGAAATTCGCCAAGGCTACGACAGGCTTGCCGATATATTGGGCAAGCCCCCGGAATGCTTTGCCGCTCCGGCCTGGCGCGTGACCCCGGACGCCTTGGCGGTTCTCGACCAGTTTGCCTTTCGCTTCCAATCCGACTGCCGAGGCTGGACGCCTTTTAGGCCTGTCGTTCAGCAACAACGATTTAAACATGTGCAAGTGCCGACCACTTTGCCCACCTATGACGAACTGATCGGCGCCGCCTGCACTCCCAAAGACTACAACGAACACCTGCTGGCGCTGATCCAACCTGATCGCTGCAACGTGCTGACCATTCACGCTGAGGTGGAAGGGATAGGATGCCTGGAGCTGTTTGCCGATTTTTTAGAAAAGGCGAAACAGCGGGGGATCGCCTTTGAGCCCCTTGGTCAGACATTGGCCCGGACGAGCGCCATCCCGGAGGCCGGCATTGCACCCCAAACCGTTGCCGGTCGGGACGGATGGCTTGCCTGGCAGGAAAGTCCCGAAGGATGCGCGCAGTGAATGATGTGAATCCGCAACCAACGCGGCAGAGTACGGTTATTGCCCTTCTTGCGCTGTTGTCATTGTACCTGATCGCCTACCTCCTGCCGCTGGGGGGGCGTGACCTCTTTGTTCCCGATGAAACCCGTTACGCGGTGATCCCCCACGAGATGATTGACGGCGGTGACTGGATCGTTCCCCACTTGAACGGCCTGAGGTATTTTGAAAAACCGCCCCTGGGCTACTGGCTGTATGCGGGCGCCCTGCTCCTGTTCGGGGAAAACAACTTTGCGGTTCGATTGCCTTCCGCGCTGGCGGTCGGCCTGTCAGCCCTGCTGATTTTTTTCATGGTCAAAAAGGCCCGATTGGGCCAGTCCGAAGCACACAGTCACAGTGCGCCGATTACCGCAAGCCTGGTTTTTCTCTCCTGTCTTGCCGTCTTCGGAACGGGCACGATCGCCCTGCTGGACAGCCTGTTTTCGTTTTTTCTCACCGCCTGCATCGCCGCTTTTTATGCCGCAACCGAGGCCAGACCAGGCAGTGCAAAAGAAAAGGGCTGGCTGCTCATGGCCGGCATGTTCTGTGGTCTGGCCTTTTTGACCAAGGGATTTCTGGCCTTTGCCGTGCCGATTCTGGCCCTGGTTCCCTACCTCCTTTGGCAGCGCCGCTACGCCGACATCCTGCGCATGAGCTGGCTGCCCATTGCCATCGCCGTACTGGTGATCTTGCCCTGGGCGCTGTGCGTTCACCTGCGGGAACCTGACTTTTGGAACTTCTTTTTCTGGCACGAGCATATCCGCCGTTTTGCCGCCAGCGATGCCCAGCATAAGCAATCATTCTGGTTTTTCCTGCTGGCCATACCGGGAATGGTCTTTCCGTGGACCTGCATGACGCCTGCGGCGGCTCTGGGCATAAAAAAACTGTGGCGCGAGCAGCCGGAATGGTCAGGACTGCTCAAGTTGTGTCTCTGCTGGATGATTGTGCCGCTTCTGTTCTTTTCCGCATCGAGCGGGAAACTGCTCACCTATATCCTGCCCTGCTTTCCTCCCTTTGCCATACTCACGGGCCTCGGCCTGTTGCATGCCTTCAAGCACAAAGGCAAAAGCAAGCTGTTTCAAGGCGGCGTGATGGTCAATGGCCTCTTGTTCGCGATGATCCTGGTCGCCTTTATGGCCCTCCAGCTCTTTGATTTTCGGGGGTTCAGACCCTACAGCCATCCTTGGCAGGTGATCATGATCATCGGCGGCCTGCTCTTTTGCATCGCGTTGCACATCTGGTCCTATCGAAGCACAGTGGCGCGGACAAAAATCATCCTTTCAGGTATGGCATTGATTTTCATTTATTTTATTGCTCCTTACAGTCTACCTGACGACACGAGAGAGGCCAAATGTCCCGGCGAATTTTTGCGGCGAAACAGTGCAACGATCGACAAGAATGATATTATACTGGCAGATGAAGAATCAATAACCGCTGTCTGCTGGCATCTGCAACGCCGCAATATATATGTGCTCGGACCTCCCGGCGAATTGGCATACGGGTTCGGACATCCGGATGCGCACATGAGGTTGCTTGATCTCCAGTCAGCAGCAGAACGTATCAGGCAGCATCGCGGAGAAACAGTGCTCATTGCCAGGGCGAGAAACTATAATCAATGGCAAGACAAACTGCCGCCCGCATCAGTTCAGGACCAGAACGGCGACAAAGGATATGTGGTAGTCAGGTTTCTATAACTAATGAAGACCGCAATGCCGCCAGCCATTGCTCCGAATCCTTTTTTCTTCAATTTGTGAGGCAGCAGTGCATCTCCCCCTCATTCTCATTGGCGTGTTGCTAAATGCCGCAGCCCAGTTGGCGTTAAAGCAGGGCATGCGTCAGGTCGGCTATTTTGACTTTGTGCTCCAGAATGTCGGTCAGGTCGTTTTTGCAGTCGCAACCAATGCCTATATCTGGATTGGATTATTCTGCTATGTCATTAGTGTGGCGGTCTGGCTGCTCGTGCTCTCCAGAGTTGAAGTGAGCTACGCCTATCCGCTTCTTTCGATTGGCTATATTGTCACCGCCTGTGCGGGCTGGCTCTTCTTTCAGGAAAATATGAGCATGACCCGAACGATGGGGATTGTGGTCATTTGTTTTGGGGTATGGCTGATAACCAAGCCAACCTAAGGCTATGTTGCGGTATCCATCCAACCGTTGCGCCAGGAGGCTGTGACCATCGATGCAACTTGCACTGGCCGCGCAAATGCGCGAACTTGATCTACAGAGCATTGAAGAGATCGGCATTCCCGGCATGGTCCTGATGGAAAATGCCGGCCGGAGCACGGTCGACCAGATGGAGCAGGCGTTAGGCCCGGTGGCGGGAAAAACGGTCTGCGTCTTCGCCGGCCCCGGCAACAACGGCGGCGACGGCCTGGTGATCGCCCGCACGGTGCACGGGCTGGGCGGTTTTCCCATGGTCTTCTTTCCGGCCGCCCCGGAACGGCTCACGGGAGACGCAGGCCTGAACTTCGAGATCTATCGGCGGTTGCGGCTCCCGTATCAGGTGCTCGACAACCAAGAAAAATCCTTCACCCTGGCGGACACGGTGCTCGCCCTCAACCGGATGCACCCGATCCATTTCCTGGTGGACGCCCTGTTCGGCACCGGTCTTGAACGAGAGGTCAGCGGCGGCTTTCTGGAAACGATCACCTGCATTAACGCTCTGCGGCACAGCCACAGGCTGCCGGTGGTCAGCGTCGACATCCCCTCGGGCCTCCACAGCGACACCGGGGCCATCTTAGGCTGCGCGGTCCAGGCCGACTTGACCGTGACCTACGCCCTGGCCAAGCCCGGACATTATCATCATGGAGGCGACCGCAGTGGCCGATTGGTCTGCGTCGACATCGGTATTCCGGCCTCTTTGGTCGCCCGGATGAAGTTGCAGGGAATGCTGATCGACCAGGCAGCGCTTGTCCGCCACCTGCGGGTGCGGCCCGCCACGGCGCACAAGGGCAGCAACGGCCATCTCCTCATTCTCGCCGGTTCCGCCGGCAAGACCGGCGCTGCCCTGCTCTGCGGCCAAGGCGCACTCCGCAGCGGCGCCGGCCTGGTGACCTTCGCGGCGCCCCATGATCTCAACCCCATTTTCGAAACCGCCATCGCCGAGGCCATGTCGGTCCCGCTGCCCGCCTCAAGCGGTTTTCTGTCCGTTGACGACTATCAGCGGATCGAGGTTCTCTGCGCAGGAAAAAACGGTATCGTGCTCGGGCCGGGCATCGGGACCGAACCGGAGACCAGAGAGTTGGCGCTGCGCCTCTACGGCGCCTATGCCGGCCCACTGGTGGTCGATGCCGACGCCCTTACCATTCTGGCCGCCCATCCGGACCTGCTCCGCAATCCTCCCGGACCCAGAATCCTCACCCCCCATCCCGGCGAGATGGCCCGGCTGCTCGGCGCCTCGGTCGAAGCGGTGCAGGCGGACCGGCTCAAGGCGGCCCAATGGCTCAATGCCAACGGCGCGGACCGGCCGCCGATAATCACCGTGCTCAAGGGCGCCGGGACCATGGTCTCCACCACCGGCGGCGCCTGGGCCATCAACGCCTCCGGCAACCCCGGCATGGCCACCGGCGGCATGGGCGACGTCCTGGCCGGCATCATCGGCGGCCTGCTGGTCCAAGGCCACGATCCCTGGCAAGCCGCCTGTCTCGGGGTCCATCTGCACGGCCTGGCCGCGGACCGCATCGCCGCCGATCAACCCTACGGCTACACCGCCACGGAAGTGGCGCGGCAACTGCCGCAGGTTATCGGTTCACTCTGCCTTTAACAAATAAATACAAGGAGAATTCATGCTCAAAGCGAAAGACATCATGACCCGTGAGGTGATCACGGTTAAGGAAAGCGCCACGGTGCGGGAATTGACCACCCTCCTGCTCACCAGCAACATCAGCGGTGTGCCGGTGGTCGACGACAACGACCGGGTCATCGGGGTGGTCACCGAAAGCGATTTGATTTTTCAAAACAAGAAGGTGCACCTGCCCACCGCCTTCGCCCTGCTCGACGCCTTCGTCTTCCTTGAGCGGCCGGGCAAGATGGAACAGGAATTGAAAAAGATGGCGGGGTCCAAGGTCAGCGACATCTGCACCCGCAACCTGGTGTCGGTGACTCCAGAGACGGAACTGGACGAACTGGCCACCCTGATGGCCGAGAAGAAGATTCACACCCTGCCGGTGATGCGCGAAGGGCAGTTGGTGGGGGTGATCGGCAAATCGGACATCATCCGCACCATCGCCCAAGGGATGTAGTCGCCCTTGAAGAAGGCTCGTTTCAATGCGTCGGCGCCGGCAACGCGGCATCTGGTTTGGCTTTTTGCGGCTGAATACGCGCCAGCTTATCGTCAAGCAGATGGGCAAGCAGAGACTTCCCCTCTGCATTCACACGCAGTTCACCGTATTTCGCGTTGGCAAAATCCTCGGCAAAGCCTTCCTGAAAATAGAATGCCGATGCCGCTATGTTTGCGCCGCGAGCGCTAACCCGGAAGTGCAGGCGGCGCTCATCATTCCCCAAGGGGCTGCCGTCATCCAGACGAACGAAAGAAACCGCCTGATCGGCGTCAAGCCGGACAACGGCAACGCCGTCCTTGGGCAGTTTCTTCAGGCTTTTTTTGCGGTCGCTCCAGGTCATGCGGGGGTCTTCGCCGTCCGTATAGCAGTCAAATAACGCCTTATCCACCTCGCGGTTGATGGCGTAGTTCAAGGCCATATAGTCCCCCAGCAGAAAGGCTCGGGGATCGCGCGGGGCTAGACGCACAACAAGCCTCTCGCCGTTTTTGAGCTGCTCCTCTTTGCCCAAAACAGACCAGGCAAAACCGGCCAAAAACACCACCAAGGAGCAGGCGACCAGCATCCTACGCATGTTCGCCTCCCGTAGCTGCGGCTCGCGCTTGTTTGGTCACCATATATAGGCAGAAAGCGGCGGCGCATAACATCGCCCCGCTGACCATCAGGCTGATCGATTTATACAGCAAGCTGGTGTTCAGGTTGTAATAGTAGCAGAAGAAATAGGCGATCAGGGCCGCAACCGTGACCCCAAGAGTAACCATATCCCCTCTGTGCCTGCCGAGCGCCAGCCCCAGTAAGCCGACGCTGAGCCCCGGCAAAAACCATCCGCCGATCAGGGCCAGGATGCCAAAGCCCAAGAAAAGAGAGCGCGTCAGCGAAGTCACTGCCTGAATTTTGGTCATCATGTGGACACAGTACACCAGGCCGACACCTGCGCCAATGCCTACCATGCCCCGCAAAGGCTCAAACATCCAAAATGCTCTGTTGATGGAGCTGTCCAGCAAGGTGACCACAACACTCACCAGTAGCGCGCAATAGGCGCCGTGCAGCAGGGGGGTCAGCAAGGAATTCAGCCGCGTATTCGTCCGCCATTGGTGTTCCGTCAGCCAGCCGTAGGCCATGGCGACGCAAAGGAAGCTATGCCACGCCGCGTACATGGCCTGGCGCGCATGCAGATGGGGGAACGCCTCTCTCAGCGCGTCATCCGGCACAGAGCGCCAGTGGTAGGTATACATATCGTGCCAGATCAGGTAATCCAGCCCCCAAAAGAACAATAATAGCCCGGAGACAGCGGCGAGATAACGATAGGCGCTGTTGCGCATAAACGGATAAATGGCCGCAATGATAAAGGCAGCGAGCAGCGGATCGTGAGGCGCCAAAAACACCCGATAGTTATTTTTGAGCAATATGCCGATGACGACGGCGACTGTGCCGCTTATGGCCAGGGCCAGGGCGAACTGCGCGGTGAATATTGAGTCGCGCCGCATCAATAGCCAGGCAAGAGCCAAAAAGAACAGCCCGCCTATGAGCAGCGAGCTTTGCGGGAAATCTGCTATCCGGGCCGTAAACACCAGGAGTCCTAGGAAGAATATGAGACATATTGCTGAACTCCATCCCCCCAAGGCCAGGAGAACCGAGATGTACCATGGCGTGCTTGATCTTGCGGGTATGGGTGGAGGTTCCTCTGCCAGGAGTTGGGCCTCCCGCAAATGCCGCCATACATCCTCCCAGGAAAAATCCACCCGGAATTTTTCAATGAAACCAGAGAGATATCCTTGCGGCTCGCACTTTGTGGCCTTCTCCGATTCCATTGCATGTTGGAGGCGACGCAACAAGAATCCGCATCCGGCGGTGATGCCCGCAATCACCAATCCCCACAGGAGAAAACTTCCGACGTCCCATCTGAAAGTCGTTACTTTGATGAGCGCGAAGACCAGCAATGCGGCAAGGCTGAACAAACCGCAGCTCAGCATGAACAGATCGGGCCTTTTATTTCTGTACCACAGCCAGCCGCCGAGCAGCAACAAAGCATAGAGCACCGCGCATGTGCTCCTAGGCAGCATGAGAGAGTTGTCATAATCTGCCCAGTGGCCCTCAATAATTCTGAAGCCCAGATAGCAGGTCAGCAAAAAAAGGGTGACAAAGCCGATAATGCGGGGAAGCCATGTCGCCGCAAGCCACCTGTGTTCCGCGTTATTCTGCCAGTGGTGGGCTGCGGCTTCCCACCCGACAAGGCACAAGCAATATGCAAGCAGCAATTCCGGACTTCCCGCAGGAACATCAGTGTACCACCAGGGCAAACTGATCAGGTACAACTCCCACCACGCGCTGCCCGCCAGCCAGACCAGCAGCCATAAGACAGCCTGACGCCCGGCAAGGGCCAAGGGCACAAGGATCAAAGTCCAGGCCCGGAACAGTTCCCAGGCATCGGCGCCGGTTTGATAGGTCTGCCCGTACACAGCCAAAAGCGGGCCGACAGATAACGCGGCCAGCAACAGCGCCAGTTTGCCCGGCAGGGAATCCAGTCCGCGCCATAGGGGGGCAAGCCCAGAAACAAGGATAAGTGCGGCAATCAGGGCGAATTTTGCAAAATGATGCATCTGCGCCCAGTTATACGCGAAAAAGCAGATCACCCCTGAGGCGAAAAACAGGGCGCCTAGGGAACTGAAAATGCGTTGCCAGAAGCCGTTCCATTGGCGTGGACCGGGCCGTATGCCCAAAAAGCGTAATGCCGCTTCACAGGCCTCGGGAGAAAGCGTTCCCTCCATGACCATTGTCCGCAAGGCGTCAGGAGAAAGCGCCCACGGGACAGAGGAAGAAGACCCGGAACGCTCGGATGAATTGCTGTTTCCAGACACGATCAACTCCTGTTAGGTGCGTTATCTGCCGATTTTCCTGACTCAACTCAGTACTGTTGTTAAGGACTTGCATGTATGATATCGCATATAAGCAATCCCTGCATGGTCGATTCAGTGCATCAGTGCATCCTGCTCTGGATTCGTTGAGGATTTGGTTGCGTAATTGGCGGACCCGGCGGATGGAGACCGGCTCGCCGTGCTCATCATGGCAATAGGTGGCCAAAAGGATGGAGGTGATCAAGCCCGGCAAGCATCTGGATCATGAGGCCATGACGGCTTAGAGATGAGAAGATAGACCTTGAGACGCCGCTTCCACCAGGCAAAGAACTTTTTCATCACCAACGCAGCGCAATCTGTTCGGCGCCAAGATCAAAGCGGCTGGCGGCAATC
>Ga0123354_10013112_pt1 | contig 12847 bp, 8 predicted proteins | sample TergutLab28metaG_2_FD_97872 | JGI IMG/M metagenome (GOLD analysis project Ga0123354, IMG submission 97872) | Labiotermes labralis P4 segment gut microbial communities from Petit-Saut dam, French Guiana - Lab288 P4 | ecosystem: Host-associated > Arthropoda: Insects > Digestive system > Gut ...
CCGCTAACCTCTAAAGTTGCATTTTATATATTTATTCAACAAATATAGGTACTGAATATTTTAAACATGGTATATAATCTCCGTTTTTTTCTCTTCAAAATGCAGTTTGTTTCATAATTCTAAACGTATTTGGTTCCTGTGTTATTCACATTTTATATACAGGGTGTGCTAAAATTTAAAAAAAATAATTCCGGCGCCAAAAGGTTAATAATTTAGGTTAGAATAAGATTGCTTATTGGTCCCTGTGACTAGATTGTAATGACATAAAGCTCTGAAAGGCTTTATATAAACAAGAACAACAATATGACACGCACAGTTCAGCGAAAGATAGAGGGCAAGTATGCGGCTTGTTCACTGGGCACCGTCCTTATCGTTTAGATACACCTTCTGTCCCTCCGCCAAATAAATCATTAAATACCAACACAGAAGCTTTATGCGTCCTTGGCCTCTGCCGCTCTGCTCTATTTCTCTCGGTCTTCGTGGCACACTTACTCTTAATGACGCGTTAGTTTGCATAATTTTCTTCCACTGGAAACATGAGCATAGCAAAATTTCCTATAGCAAACGTTTTAAGTATAACGCCCTTCACTGATGTTCACAAATGAGGTGTCTGTGGTAAACATGGCCGTGTTGTAATGGTTAGCGGCAACACAGGGACACTGATTTGTTATTTTTGTTCTGAATATGCAGCACAAAACATCTGCTGCTGTTATTAATACTTGGTGTGACACTTAATTGTCGCTCACAAACTTTTCTTATAAGAATTTGTCGCTCTTAACCAAGCAATGTTAACTCCGAGTTAGTAAGACCGTACCCTTCAACACAACTAATACCAAAGCCCGCCCTTGTACCAAACTATGAACCAGTTCAGGGCAATTCACATTTTCACGACCCGTTTACATGTAAGCTATTTATATCTTTTTTTGCCTTTCTTAAAAAGCAAAATGTAGTAGCCTCAAAATTCCACCATATATGCGGATGTCTCTCTCTGCATTTCAACCTTCTACCAAACACTATCACCTGTTGTCACAATATTTTTATGAATTTGTACCACTGGAGGCCACCTTCACGCCGTCTTACATATGTATTTTATTGTCCTGCATTCAGTACGGAGAAACGTTAATTTTATAAAAGTGATACGCACTTCGTAAGCGCCCACAGACACGAAGAGTAATGAAATTAGGCACACACGTAACAGAATGTTTTGTGTAACTGCTGTCATTTCTTAACCTTTGTGCGCCGGATTTATTTTATTAATTTTAGCACACCCTGTATATAAAATGTGAATAATACAGGAACCAAATACGTTAGAATTATGAAACAAACTGCGTTTTTAAGGGGAAAAAAACGTAGAGTATATACCATGTTTAAAATATTCAGTACCTATATTTGTTGAAGAAATATATAAAATGCAACTTTGGAGGTTAGTGGTACGGTACGCCAATTATAGTTGACATTAGGCGTCTAAAGTTTAATTTATTTTGAGCGACCTTTTGAAGGACGTTAAAATATGTTTACAGGTTCTAAATCGCTGTTAAAATAATATTGCGAAAGTAGAATTTACAAGCCATCTTGATACTGTGTAGTGGAACCGGCTGCCAAGATAGGTCAATCGTAACATTCCTATAGCACCAGAAATACAAATTTTACAATGGACTGTATACATTTGTATACACGAATGAGGCGTAAATTTAAAAAAATAAATAAACAGTTCTTAATATGTTTGGAGCGAACTGTGAAGCTTTCATGTACAAACAGTGGGGCGCCACATGGCGGGGTTTTAATTGCATTGCCTCGTCCGGTCTCAGTCTTTCAGAAGCAGGCGTCTCTCTCTCTCTCTCTCTCTCTCGCTGACGCTACACAGCTCATGCGTCTAATTCGCATGGATGTAATTTGTTAGGGGTTTTTGTTTCTGCACGGTGTTAATTTTTTTCTTCTTGCTACAAAAAAAATTCAATTAAGTGATGTTGAAATTTGGTATTATTTAAAATTAAGGTAATTAAATACGAACAGCCAGCACAGTATGTGAGAGACACATCATAAGACGTGACTGAATTGCTATTTGATAAGTAGAAAATTAATGAGCCGAATTGAACCATCTGGTATAATGATTGAGCAGGGACTGGGCGAGCGGGATTCCATTCTTATCGGGTGCAAGAATTTAATGCAGTGTCCTTTTAATGTACGTACAAAGAACGCCAGTGTGATATAAGAACCGTGCTGGGCCTAGCCCAGCGTCCAAGAAGCGCTGCGAAATGTAAAGGAAAATGTGTTCAGTAGGCTTTCGTCTTCGTCCTACTTCGCTGAAATGTCGTCAGAAGTTGCCGAAGAATTTTACAGTGAAATTTTATACGTTGAAGTACAACTTGATTTAATAATAAAGTAGCCAACTAGATGCAACAATAATAGGTAATTTTATGAATAATTTCAATCAGCTCAACATGTTTCGGGCGATAATTTCGCCCATCGTCAGGAGCACTAGACTGTGTTTACAGCTTGTGCTCACCGACGATGCTGCCGGCTGGTGACCAACTGGTCACCAGCCGGCAGCATCGTCGGTGCATTATACCACAAGCTGTAAACACAGTCTAGTGCTCCTGAGGGTGGGCGAAATTATCGCTCGAAACATGCTGAGCTGATTGAAATTATTCATAAAATTACCTATTATTGTTGCATCTAGTTGGCTATATATTATATCAGTTATGCACGGTCACACAAACAACAACTTGATTTATTGTTTTCGTCTCTTTGTGACGATCAGTTTATGTCCCGAACTGTCCTTAACTGATGGAGTGTTGATTGATAAACGAGTAGTTATGCCACAGGGAGAGAGAGAGAGAGAGTGACGTCAGAATATCCCTCCATGGAAATGTAAGTGGTTTAAATCTGTGCGTGTCTTAATTCATGATTCTGTCTCGCTGTACTACAAAAATAAAACCGTAATCCAGTAAACATCTGAATAGAGAAATTGTAACGTTTAGAAAAGCAGCAATGTTGACAGTTCCAAAGCCTACCACTTCGAAGCTGTAAATATTTTATGTAGAATGGGTGAGAACATAACGGAGGAAAACATTTACTGAAACTTGTGATAGATGTGAACCAACAGCGCCATATCTCAGGCCGAAGGTGACGTTAGAAACAGCCTTTGTCTCTTCTTGTTTTGCTTCAAGATGGTGAATATCATGAAAAATGTTATTGTTTGTGGTTAGTTCGAATAGAACTACATCTGTTCATGTATAATTAAATTGCACTGACAATATGAAGCACTGAGCTATAAGTACAGACTCGGTCTTGAGTCCCCACTGTTAATTCGGTTGCATCTTATACATATTTTCTGTGCAAATGTACAATACCTTTTGAAATTGGACAATAAATTGTTCAGTTTTTATCTTCATTCTTTACCTCTTTCTTTCTTCCCTATATTCACTTCGTACACTCATCTAGTCACTTCCTTCCTCCTTTAAATCCGTAAACAAAGTCGCATCTTTACGCTTATGATGGCACAGTTTCGAACACAGAGCTGCCAAGTGTCAGCACGTGAAAACTTCTTGCCTGCACGGAAAGAGCCTAGATTAATATGCCATATGTAATTAATACTAAACTGTCATTATGTATCACACGTAGATTAGTTAACAAATTCAATTTTTTCTGACGCCTCCAGATTATATGTTCTACACAGGAGTAATTATATGAGGTTACGTAAATGTAGGCCTACAAAACAAGTATGCATGAAAGACGCATATAAAACTCACTACTTTTGCATCTTCTTTCATTTTATTGGCTTTCGCCATTGAATGCAGGATACAGTTACTTTCTCATCCGTTTATATTCCTGTCTCTACGCTATAGTCAACACGAAATCTACTATTTTAAGATAATTTTTCAGTATTCTTAAGAGAAGACTGCATAGTCGCGTTACCGTTCAATTGCCTCTCAAATGCGGAACTGAGGGACGTGTGTTGGGCCTGACATAGATACTTTCAGCGAAACTATCTTTACATTGGTACATTTTATTTCCAACTTGTCGGTGGTACTGGCCTCGACGTTTCTCAAGAAGAACGGCTACGTAACGTCCACGCTTGACCGATAGAGAGAGAGTCGTTTTTCAAAGATTAAATTAGCTATTACCATTAAGTAACGCTTAAGTTTATGGAGCTCTTGCAGTATTTCATGTACATGCAGTTGCCCTTTACCATGACTGGCTGGAACGATGTGGACAAGAATGTGTGGATCTGATGTTTATTGGACCGTGCATCATTGTGATAACTGAAGAATAAAAAACCAACTAGATGCCACTTGTTATTATATTGTACTTCTTATAGGATCAACATGTTTCGGGTATTACTATGCCCATCATCAGGAGCACGCGACTGTGATGTTGATTACCACATTGGTCGTATCGTTCTTGGTTTGCTGTATGTTGAAGGCTAGGTGCAGTTAGGCTGGAGTGGTGTCCGGGTTGCAGGCTCAAGCACGACGTACTTGAGCCTCCATAGTCGCGAGCTCCTGATAATGGGCACAGTAATGCCCGAAACATGTTGAGCCTATAAGAAGTAAAATAAAATAATAAGTGGCATCTAGTTGGTTTTTTATTCTTCAGTTTCAAGAATGTGTGTTTTACCATGAAATAAGTTCATGAAATAAAATGAGGTTAACCAACCAAGTGTACACTGGCACTTCGCATTATATGGTTCAGAGTTACAATTCTAGTGGACGAAGCCGATAGTTGCTCTATTTGTTTTCTGTCAATAGTAAATTCCTACACGAGAACTGCTAATGCACAATTCATAGACATTTTAGCACCGGCTGGAAATTTCCTGTCCAAATGCATTGCTGTCACCTTCTAAAGGAACCGTTGATTCTACCTTGAAATTACTGTATACGTGTTTGTAACACACTTGAAAACGAAATTTAGTGTATGAGTAAGACATTTTATCATAGAATGTTTATATGCAGGTCGTTAGTTGTCATTTATATCACACGTCTTTGCGATAGTTGGGGGAGCATTATTCTGCCTCTTGATAGATTTAGCGTGTTGGTATATTGCTTTATTTGTTTGTAGCACAAGTTTACAATTTTCCAAAGTACCGAAATATGAAACTTATGTCGATGGCACAAAATACGAGGGAGAGCCAACTGAAAACCTTAAAGTTGCGACAAAAATTCGAACCACAGGTCGACTGTAATGTAAGTTTCAACAATGATACTTATGGTCTGAAGAGTGGTCGACAGGTGGCAGTAAGATACTACATAGAAAAATGAAGTCATTGTGTACCTTTTGTGTTAAATAAATTGCGTGGTAAAACATATTTAAGGTTTTCATGTGACTCACTCTCTTATGTTGAGAGGTCTCAGTTGGTTGTGAGAAAGAAAGAAAGAAAGAAAGAAAGAAAGAAAAATATAAATGGAAATAAAGAGAGGAACAAGTGTAGTGAAAAAGTTATGGTATTGTAGTGAAAAAGTTATGGTATTTAGTGAAAAAGTTATGGTATTGTAGTGAAAAGTTATGGTATTTAGTGAAAAAGTTATGGTATTGTAGTGAAAAAGTTATGGTATTGTAGTGAAAAAGTTATGGTATTTAGTGAAAAAGTTATGGTATTGTAGTGAAAAAGTTATGGTATTGTAGTGAAAAGTTATGATATTGTAGTGAAAAAGTTATGGTATTGTAGTGAAAAGTTATGATATTGTAGTGAAAAAGTTATACAGTTTTTAAATTTTGTATTTTCTTAGATGCTTAATAAATTTAAAAATCCCCCAAAACTAATAAAACTGTTCGATATAAACTCGAACTGCCAGGATGTCGACATCGAATTCCATACAGACTAACGTCACGCCGCAGAGAATTCACTAGAGAGTCTTGTTTTCTGTTACATGTTTCAAGTTAGAAGAAAGCTAATATACTAAGCAGCTAGTGTTAATAAGTCAATAAGCACACTCAATGTGTACCTTAACCCTTAACCTGCTAACGCGGAAAATATAATGAGCTCCTAATAATGCCAGCAGATGGCAGATGGGATTTAACTCGGCATTGAAAGAGTTAACTCTGTACCTTGTACCAGTTTAAACAACGCAACAGATACCACAGAACAGAAGACACTGCAACTAAATCTCTTAGTAACAGCCAACTCCGAGGACATAAGAATTATAACAGCGTCGCTTCTTAGAGAGGACACGGGAGAGTCTATGAAGTATTCATTATAATGTGATGACGAATTCTCGTTCCTCATGTTTAAAATATTAGAATTAATTTACAATGCAGAGAAGCCCCGGACGCTTCGTCCTGCTACCCTAAATATAAATATTCCATTCAAGAGGGCTTCCCGAGTCTATATGCTGGATTTGTGGGAATAGTAGCACTGGGCTATGTTTTGCACGAAGTTAATGCGGAGCAGATTCAATTTAATTCTCTAAGCTAAGTGAATAGTGCAAATATATTGTAGCCACCAAAGAACGCGAGAATTTCTCTTGTTTGTTCGGCTTACAGAGCCACGCTGTTGATAGTATATGTCGGGCTAGAATCTTCCTGTCAAGAATTGCAACGTAAGTTTGTTTATGGAAATTATGAATATATGTAAAATAATATGGTATGTTATTAAAGCTTTCTAAAGCCTTTCACATTTTTTCTACTCTTCATGTCAATGGACGTAACTGTACCAGCAAAATTGCTCCCGGCTGCCATCTCAATACATTATTCACTCAGTCCAATGCTTTTCGCATATTTTTTGTGTGTAAATTTTTCAGGCCTGGGGTACGCGGTGGCGCAGTTGATTGAGGCACTTCGCTAAAAGCCGGAAGTTCGCGGTTTCGATTTCCGATGGTGCCACTGGAATTTTTCATTGGCATATTTCCTCCGGCCATACGATGATCCCGGGGTAAACTCAGCCTCTAAAAGAAATGAGTACTAAGATATTTCCTGGGGATTAAAGGCGGTCGGTGCTTAGGGCTGACAACTTTTCCACTTTCATCTGTAGACTGTCTTGATGTCTGAAAGCCTCAACCACCTGGAATCCTCAGGGCCTGTACAGACCTGTACAGGGATAGCATGATCTTCTTCAGGCCTACTTTACGGTTTAATCTTTTATTGTACCGCAATAAACTTTAATTTTGGTGGTTAATCTTAATGTTTATTTACTTGAGAGAAATTACGGTAGAGCACAAATACATAACTCCAGGATTTGTTCATTTCTACACTACATACTGAATGAGGCCACGTTTTGAAAAAAAACTCCGCAAATTCTCCAATACAGGTCTACGTTTCTCATAGAATAGTCCATTTCACCCTTCGATATACGAAACAGGCTACCGCACACAAATATTCAGTCCATTAATATATCTTTTTCTCCTTTTGGTATATCATTTTTATCACATGTACTTGGAGTGCTGTTGAGCATAGGGACGGACACACAAAAATCACTTCCTTTAATTCTGTACTCAGTATAATCACTACGAGTCAATCTTCGATAATCAGAAAGCCCTTTCTGTTTAATTCGCCCTTCACTTCGTAAAAAATCCAAAACATATTTTATCACTAAGAATGCCTTGCGAGATTGGAGCTCCTTCCAGCGATATTTAAAAAAGATTTAGATATTTTGGGATGTTAACGCCTTGTTGACCGTTATGTAGTTAGCCGTCGTTTTGGAGGCACTGATCTCCTCCGAAGCTTCCGGAACTATTTACCAATCGATACGGCGGAGCGTTCCACAAGGCTTTAATCTTGCACAAATACCGTACTTACTGTGAACAAGACAGGTAATGTAAGTCTAACGGAACACTGAGGCGCATTTGTGCAGCTATTGTTGCAGTAGAAGAGCAAGAATTATTACGTTGTATTCTCTGAGTGTGTGTTTGTAGTCTCTGGTGCCTAGTGTGAAATGCGCATGCTGCGTATTGTCATCTGTGGCCTTTCCAGCTCTACTATATTTTCCCACGTATCTCATAAAGGGCTTGATATTCAAAAAAAAGTTACTGAATGTACAATGTGTGTTCTAATTTCCCCAACTACTTTTATCTGGAACATCTCTCATTCTAAGAAGAACTGGGCGTTATACAGTCAAAAACGTGTATTGGTCTTCACGTGAAGCACCCGTCATTCTTTCTTTTCGCATTTTAATAAAACTCTAATTTTCTCGACATATTTTCGAAAAATACTCAAATACGAAATTTCATGAAAATCCGTCCAGTGGGAGCCGAATTGTTCCTTGAGGACATACAGATGGACAGACGGAGCGATATGACGAAGCTGACAGTCGCTTTTCTTATTCAGTCGATCGTAATGCGTTATTATATCTTAATCCACATTTCTCAATTAGGCCTACTGTCCGAAACATCATGTTCCAGACCCAAAAACATCGCCTTTGTAAAAGAAAACAATTTCGGAACTACACAAACCCAATTATTGCAACCCCAGTCCTGGTAATGTGTTAAACATTTTGTAGTCTTGTTATATGTCGACAGGCTTTGCAGGCACGTCAACAAACAGAGGCAACTCGACAGAATTGCCTCCGCTGGCTTGTTTTGCGAAAAATAACAATCTCATTAGCTAATTACCAAAATCGCGGGCTTTGCAGATCGGGGTTACGTCACTGTCACCGTAATTATCTATTATTCATTTCTCTGCTGATTCAGTTTAATTTAGTTCCTATGGTGTGTTTTAATAACGTTCAGCCCTCGTACTGAATTCTGTGGCAGAGGAATTGCACAGTGAATAATGCACTGTGTTATTTTCTATTATTTATTGTGGCTGGAATATTTGCGCGGAGAAGGGTTACTGAAAAGCTGAAACAAATATATCGATTTTCGCTTTTCAATGCAGCAAAACGCATTCGGTTTACACACAATAGCCTTTTAGGTCGCGAGTGATGTGTCGGAGCTCCAGCATCTATCGGTGGTAAATAGGCCTACAATGTTTTATTTTCATCTCTCTGATGCCTTTGGAATAAGTCTAAGTTAATTTCAACCGTAAGTATGCAAAGTAATAAAAGTATAAATACAACGTGTCAGTCCATAACACAACACCTTATTTTATATGCAATAAAAATAGTATTTTGGCAGGCCTGGACAATATACAATTTTTATTGTATATAAAATAAAATTTTGTGTTATTGACTGACACGTTGTATTCATAAAACTTAGGGATAGAAAACATTAAAAGTAACAAAACTAGCCCAAATATTTCGTACCAGCTTGGTATCCTCGACTTAGCACAAAACAGCATTTAACCTTTTAAAAATTTATGTATCTTAGTAATTAACCAAATTGATGCACAAAATTTGTTTTGCATTAAGTTTATTTCATGCCTCTACATGTTTCGAGCACACTTTCCCATTATCAGGAGGTCAAAATTGCATTACACAGCCTCTGGTATCATCACACCTATAGGTGTGATGATACTTAATGCAAAACAAATTTTGTGCATCAATTTGGTTAATTACTAAGATAAATATACTGAGATGCACGGTCAGCAAAACGTCAAAACGTTTAGAAACTGTTGCACTTTGGACCACTTGAAGGGCCTAAATGAACTTCTGCGTGTTGTAGTGATCATCTTTGCGTAAAAGCGGCACACATATAATAACGAATTTTATTAGAGATATCTAAATAAAACTATTTTCATCCGTCTGCATTTGAAATGTCGTGCTGTGTAATTATTTCCATACGCTTTTCGATTCAGCAAGGATTATTTTCATTTGCCACACCATCTGCACCTTAACAACCAGAGGTAAAACGTTCAGTGTTCACATAAAGATACTATGTAAACCACAAATTACTTCTGACTTGCTATATTTAACATGAGGTTTTAAAGGTCGTGATTCATACCTTATCTCAGTCTACCGGCCCTGACTGGCCAAATAGCGTAAAATTATGTGATTATACTGCCATATGTCACTAGCTTTTAACTCATGTGTATTACATTTGGAGAGGTAACGCCAATATAATATTCGGAAAATCATAAATCAAGTTACGCGCTATCACTTGGCGAAATATGTGCGTTTTGTGTGGTTATCTGCACGTGTATAACAATCGTTACTGTTTGCTCCTTTATTAGCTGGCACTTAAGAATGGAATGTATAAACTTAACATGCAGGAACACAAAATTCAGCAGTGATTGATGTCGTGTCTCCTAACTGAAAAATTACATTTTCTGTGCAGAATTTGTATGCTAGTGTTTTAGTATCAAGCTATACTTTGCCTTCCCGTGCATCGTCGAGATATTATTTGGAATTAGATCGAAAGTGAGTTATTGTATTTTGAAACGTACCGGGTTTACCATTTGAGCGTTGATATTTATTGCTTACTCCTCTCATCCTCAAATTGACTTAAATCATACTAAAGCAGTCCCGTTACAGGCCTGGACAGGCCCAGAGGGTTCCATGAAGTTAAGGTTCCCAGATTTTGTGACAACGGCACAGGATGGTGGTAAGGTTGTCGGCCTTAAGCACCGTCCGTCTTTACCCCCAGGAAATAATCCCGGTACTCATTTCTGTTAGAGACTGAGTCGACCCCAGGGCCATAGTGCGATCGGAAAGATTTTATTTCAATGAAGAATCCACTGACATCAGCTGGGATCGAACCAGCGAACTTCCGATTTGTAGCACAGCACCTTAGCCACTGTGCTACCGCGGTCCCCAAATTATACTAAGACATGCTGAAAGTATTCCTGTTTTAACTAGTCACAGTTTTATTCCTCAAAGTATGTAAATCTGTCCGACTTCTTTCCGTGAGACTTACCAGTGGTTAAAATTTCCCCTGAATGGGTTACGGGCCCAGAGCAAGGTAAGTCCAGTGGTAGGATTGCTACCTTTAGCCTCTGGACCGGCATGTTTAGGGATGGCATTTCCTCCATTCCTGGTGAAACAGTTATACCGATGTGACTTGGTCGTCATTTCCTCGTTTGTGAGAACAGGGTATACCACGAGAAGGTGAGGATGACTGTTGGGTAGGATAGACTATAATATTACGTATCACTACCCCTTACACGCGAGACCGGAACGGGTCAACAAGTGGCCCAACTCCATGAAAGATATATGATGATGAGGTATGTAAATTTACTTCCGAATCCCAGAACTTTTGCAAGTGACCCTGTGGTTTACCATATTTTATATTGCCCTCACACTGTCGTCTGATAAGAAGCGGTGTCATTAACAGAATTCCAAACAAAACGACCGCAAATGCGAAACAAGCTCTCTTGTTCTAGCTATGTTGCCATACCCTCAGGAGCAATAACCACCTGTTAGCGTCTGATGTTGCATGGCCTTTGCAATTACACTCCATAAATCTGAGCGACTGTACTGTCTGCATGCCGTTGCTTGTCAACCGTCTCGCAGTAGTATGACTTGGATCGCATAAGTGGGTGATAATTTTCATAGGTGTAGTGTTAGGGTGTGAGATTTGGGGTTCTTGCGGTTGTGATTTTGCAGTCCGGAGATCTGGTGCCTCCATCTGCAGAGTAGAAGCCCCTAAAGAACGGTAGAAGTTTCCTTCTGCGCTACGGTACACATCCAGCACACTCAAGGTGCTGCATCTCAGAAGAGAATATTATTCATTTGTACACTTGTTTTATGACATGTAATTTGAAGTAGACGGGTAGAGTAGTCATAATCAGCAGTGTGAAAACGTATTTTCTTGCTGATCGAAGACATTCAATTGTTTTCACAAGTCATTAATACAACAGAATGCAGAGTAACACAAGTATTTTATTATAAAAACAATAAATTTTGTTTTTTAATAAAATCCCTACATGTTTCGACACCATTGGGCCGAAACATGTAACATTGTTTTCACAAAAAGTATTATTTTCATTATAAAATATTTGTGATAGATTTCTTCTATAATGTCTTTTATTCATAAATGATTGTCTTAGTTCTGCTGCACGAAATACAACTTTAATGATTATACACTCAGACCGACAGTTCTTCGTCTTTAATGATTATACATGTCAGACCGACAGTTCTTCGTCTTTAATGATTATACACGTCAGACCGACAGTTCTTCGTCTTTAATGATTATACAGGCCAGACCGACAGTTCTTCGTCTTTAATGATCATACAGGCCAGACCGACAGTTCATCTTTAATGATTATACATGTCAGACCGACAGTTCTTCGTCTTTAATGATTATACATGTCAGACCGACAGTTCTTCGTCTTTAATGATCATACAGGTCAGACCGACAGTTCTTCATCTTTAATGATTATACACGTCAGACCGACAGTTCTTCGTCTTTAATGATTATACAGGCCAGACCGACACTTCTTCATCTTTAATGATTATACAGGTCAGACCGACAGTTCTCCATCTTTAATGATTATACATGTCAGACCGACAGTTCTTCGTCTTTAATGATTATACAGGTCAGACCGACAGTTCTTCGCCTTTAATGATTATACAGGTCAGACCGACAGTTCTTTATCTTTAATGATTATACAGGTCAGACCGACAGTTCATCTTTAATGATTATACAGGTCAGACCGACAGTTCTTCTTAGTACCAATTAATTTTTTAATTTACGTACTTGTAAATTTAAGCGGCCATGACATTTTCAGTCATTGTGTGTAGATCAGTACAGTTTCAAGGGAATAAACTGACACAATTTTATTCCCGGTGGTGGCATTAGGAATTTACTGTTACATGTCTCTAATCCATTCCGCCTTTCATCCAGTGGTTATCCAGCATTATTACCGCGGCGCCTGAAGTTAAGCACTCATTATTATAGTCTCCCAATATTAATAATAGTAATACGTCTTCATGACGCGGTGCTGTATATATATATATATATATATATATGTCTTCATGACGCGGTGCTATATGTATATGTCTTCATGACGCAGTGCTATATATATATATATATAG
>Ga0123354_10013115_pt1 | contig 12847 bp, 12 predicted proteins | sample TergutLab28metaG_2_FD_97872 | JGI IMG/M metagenome (GOLD analysis project Ga0123354, IMG submission 97872) | Labiotermes labralis P4 segment gut microbial communities from Petit-Saut dam, French Guiana - Lab288 P4 | ecosystem: Host-associated > Arthropoda: Insects > Digestive system > Gut ...
ACTGGAATAGTGAAATTAATATGACTTTTAATAGTGTAACTTTAGCAAGGACGATATAGCTCCCTGATGATGGTCCTAGGACCGAAACATGTCGGAGCGTTTTTAATGTTTTAATGTTTGAAGGTGTAAATTTTATACAGTTATATAAGTGCAGTGGTTGGTAAAATAATTGAGTGACTTGACAACATGCACGGTATAACAACTAAAAAAATGGGAATAATATCTTTGCTCTATGTCGTTTGGCTTGTATGGAATGTATCCTCAACATCAAACAGAGTGTAGTTGCATGTTTAAATTAAATGTAACAGGTTAATTGATTCACAGTATTTCTTAATAAGTCTGACAGGTCTCAAATAGAAGAGCTTGATAAAACCATTGAGAGTATGACGAAGGAAAAACAAAGGCTGCAGTGTCTTGTAGAGAGTGTTCAGCGCCGTGCAGATGACTTGGAAAAGACAAATGAAGTAGCCACTCAGCAGGCAGAAACATGGAAATTAGAGGCCCAGCTTGTTCCACAGCTGCGAACTCAGTGCAGTACAAGCCAAGCGAAAGTGGAAAGTTTGGAAAGGGAGAACCAGAATGTACAAAGAGAGCTAGCAAGGTTACGGGAATCTGTTGAGGTAAGACTAAATAAAACTTGCAGTTTTCTGGTAGGTGGTGCCATGTGGTTTTGTTCCTAAGCATTGGTGATATATTTACCTGACCACTTCATCTTCATAGCCATTGCCTTGAGAACCTCAGCTCTTACAAGAGGAATTAAATTTTAGAGCTCTCATTGCATTAGGATGACTTAACAAATATCAGATAATGAGAAGATGATGTCTGACTTCAGTGTTTAAGGTTTGGCCACATATGTTCAGGTTGTTCCACTTTGGTCATTACCATGAAGATGGCACCTGCTGTCATGTCAAAGTGCTGGAAGAGCTTCAACATTTGAAGTGGTTAAACTCAGTAAGCCACAATTTTGCATCAGACTTAGGCCACAAAAACCTGGGACTGGGAAGATAAGCAGATAATATTGTCTGGAAAGTTGTATGGACGTAACATTGACTGTCTTATTAGTTAAAAAATGTAGACTGGGAGGTTGGCATAGTGATTTTGGAAGGAGAATGATACTTCATTGTATCCTACATCTGTGGAAAGCAGATGAAGTAGCATGAAGTACAGGAACACGTTTGTATAATGTCATCTGGTAGATTTTTACAATGTTTTGGATGAAGCTGCTGCTTCAACTTCAGTTGGTCCTGAAGGTGGGAACAGCATGTTCTTTTGAAATGGTAAGTATGTGTGGAAATTACACAGTGTTGTGTTCTAGAAGACCACAAAGTAAATTTCTCATCTCATGCAGACATTGTTGCATTGTTTAGGGTAAAGATGTGGCTCTTGATCAGTTTGCAAGTGAGAGGACATCCCAGGAGAAGGAGAGAAGCCGATTGGCTAAGGAACTGGAAGAGGCAGATGTTCAGATTGCTAGGCATGTAAATAATATTGTGTATTATTTGAATGTTAAAAGTTTTCAAAACCAGGATTGTTCCAGGTATAGATGGGTTTTGTACTTTATTTTAATTCAGGTATACCATCTTCTGGATATGACACCATGTATTGGTAGATGGTACAAATGTAGGTACCTGGCTACCAAACCACACAGTGTCACATCACAGCCTTACTGGTCTAAAATGCATGGTTTGAGGTTATCATACTGGTAAGTCTGATAACCTTTAACCAACTTACCAGCATGATAACCTCAAAGCACACATTTTAGATCATTTAGGATAGTATACCAATAAATGGCATGAACATATATAAATTACTGCCAAATCCTGCACCCCATAAGAAACAATCATAATGTAATTCAGACCCTTTTCTTGTAATTTTTTTAATAAATTAGAATGATATTTATTTAGAGGTTATGAAGCAGTACCTATGGCAGGTGCGAAACATCCACTGAATTATTATTATTTGAAATATTGCAGACTTTCTAATTGCTAAACTGTAACATTTTGTCTTGCTTTTTGTCTATAAGAGCAGATGAATCTGATCAACAGATAAGAAAATTTATAAAATGTTACTTTTATGTTAGTTTGGTAATGTGTTTCCCCTTCTGCGTGTAATTAGGCTTCATGAAGTGGAGCGAGAGAGTCAGGAGCTGGCAAGTCGTGCAGCTGTGGACAGAGAGACATTGGCTGCACTGCAGAGCGATCTGGTTACCCAGAAGCTCAACACTCAGCAACTGAGAAGCAGTTTGGAAAAGATGGGGCTAGACTTTGATCAGCTGATGGACCCAGATGTTGCCCTAGAAAGGTATGTTCTATCAGAATTTTCCATTTGTCATTCAGAAGTGTAAAGCCATTTAATGTTTAATATTGTATGATATGTACTGAACTGACAAGTTTGAAGTATTTGCATGCTTTTAGCAGATACCTTGTTTGAACCTTTTTTGGTGCCATCTGTCATGACACTCATATTTTACTGTCTTCAGTCTGTCCAGGCAGGAACTCTGAGAGATCATTTCGGAGGGAAATGGAAGGGCGTACTTCATCTTGGAGTAGTTAGGATTCCCAAATGCATTTCTTAAGAGATTTTACTTATGTCATTGGCCTGGAAAATTTATTAATTTAGGGTGCACGTTTTGTAGCAGGGCAGGTAAAGTTATGTATCTGTAGAGGGCCCAACAGCAGCATCAGTGAAAATGGAACATGAAGTGCTATACCGTGTTTTGCGTGAAGATGTGCACTTACATTTGTGAACTTATAACTTGGTTTTGTGGCTCTTATCTGAGCACTGCTTAACCATTGGTATGACTTTCTGACACCAGATATATCTCTTCCAATTGTTTGATAAATTTTCTTTGTTTTTTAACATTCTGTGTTTAGCTGGGGACTCATTTGACAAGTGTAAGTGAATGAGTAGCACTGTCTGCAAGTAACAAGGCAGTTAGGAGCATAAGTTGAGAATGCAGACTGTAATATATAGCTTGGCAATAAATTTGTCTGAGAAAAGTACATTCACTTCTGTGAGATTTGAAATCTCGTAACAGTGAGATTAAAAATTCCTGATTTATGGAGTGTGACAACTGTACAGTTTGGTAGATTTGTACAACTGTTTGGAGGACTATACTGCCTCCATTATCAGGTTAGAGAATGGGAATTCCTCTGGATCTGCCAAACTTCATGGCATTGTGCCTTTGAAGAAAGTAATCCACATTAATGTTTTGTGATCATATCTCTGTATGTTCTTGCTGTGTTTTTCCCTTCTTTGGAAATTAAATGGTGATGTGTAATCAGATTTTGCTAATTTCAGGACTGTGTCCAGCCCAGAAATTGTACGAGGTGTGATTGAGCTTCTTGCAGAAACTGATTGTGTAGTGAAATGTATCTGATTTCAGGATAGCGTCCAGCCCAGAAGTTGTACGAGCTGTGAGAGAACTGCTTGTTATTGAGGACCTGACAGAGCTGTGTAGACATTGCAAGTTAACACAGCAGGTTACTGCTGAGGACCAGAGTGGCAATGAGGGACCTGATCAAGACTTGGAAACTCTTAGGTCCGAAAATGAGTATTTGAATCATCAGTGTGACGAGTTACGTCAGGAATTAGCAGTATTACAGAGTTCAGCTGATAGTGTTCATTCCAACAATGCTAAGTTGCAAGTGACTGTGGCAACACTGGAGTCACAAATATCATCCCTTTCCTCTCAACACACTGCGCTGCAGCTAGCCAACTCTCAGCTGGTTGCTGAAAAGGATGAGGTAAACTTATTAATTATAGTGACTGAGTCTGTCCCAAACCTGCTGGCAGATCCAATCTGTATGTGTTCCTTGGTGTGAGGTAGCATATTGTATATCCGTTTGACGCCTAACGACCCCTATAGGGGTCATACCGCACTGCTAACCTCTAAAGTTGCATTTTATATATTTATTCAACAAATATAGGTACTGAATATTTTAAACATGGTATATACCCTCTGTTTTTTTTTTTCTCTTCAATATGCAGTTTGTTTCATAATTCTAACTTATTTGGTTCCTGTATTATTCACATTTTATATACAGGGTGTGCTAAAATTAAAAAATTAATTCCAGTGCCAAAAGGATATACCTCTGCTGATTATTACTTTTACAGCTTTTGAAGGATCGCAACCTGCAGCAGTCTGCACGCCAGCAGTTGCTTCAGGACCAACTGACACTCCAGTCCCTGCATGAGCAGTTGACTACAGAGTATGAAAACCTATTGAGAGAGAAGGAAGGACTGAAGGCAACGCAACGAGACCTGCGCAATGAAGTAAAGTCACTGAAAGAACTCTGCACCCGACAGGAGGCGTCCCAGGCTTTGTTGGAACAAGAAAAAGAAAAACTGAAGGCAGAATCCCGGTCGCTTGGAAATTTGAGGGCAGAACATTCCAGGTTAAAAGTATGTTCTGTAACTGATGCAGAATTGGATGGTGGTTGTCTAGGCATGTTTGTGGGACTGGACAGGATTGGGTTGGTGTACCTTCGCTAATGAAAGTGACTGCTCTTTTGTTTTCTTGGTTCTTTTGTGGCACAATATGAAGTTGATGAAATTGTTGCCTGATGTCACTGATCACTGTGAGTGACTCACAATTGTCACTCCATTTTGCTCCCGTCTTAGTTCTGTTTTCAGAAGCTGTATGACATTGCAGTCTGTTCACATAATTAATATCCTTATGCACTGCATAGGCACTAAACATACATCTTGCCAGCCAGTTTTAGCAAGAACCTTGAACTAAACAGTGCAATTCATTGCATGTGTTTGGAGATACACAGACTGTTCTATATTATGCCATACCACATGTGCATCGGTGGTTTAATAATATAAACAAGGCAGGCGATATACATACAACGTAACATTGAGGTGTGTTGTGCAACCATTGTTGCAGTGTAAAATCAATAAATATTACATATTTTGAGTATATGTTTATAGCTTTAGGTACCCAGCATGCATTGTGCATGTCCATACTGTCATCTATGGCCTGTCCGGCTTTACAGCGTTTTTCCACATTATCTCATAAATGGCACAATTTTGTGTATATATATATATATATGTGTGTGTGTGTGTGTGTGTGTGTGTATAGAACAAAATGTGTCTTTTGATTTTCTCTACAATGTTTATATGAAACATTTCTCATTCTAAGAAGAATTTAGTGAGATATGATCAAAAATGTATATTGCTGTTCATGTGAAGTACCAATTATGTGTGTTAGATTTTAATGAAATTCTAATATTCTGGACAGATTTTTTACAAATATTGGATTGCAAGAATCCATGAAAATCCATCCAGCGGGAGCCAAGTTTTTCCATGCTGACGGACGGACGGATGGACAAACAGAGATGACAGAACTAATAGTTGCTTGTCGCAGTTTTGCAAATGCTCCTAAAAATGTATAATAGTAAATGATTTTAATGGTGAAAGGGCTACCATTGTGAGAGCCCAGGGTTAATCAGTAGGTAGCCTCAAGCAAAGAAGAAATTAAACTTGGCTATGTATTATATTATATCATATTAGGTGTGCCTGTGAATACTGTGGAAGTCGTTAACTAATGACTTATTGAACTGGATCAAAGTACCAAGCAGAAACAATTGTAACGTAGCATTCATCTTATATTTAGGAAGTGCCTTTACATGAATTTTGGCTGTGATTTTGTATGATCACCTCATTGTGCAAGGTATTAAAAATCATCATCATATATCTTTCGTGGAGTTGGGCCGCTTGTTGACCCGTTCCGGTCTCATGTATCCAGAAGTCTCTTCAAAGGTCTACCATGATTCCTTCTGCCAGTTGGGGAGTAGTATTTCATTACCCTGGGTAATCTATTTCGAGGCTTCTATTTACGTGTTGTATCCAGCTTCTCTTGTATTCTAATAATTTGTCCAAAATTGGTGTTATTTTTAACTCCTTTGCAATTAGGTATTAAAAATTAGGTAGCAAATGCCCTGATTCCAAGAACTTTATTCTGCCTTTGATGTGTTCATGGCAGTGAGCTAGCAGATGGTACAGATCTTTGTAGTCACTACTGACATTTAAACATTTGTCCCTACCTGGCACCAAAGCTTGCATCTTAGCTAGAAAAAATCAGTGCTGTGTCTGTAGCCAGGAGGCAACAACCTACTTAGTGTTGGCATCTACTGCAAACCTCTTGCCAGTCAGGTGTCTTGTATGGGATCCAAACAGATGGAAATCACTGGATCCAGTAGCACCTACTGGAATTGTGAATGGTTACAGCACTACAGCTGGGAGGTTATGGATCACCCTCCCTATAGTCCTAATTTCCAGGCACAGTGGCCATCCTGGCTGAGATTCAAACCAGACATTTCCAAAATACATGTTGGAAGCATTACTACTTCAGCCAATTTGCTGGATATGTGATGTGCAATCATAAATCAGTAATATATTATGTTTCATGTGGACTCTTTCAGTTTTAATTCTCTTTCTGTTATGTTTGGTCACATTTCAAAGTCTGCTTTTTTTTTTTTATTACGTTCGTATATATATCTTAATTTGATATCAATTCCATTTTTATTTATCATCAGGATGACTTTCGTAACTTGTTCACCACAAATGAAAAATTGAAGCAGGAGTATCGTAGCCTCCAGGAAGAGTATCGGTCTCTTCGCAGTGAAAATGGTGCCTTGAAGCTGCGACAGACAGAAATGCAAGGGGAATTGGCCAAATCTGGTGATCACAACACTCTGCTAGAAGTTGAAGTATCAAAGCTGAACAGCAGATGTGAGGTACATTAGGCCATTGAGCTACTTATTACAACTTCTGTCCATGTAGTAAACTACTGTAGACTAAAATTGAATTTTGTTGTAGTTTGGTTTTTCAGGTGATGAAAATATAGTAACTGCAGTAAAGCCTCTCTGCTCCATGCTGTATATCATGATGGGTGTTGTGGCTTTGATTACAATCCTGATTAGCAAGACAGAAGCTTGTAATAATCAAGACTTGGCTGTTATCAGGTTTTTGGAGCATGGAAGGAAAAACCAGGAGAGAGAGAGAATGTAAAAAATAAATATTTTGGAAGATAAATTAATAACTAACAGAATAAGGTGATATGGTTGCATTTTAATTAAGAATGAATAAAGACCAGAATTCCAAAGAGCAGTTTGAACTTAAAACAAAAAAGAGAACTCCCAGGAGGAAGAAACAGTCGGGATGAAAGTGGTAAAATGGTAAAGTGATCCTGTTACAGGCCCGGTGTGGCCCAGAGGGTGGGTAGAGGTATAGCTCTACTCTTCCATGACCGAGGCACTAGAAGGGGGTGAGTAGTCAGCAGGATGCCCTGGCCTCACTTTACCCTTGGGATAGACCCGTTACCCATTTTACAGTAGGCTGGGTGGGCCCTAGGGCCAGTCTGGGCTGGCAGAAAATCTCATCCCCACTGGGATTTGATCCCGGACCATCCAGCCCATAGTCAGTGGATGGAAGTGGTAGGTTAGGAAATACATCACATAGGAGAAAGGAAGAATGTGGAAAATAAGGAAGGGGAGTGGGAGGAGTAGCTTTGGGTAGAGAGCTAGTGAAACTGTGTTGCTAGACAACACTGTGGGAGGAAGAACAACCAAGAGTTAAAAAGTTAATTGTAATTACTGTTAACACACCAAAGTAGGGTAGGTACAATGAGGCACATTTTGTTTTGCTATGTCAGACTTCTTTGTGATCTCCATAGCTCGCAATCAAGCCCTTCATTTTCTCAAGAACAGGTCCTTTATTATTTGACTGCACTCCTATTAGAGGCCATAATTGACCAAATTAAGTGACATCTATCCAGGTTTTTTGGATTTCAGACTAGTGACACTTCACTGTAGCATGTTGGTTGACACAATTCGTAATTAGTTGTTAATAGTGTCTAGGCACTGGCCCAATGATGACTGAGGGCATGTGGCTTCATTGCCAACATAAAGAAGAGATATTTCTGTTCTCCAAAACATCCAGAGAAGCTCTGGGGTGCAACTAGTTCCCTATGCAGTGGGTACCAAGATCTCTTCCCTAGAGTAAAGCACCCAGGGTGTGGCACAACCACTTAACTTAATCTAGTGCTGAAGTTAAGAATTGGTGGAGCCATGCTGCTGCTGCTGTGATATGCCATCATGGCATGGTACCTAATTAGTCAAATGGACACCTTTACTTTTACCCCTGTTGTAGATGTTGCTGCAGATGAACACAGGACTAGAGGATGACCGTCGTTCCTTGATGGATCATGTTTCACTGTTGCTGAGTCAGTACCATGAGTTGCTTACTCACTCTCTGGAGGATAAGGAACATTATCACATGGAGGAGAAGATATTCACGTGAGTAACCACGCTTTGTTGTTGTAGTAGAAAACTCAGTATGGGAGAGTTTTCCAGGTATGATCTGGTAACAGTTCTGACCTCTGTCCATTTGGCTAGGGTGAAGGAATCCACTTCTGGTTAGAATCCTGTTTACTGCAAATAACAGGCTGATAATGAGGGTTGTGTCTAGCAGAGGGAATGTACAGCTTAACACTTTCTGTGCCAGGTAATTAGGTGTAATTTATCCTGTCAGCCAACCATTTTAGTCAAAATATCTATAGTTAAAAATAGATTAGGCCTTACGTGCCATCTACTGGTAGGGCAATTCAGCTACATAACTGCTTGAAGTATGCAAGATGTGGATGTGTTTACCAGTGATGGCATTCAGAAATATTGTGAAAAATGTGTTGAAAACCAGGGTGAGTTAATAACTGAAGTGTTGCTTAGTGAGGACAGACTTGCTGTCCTGGAAAGATCTGGAATCAGAGAGAGAATGTGGTAACATGGACTGCAGTTGAAGGTGAAGGTCTCATCTTTCCTTCGTTCATGAAACCGGTTATTTTGTGAGAGGTAAGGTAGAGGGAAGATATAAAAAAAAAAAATCTGCATTGGTTGAGCCCAGTTTAAAACACAAGTCCTTTTAGTATGGAACTGCAGCATTATCCATAAACCAACAGGCTGGCATTATTTGAAAGTTAAAGTGGTCACAGAAGGAAATCACATATTCCAGCATCCAAGAATGACAAGTAAAATTTATTTTTTAGTGCTGAATATGTAACATGAAAATTGAGTGAACTGTGAAAGTCTTACTGTGATGCATGTTACAGTGAGCACATGGTTGCCATTGTTGATCATTCTGTCTGGTTTCTCTTAAACAGGGACAAACTGAACAATCTGTGTCGCCAGAAAGAAAAGCTGGAGGAGAAGATCATGGAACATTATCGTAAACTGGACAGCTGTTCAACAAAGAAGTGAGTACCTTCGCTGTGTTTCGTCTATCAGTCTAAAAAATGCAGTTGCACATGAAAAATTCTGAACCTCGGTTTTGTTTATGTATTTCCTGTCATTATATTCTGGGAATTTGATGAAAATGTATTTTGTATAAAAAATAATATAGTCTATAATCAGTGAGTGATTCACTATGAATTGGACATTCAGGTTGTTAGGGTTCAATTTCCAGCAGGTTCAGTAGCACTTTTTGCTTCACCACAATATCCAGAGCTGCTCTTGATTCACCTCTGTTTTATCAATTGGGTGTCACAGAGGGGAAGGAAGGAAGAGAGGTAGTTGTTACAATAGAATGTAGAAAGAAGGGTGTAGGACATATCAAAGTACAATGTATAATATTCAGAGAATGCCTGCAAATGCAGCACAGTTACATAATACGTCCTCCCAAAGACAAAATCTACTATTGTAGAGTAAACAGCAGACATAATTACAGTAGTAACAGGTGCTTAGCTATTTTTTATTGTATTGAGATAACTCAAATTTCACTGCACAAAAAAAGATGTGCATGTATCAACATTTATTAAGATGTGTTTCAACAGTGTGTTATGAGCTGATATCAAAATTATGATTTGTAACCTGTTATGTATACTGTTGAAATTATTACTGTCTCCTAGTGTAGTTTGTTTTCTTTATTTGTTCAGGAAGAGTTTTGGTGCTACTCTTGTGAAAAGAGTCAGAAAAGCTGGTTCAGACTTCATGAATAAGGTGCCAAGAGTAAGTACACAAGTGATGGAAAATGAGAAGTTATTAATTATGTGTTCTCTTGTGGATGTTTGGATGTTGTAAGGTGACAGTAATGGGACAGTAGACACCACTGGAATAAGCAGTCTGAAGTTGGCTATTGTGGCATCCCTAAATTTAATAAACTGTTAGAGCACTGAGTGAAAAGATCAAGTAAGATATTTATTTACCTTTTGTTACCCAGTAATTATTGTTAATACCCAAGATGAAAGGTAGGACATTATGCAGATTGTGTGCTAGTTCATGGTGCTTTATGAGCTATCACACCTTTAGGTCATTTTTTTCTCTATCATATAGCCTCTTTTTCTTCTGCCTTTTGAAGACATTATGCAGTTGTTGCTGCAGTTATTTAATCTTGACAGTATGAGCTCTTTTCCACTCTAAAACACCAGCACAAGTGACTCATCGCTGCTGAAAATTACACCCAGAAATTCTTAAACTGTGCTGTGACTGCCCTTCTTCCCTGCACAAAAAGCAAGGAACCCACAGTAATCCAACCTTAGAAAAATTTTTCCCTGTACAAATAGTGACATTACTCTTGAAGTTGTATAAACAGCTTATGGAAGTTTTGAAGCTTTTACATGTTAAATTTGAGGATCTTTTCATCTGGGGTGTGACATGACGTCACAGGGCGACTGATGCTCAACATTTTTTCTGTAGCAATCTTTTATTAATTTTTAGCAGTTACCTAACTCCCCAAATACCTTCATTGTTAATTTTGTCTAATTTATTGCATCATTTGACATTTATTAAGAGTTTCATTTCCATTGCCTGAATTTTTCTACCATTTTTATTGTTCTTGGTCCAGGTTTTATTGTCATATAAAAGTGTGGGCATCTTATTTGTCTTATTTGCAAACTGTACAGACTTTTCTTAGCCTAATCTGGTTATATACAGAAAATTCTGAATGCAAGTTTTACTAATGTGAGGAACACTTAGGGTGTTAATTGTGTTTATGCAGCATCAGTGAGACTTAAGCTTGCAAGTATTTGGAATATGTACAGGGTTGTGCGGAGCCGACTGACACATTTCAAAATGGTTATAGATAATATATGGAAACAGGAAAAAATAACCGAAACCATCTATAAATACGTCCAAGTATGCTATTTATTACCCACAGATTACAAGCTTATTTTCTGAACATCAGGCAGATGGCCTTCGTTTACATCAGTGCATTGTTGCAAGCATGTCTGGAAGTTGCCATACACGCGCCTCCGTAGGTCCTCTTCAGTAGCCGAAACTTCGTCAACAATGGCTCGTTTGAGTTCTTGAATAGTCATGATACGCCTCTGGAACACACGGTCTTTCAAGAACCCCCACAGGAAAAAATCTGGTACAGTAAGGTCGGGCGACCAAGCAGGCCAAGCAATGTCGCCGAAACTATGAACACAGGTAACACGTTGTTGCACGTTCCAACACTCCTAGGCGACTGACCATATGAAATGGCCTCCTCTCCTCTACTGTTCCTCTTCCCGCCAACCACGACACGCTATCACGCCAGCGCAGTATTCAAATTTGAATTGTGTTAGTCGGCTCTGCACCATCCTGTATGTTGTGTATCTACTGATCACCATTTCATTCATTACTTTGTAGAGCCGTCGATCGTGGCATGAAGACAGCAAGCGTGCTGAGAGTCAGGTGACGCTATCCCACGGGTCAGAATCTGGAGAAGGAGGCAATGAATCAGATGTTAGTTTAGATGATTTGAAGAGTCAGTTCCTTCCAGGTTTGTATGCTTGTACAGTTTTATGCAGCAGGTCTGAAAACAAACCTGTTTTTATGAAGCATCTTCAGACATATTTTGAGGCACATGTAATTGCATGTTGCTGGCTGGAAGCAGGCATATTATTACCATATTTTAACATTTTATCTTCTATCTTTGTACCTAGTGATAGAATTCTGTCTCTAATAGGACTTTTTTATGATAGTCCAAATATTCCACGTTCGGGGATTTGTACTATATGATATAGAAAGCTGACATCAAGACAAGTAAATAAAAAAAATATATGGAACTAATCACACTCCGGTTGTGAAAGTGTGAAAGTAAAAGTTTTTCCATTGCTTATTTAAGCACTATGAAGGCATCTGGGGGATTGGAGGTTCAGCTCCGTGCATTTAGCCTTTACAATTAGTGTGCATAGTGACAACACAATTCTGTGGCTTCACCCAGTTTTCACCCACGCCATATCCTTATGTTCTTCAGAATCGCAGAATTCGCATGGCCTAGCACAAAGCACGTTGAGTCTAGGCAGTGCAGGGACCCGCAGAACGGTGTACTACACAGGAGATGACAACAGTGCAACAGGAGACACAGCACAGGAATCATACGTAAGTTGTTAGTAGCTTTGTTCATGCTGTTTCAGGGCACAGTTTTGAGGTGCGTCATCCCTGTTGTGTTATTAGGATAACAGAACCAATGTGGTATGTGTATGTATCGTCAAAACACAACTATATTTGAATAAAGAGAGACCAACTTCATGTCACTTGCTTTATTATTTCATTATTTACTGTTCAACATGTTTCAGATGTTAATACAACCATCCTCAGGAGCTTGTGATGTATTTGTTGAGTTATTTCATGGGTTGTATTGCTCTGGTTTGATGTGTGTTGGTGTTACGTTGAGGTTTGGCGGAGGTGGTGTGGTATCCATATGCAGGCTGAAGCACTGGGGGTTTCATCCTCAGCAGATACTGGAAGCCGCTGCTGCACAAACTCAGGGAGAGGAGGCATCCGCCGATTACACCACAGTGATCCCACCCGCACTCGCACTTATATACCTGCCCCTTCCACAACCTGTTATGCACCTACCCGCC
>Ga0123354_10013116_pt1 | contig 12847 bp, 2 predicted proteins | sample TergutLab28metaG_2_FD_97872 | JGI IMG/M metagenome (GOLD analysis project Ga0123354, IMG submission 97872) | Labiotermes labralis P4 segment gut microbial communities from Petit-Saut dam, French Guiana - Lab288 P4 | ecosystem: Host-associated > Arthropoda: Insects > Digestive system > Gut ...
AGAAAAAGACTTCCCCCACCCCTAAAACGTTTAGGTTTGAAAAATCTGAAGGCAAAGTCATGGCAACGGTTTTCTGGGATGAGAAAGAACTTCTGATTTTAGAATTCATGCCACAGAAGACTACCATAACTGGACAGACCTATGCTAACACAATTACCGCTTTGCGAGAGGCCACCAAAGAGAAAAGGCGAGGAAAGCTCTCAGCAGACTTGCTGCTCCTTCATGACAACGCGCCAGTGCACATGTCTGCAAAATCTCAAGCTGCCATTCGGCAATGTGGGTTCCAACAGCTAAAACACCCACCCTATAGTCCAGACCTAGCTCCCTCGGATTATATTCTATTCCGAGTTATGAAAAAATTTCTTCGGAGCAAACGATTTTCAAGCGATGAAGAAGTCAAGGAGGCAGTCAAGACCTGGTTTGAAGAGCAGTCAAAAGATTTTTTTTCCAGGGGGATAAAGTCGTTGCAACAAAAGTGGGCGAAGTGTATTGAGATATTAGGGGACTATATTGAAAAATAAATAATATTTTTTTTGTCAGAAGTTGTTTCTTTCTTACTCAGGTGGATAAATTATTGAATACCCCTCGTATGAAGATGGGACAGACAGAGTGTTCCCAAACGTCGGCACAGAAAATTCAGACGCCAGGGCAAAAACCAAAAGAAAGAATACAACATAAACAACAAGGCGAAACTGTGAAATCGTCTTATGTTCCTTTTTTCTATCTTTTCAATATTGATTTTCTTATTTATTTCTCCCCAACTTGTTCACTTCTCCGTATTCACGTGTCTACTTATTCATCCTACTTCTTCCCTTTCTATTCGCGTATCTTCCTTCTTTCCTTAAAATTTTACCTTTAACGATTTATTAAATTTATTTTTCCGTGTTTAATTTCTTTGTCGATTCGCTTCCTTCTCTTGTTACTTGTGCCTCTTTCTCGGTTTGGTTATGTCTCTCTACCATCTTCCACTTGAACAACACTTACATTTTGTTATTTCCTTTATTAACGTTATGATTCCCTTTGCCATTCCATCTACCCTAGTCTCTCTTAGATACAATTTTGTGTTATGTATCCGCGTCCTCATCATTGCAACTCATGTCCTTTGTGTTTCTTATTTCTTTTGTCTCTGTAGCATTTTATTATCGTTTACATTCTCTTTATTTTGCGAGTACGCTTACTGTCGCCACGTAATTCGAGTCACTTCAGTTATTTCAGTCACTTTGTTAAGAAATTAATGGCTGTAAAAAATAACTGTCCTGTTATTTCTTTTCCCTGCAGACTATAAGAAGGTTATATCAACTCCAGTGGCGGAGCAGTGGCGGACACTGTGTATGTAAGGATGGTATAGCGAGTTACAAACCATCTTATGACATGGAATTTTTTTAGAGATTTTTGTTTGTTGTCGGTTTAATCTTTCCAGTCTGTAGGTTTCTGCATGGGCTGTGTCTGCCCGGGGGCATAATTCTTACAACATCTACATGAATTTTTTTCCTGATTAAGCGAACTCTAAAATTCAGAGACCAGTGGCCTGAAAAAATAAAAATACTCCTACCATTACCCTTAAATACAATTGTTGTTCATTCGACAATGACCTTAACATCAAAGACAACTTACACTGCTTTGAATTAATCCGCAGTTCCTCGTCGTGTGAGTACCACGGTGTGTGTATGACCCTGTCATTTCAAAATAGGTCTGAAAGACAGTTTTTGTGATTGTGGTTTAGCATATTGTTTTCCAGATTATTCCAAAAAAATGTCAGTCGATTATCCTGCAGTACACCACAGTTGCTTCCTTCTAACTCGTTCCAGTTTTGTCGAAAGAAAATCATCTACAATTTGGCACTTCGTAACCTTCGAAATTCAAAGTCGTCCTTATACGAGCCAAGAATCATTAACGATTTTTTTATAATGTCCTTACACAAACGCTGGCCAATATACGTTTTTCTTCTTGTCTGTTTATATTATGACGCTGCTCGGCTTTGTAAATTGTTTGCCGTCAAATGCTTAATGCAATGAATATTCCTAGGTGTATAATTACCTGTTATTTTCATGAAATGCGTCGGCATTCAAGTATCAGCAGCAAAATAGTTAGTTTTCCGAAAATTATATAGAAAAGGTCGTGGCCCGTTTTATTTAATTTCAAATCTTGACTTTGTTCTGGATAGAGAAAGGAAAGCCACGAAACCCTCTTAGCGTGGCCGGGCTCCAGACCGAGAATCTCTACCGGCACTTTTACAGAAGAAACAGAATTGCGGACTACAGATACCGCGATGTCACTGGATCTGAAGCACATAAAACAGCACATTCCCCCAAAATAACTCAAACAGCAGTTCCATAGTTATTCGTTCAGTATAGGTAGAGGGATTAATGGTCCAAGGTAACTCAGTGACCAGTGAAAATTTTCAGTCCCGTCCACGATAATTTTCAGGTATTAATCATACCTTCTTTTTTTCAATGACATACTTGACCTTATCCACTACAGAGAAAGTTGTGCAGGCACACAATGTATAACAAAACTAATGTATAATGTATTACTATATTTTATTCATTGTGGGCCGGGTAGCTCAGTGACTACGGACTGGATGGTCCGGGATCGAATCTCGGCGAGGACGAGATTTTCCGCCCGTCCAGACCGGCCCTGGGGCCCACCCAGACTCCTGTAAAATGGGTACCGAGTCTTTCCCGGGGGTAAAGTGCGGCCGTGGCGTGCTGCTGACCACTCACCCCCTTCTAGTGCCGCGGTCATGGAAGAGTAGAGCTATACCTCTACCCACCCTCTGGAACACACCGGGCCTGTAACGGGAAAAATTTACCTTTTTACATTTTTTCATTTATAGTTTATTTAACAACACTGCCATTGACACATTTTAAAACATTGATCTGTTGATTAGTACTTAAAAATTAATTGGGAGCGTAACATAAGCCAATATTCCATTATTTCCCTGGAGGGTATGAGAAATATCACAAGGAAGACCCTTATTGTGTTAAATGGTCCTCGGACCCAGATTTGAAAGAGGACTTCTAGGTTGCAGATTAGTTGCTTTAACCGTTCCGATTATGGAGTTCGGTCTGACGTATTATGCAGCTTTAAGCACAATTTTTTTTCCAAATACAGTCTTGGCCTTGACGCTAATTTATTGCAAATAGAAAGCTACAGCTGAATAAGAGCGAAAAGGAGCCCCAAAAAAATTCACGTTATCCGCTTTCACGTTACCAAGTTTAATAGCCTTACGGCTGGATTAATATTTTATTGTTCACTTTTCCCTCTACACGAAGAATATGTGCTTAAGTGTAATTCTGTCTACATTAACTTTGCTGAATTTTATCTCAGAATTTCGCTCTGTCACCATGTTACAATTTTTTTGGCTTACAAATTTTGTTGGATTCGTAATCACAGTTACGTTTTTATGTGTACCCTTACCAAACTTCACGTGTTTGAATAGTTCATTATTTAACAGCACCCAACCTAAATCTGAAAGAAACTTCACAATATTTCCATATTGTTTTTTACATTTTATAAAGAATTATATTAACCAATTTGCATGCTTTATAGGTTGTATTATCGAACAATATTTCAGCTCAATTAAACTCTCAACTGTGCACTTCTAATTTGATTATTTGAGATTGTACGAAGTTATAACATTTTCACATGGCTACAAATCGCTTAACACATTAAACATTTCAACTCGATGTCACATACAGATTAGCAGATAAACATGGAGACACCTTGATGATATAATCACCGAAATATTTTTCTGAGTAACACAGTGGCTAAACGTGATGCGCGTCCTTTCTGTTCAGCATAGAGAAAGGTTGTAGAAATAAAAAGGAACTCACGCGACTTGCCTATTTTCTTTCCAATAAGCCGTTTTTAAAGACTCAACTTGAATTTAGATCTGAGATAAATGGGAAGTGTGTATTATGATCAGCCATCGAACTTAAACTAGTACATCGACCGTCAGTGGGAGTTTTCAATGTCACATTTAAATTCAATACATTGTGCCAATGTCTCCGAAACTTAATTTTCAATTCGAAACCTCTGCGAGAATTGTTGTCTCTCATATTCCCTATTTTTTTTTTCCTGCTGTGATTTTATTATTATTAAAAGACTTCAAGTAATTTAAGATCTATAAAATACATATATTAAAATGAAATGTTTTGGAAATTAGTCATATTTATCAAAAACCAAGGAAAGCCTAGTTTGACATATTGAAGTGTAGCGTAACTGGAATAGTGTAAAAAAAAGGTAAAGGCAAAGTGCACCATTGTACAAGCACTGAGTCTCTGTACAGGCCGTACGGCCCATGGGGGTAGTAGAAGTATAGCTCTACTCTTTCTTAACCACTGCACTAGAAGGGAGTGAGGAGTCAGCGTCACGACCCGGCCGCTCTTTACCACCGGGAAATACCCGGTACCCATTGTACAGGAGGCTGGAATAGTGTAGTTGTACTGAAATTAATATTATTGTGACCATCTTGCGAAATACGATAATTGCAGGAATTTCGACAGGTTGTCTGTTTGAACCGTAGTTCTGTAGGGTATTTTTAAATAAGTTAATTAATGAACATAATAATTCACAATTAAAATAACTTCATCTTTCTCTTAACGATTATGATATGACTGAATCAAGAATTCTGCTAAATCATTTCAAATGGTTTCCTTGGATACCCTGGAACATAGTTTGAGAACTTCCGTACTGTACGGCCTCGAAGACGAATTTTGGAGATTATTGTACAAAAACAACCACTCCATTTTGTGTTTCCTCTTTAACCAACGCACAAATATTGCTTAACCTAGTGGTGCCCTTAGCACAAGAATCCAATATTTTCATTTACTCTGCTTACAAATTGGATGGATCCCCCTTCTAATAAGTTTTGGAAGTCTATCCTATTACCTTTAGGACACCAATGTCTGCAGAGTCTTTCTAAACTGATACTATCCTCATACCTCGCTTTTTTTTATCCCTAGGTAATACATGTGTTCATTTAGTCTATTGAATCTGTGCGAATAATAAATTGGTAGCTAATCGTCTCTTTCAGAAGCCAGTTCAAGTAAACAAGGTGCTTTCTCGCATTTTGTGTGTCCCAAATTTTCATTACCGTATTTACAAACTATATGTATCTGAACCATTTACAAACTATATGTATCTGAACCTTATCTAGAACCAGCTTATGTAGTCCACACAAAACCACAACTTATGTTTAAGGTGGTTTTTAATATTTTCCTCCCCATTCACACTTCCTTTATTTTATCTCAGTGGTACCGCTCTGATAAATTGCAATTTAAAATAATTTTCCTTTACTGAACTTTGTATAATACCGTCATGCCAGTGGGCCATTTCCTTCATAATCACCCCTGGCCTACGTACACAAAAATTTCCCGCCCAGTGATTAGATCAAGAATTTCGACTTCAGGCGTGACTTTACTCTGTTCATTCCACGTTCTATCGTTTTCCTTCCTTCTCTTTTCCTTTCCTTGCGATAAGCTGAAAACAGGAGAGACATGAGATAGAAGATGCTAGTTCCAGGGGCGAGCGGCAAGTAAATCTCTCTTGTCTTTGGCACCCAGTTACTGCCTTCTTGCTTCGAGGATTCTGAATGCCAAACTGGCTTATTGATTCCCGCTGCAGACCGTTATAACCTATCTCTCTCTGCCTTCCTTTTGCTTCTGTCTCTTGGCCAAATAAAGGCGAAGACTCTCCAGCACAGTCAAATCCATCATCTTCGAAACGGCGTTCAGTAGTTACATATTACACTGCACTTTGACTTACAAGCATCTGTGTAGTAGTCTTGTATCCGGAGGCAGGCCTTTATTAAAGCTGTCTAAGCCTTCTGACGCTGAAACTTTAGAGGAAAGGCTCCTTATGTAACTACTCGCCCTTTTGCCTACCCGCATATAAAGTTGGTTCAATTTTTTTTCGAAATACTGAAATCTCATTATATTCTGATGTTCATTATGCCAAAATTGTTAAAAAAAAAAGGAACTTGAACTTGATTCCCTTAATAACATATTTGTGTGAACTTGTAGCCGTGCGAATATTCAAACGTAGAAAGAGTAAAATATTTAATAAATAAATATTACAGCATTTTAATCTTATTAAACATTCAAAATTGTACTTACTAATGTTTGACGCTGGGTAACTTTTTGCGGAGATTAACGGATAGTAAGCAAAGTTTAAATAAGAAACAAAGCTTCTAGTACTTATAAATACGAAAAAATAGTTTTACCTCAGCGGAGTCAAAGGGAAGAATATGAATGTTAGCTTCCCTTGGCTTCCGCCTGATTTAGCATTGTCGAATTCTAACGTTAGATTTTGTTACACAGCTGGTTTTATTTTTGAAAAGGAATTACTAAAAACAGAGGACACGGGCATTACTGCCGAATCACAAGCCTTCTATAAACGTCTGCTTTGAAGATATGCATTCAGTACTTCAGTAGATAGTTGTGTCACAAATGATATCGCAAGCAGACCTTACCATATTAATATATATGTATATATATATATGTGTGTGTGTGTGTGTGTGTGCACGCGCGCGTGCGAGTGTGTGTGCGTGCGTGCGTGTGTGTGTGTGTAAAACTGTGATAAACTGAGTTTTAGAACGAACTGAAACACGCATTCAGCACCCGGTATTTTTTCAATAAAGTTTTCAGTTGTCGTGATAACTAGACGAAGTTGACCTTTCGTGTTGTGTCATATCATAAGCGAAGAACTATTTAACGGCTTTGAATCAAAATTTACGTTGGTCGTCTTTGCTTGTAGGGTACGTCCCTCTTTTTTACGCAGTGTTTAAGAAAGTATCAGAAATCAGCATTCACCAACTGAAAAATCTGAATACAAAAAACACGTTGGACGTACCGGAACGTTCTTGTAATGTTCACATTTCCTAACTTATTATTAAATGCTGATGAAATGAAAAAGAAGAAAGAACCTACGAATAAGTACCTGTAATTTGATTATTATTGAGTTATATATTTGGTGCCAATATTAGTCGTGGCAGTTTCCAATAAATGTCTCCATGCAAGATGTATTTCGCACAAACAGTATTTTACCCAGTTAACGTGAAGGAAAATACTGTAAGTGTTCGAGTGTCTTTACTGAGGTTCATCTATTCCATTAGGCAATGTGTCAAATCAGCATTCTCATTCAAACATCCCACTGTTCTTCACGTGTGTTACTTGTTCTCTAGCAACACTTTATTATCAAAGAAACTTCAGCCAGCCGGGATGTCAGGATAATATTTCGCACCTCCTACCGTCTTCATAATCTGGGTTTTAATAAAGCCCCTTCCAAGTTATGAACGAGATATCTTGCTTGAAATCATTGAAATTTATGAATTTTGTTTTGTATGAATTCGTAATTCTCTTACGACATGCCGGAAGTTAAATACACCTAATTAATGTGAAATATTTATAAACCTTTAATTAAAATTTAAATTTTTGACCAAGCTATTATTCGGTAAACACCACGAAAGCTTATCTTTATTGCGCATTTGAGAGCCTGTGCTGTCCAATTTCCAGCACATTAATAACAAAACATGAAATCGAATTGAATTATTATTGTTATCATCATCATTATCATAACATTTTGTAATCACCTGGCCATATAAATGAAAAATATTTAATGTCTTGCTTCTTGGTGTTTTCTAATTTAATCAGTTCCCCCGAAACGTGGTCGGCAGTTATACAAGAAATCAAGGACATACTGCGCCTTCTTCTGTTTTTGACGGACTTGCGTCTACGACAGTATGTGCTGGTCCTCTTGTATACCGTAATGCCCTTTTCGACCCTCATGTTTACATCTTATGATAATGATACTTATTTGTTACCTTCTGCGTGAAACAGTGGTGGATGAATTTAGCCTCTGGTCCTTCCACAGCAACAAACTACACTGAATTTAGAATTCAGTCGTACATCAGTATTCATCGTTATACGAATGTTTTTCAAATATATTTATGGACAAAGAATATATAAATAGTATTTATAATTTTGTTACTTGTTTTTTCTTCTTAACTTTATTAATCGTCCTCTGATATATATATATATATATATATATATATATTAAATCCAGGTTTTTTCTTACTCTTTGTCGCTTTTCATTTTCTTTTTCTTCAATATCATCACTAATATTTCACTAGTAAAGTGTTCATCTTTTGACAACTCTGAAAATCGTCGGTTTCGCAGATTATACTTTGTTTTCGTCTTTCTTTTTCTAATTAAAATTTTATTTCCGTAATTTATTATACGAATCTTCACTGCACTTAGAATCTAATCTGCTTTCCTCTCTTGCTTTTGCTTTCAAATCCTTCTTAACAAATTCGTGTGCTGACAAAAATTGTCTTGACGTGTACACATTTCCTGTTCTGACTTAGCTGCATTCGGGAAATTAAAACGCGAAGTCACCCAAAACATATCCTTTAAGTTCAGTCTGTTGTTTTGTTACAGCGGTTTCTCAGAGTTTCTCCGAATTGAATTTTATAGTATATTTTATTCGTTACTAACATTCCATTCTTCTGCTTATCTCAACGGATAATTTTTTATTCCAGTAATCACCTGATCACCTACTCGTGTTTGTTACTTTGCAATAAATGCGTTATATTGAAACACTTTGCCAAAAACGTGTAATAATATTTGTGTTTCTTTTTCCAGAGTTCATGCACGATCGATGTGACGTACTTTCCTTTCGATCAGCAGACTTGCATAATGAAGTTCGGATCGTGGACTTTCAACGGTGACCAAGTGTCCTTAGCGTTGTACAATAACAAAAATTTTGTGGATCTGTCCGATTACTGGAAGTCAGGTACGTGGGATATTATCGAGGTTCCGGCCTACCTGAACAACTACCCTGTCCAACCGACAGAAACAGACATCACGTTCTACATAGTGATACGTCGTAAAACACTGTTCTACACAGTGAACTTGATTCTCCCAACGGTACTCATATCCTTCCTCTGTGTACTAGTGTTCTACCTGCCAGCGGAGGCGGGAGAGAAAGTCACCCTCGGCATCAGCATTCTCTTGTCACTCGTCGTGTTCCTCTTGCTAGTATCCAAGATACTTCCTCCGACGTCGCTGGTGCTACCTTTGATTGCCAAATACTTATTATTCACTTTCATCATGAACACTGTAAGTATCCTAGTCACTGTCATCATCATCAACTGGAACTTCCGTGGTCCTCGGACTCACAGAATGCCACCTTGGATACGTGCCGTGTTCCTCTACTACCTTCCAATCTTGCTGCTCATGAGACGACCCAAAAAGACTCGCCTCAGATGGATGATGGAAATGCCAGGCATGTCTGCGCCACCTCATCCTTCCTACGGGTCACCAGCTGAGTTGCCCAAGCATCTGACAGCACCAGCCACAAACAGAAGTAAGATGGAGGTCATGGAATTGTCAGATCTGCACCATCCGAACTGTAAGATCAACCGGAAGTCAAGCACAGAACTTGGTGGGAGTGGCGCCGGGAGTGGACGAAGAGAGAGCGAAAGTTCTGACTCGCTTCTTCTCTCGCCAGAAGCTTCCAAAGCTACAGAGGCAGTGGAATTTATCGCAGAGCATCTCCGCAATGAAGACCAGTACATTCAGGTAGGCTAAGCTGAAATTTTCAGCATATAATTTCCTATAATTTTTGTCCCAAACTTAACTGTGTCTGCATTTAGGTATTCAGGAGAAGGAAGAAGAACATACATTCTGCATATAGTAGAAACCGTTTTTTGTCAGATATTAGTTTGTTTTCGTTGTGAGTACCATAAAATATAGTTCTGGTGTATAAAATTTTAAAAAGGGATTAACTCGAAATAAGAAATTGAATTTTAATTGCGTATTTAATAAAAAACAGAACGAGTATTCCAATCGTATTCAGAAGATCCACGACCGTACTTGCATGTTTTTTTAATGGCTGTAGGTATTTCATATTTTGGTTACATGGGGAATAAATGTTTATTCCCGGGTCCGCAGCATGACACTAACCACAGGCGAATCCCGACAGACAAGCTGAACTCAAACACAGACCTAAGTTAGACGTTGGACGCCAGATCTGAAGGGCGGAGAATATTTGTGAGACATTCATAGCCCATTCTTACAACATGGCTCACATAAATAAGGTGTGAGGCTCTGAACTGGGGGCAACGGACTAATCACTACGGTCCAGTGGCTTTATCTTGTAAATTCGGTAATGAAATTAAGGGGTTTCGTCCAATGTTGGAAATATTTGGCCGGCTTCACAATTCTAGATTTCTAAGGAAGGCCTACTTCCTGCGGTGTTAGTCTGCCTTGTGTACGTAGTAATTACCCAACTCTTAAATTCTTCTTGACATATTTCAATCCACCTCAGATTTTCACATTTTGTTTCTGTGCACGCTGTTTTAATATCAGCCTCCTGTCTACATTTAGAGTATCCAAGTTAGTTCGTCTCCGGAGTTTTCATTTCATCATAATTAGTCACGTTCTCAACGTTAATATACCATCTAGTTTAACGAAATACTTCACTTCGACGCCGAAATCTGAAAATCGTTTTTCTTTGACTGTTATGGCTACGATATTCCGATTGCCTATATCCCGATGTGTGTTACGAGTCCAGTTCTGAAGGTTTCTAAGAGTAGAGGGGAAGTATGTGTAATAATCGTGATAATTTCTAGTGTACTCTTTCAGTTTCTACCAAAGCTGCAGGTTTGGAGCTTATTCTGACATTAATAACCTTGTTAGCTGAAATGATGCTCCACGAATCAACTAAGAAACTGTCATTACTTAACGGCTAGGGATGACTTTTAATGAAGGGATGTTAAATTTTTGTGAGGAAGGTTTGGCATTCTGTTTGATGGATATCAAATTAGTCAACTGCTGTAACCGTCTGAATCAAATGTACTTGGTATCCACAAGCGTGTGTTTGTTAGTAAAACAGTACAGCTTTGTGCAATATACACAAAGAAGATGATCGCATGACGGTCGAAAAATGTAGCTGCTTAACCTGGGCTGCTTGACTAAATATAGATTTATTTGTAAACAACATTTGTATTATACTGTACAGTTATACCAATTGCTAAGTTTGAGGACGGCTTGTTTGTTTGTTTTTGTTTTTGTTTTTGTTTTTGTTTTTTGGTAGAGGCCATCCCGATGTGTAGTAACAAATTTGTATAATGTATTATATGCCGTCAATACACAACAGTATATCAGTACAGTGATATTATATATATACAGTCAGGTCACATTACGGCAACATGTTTCGATCGTAGACGGTCATCTTCAGGCCAATAGAGAACATTTTTAAGGTACAATAAAGTGAGTACTCAATGGCATCCCATTGAGTACTCATTTATTAAGGCTGGGTGGGTCCCAGGGCCGGTCTGGACGGGCGAAGAATCTCGTCCCCAATGGGATCCCATTGAGTACTCACTTTATTGTACCTTAAAAATATTCTCTATTGGCCTGAAGATGACCGTCTACGATCGAAACATGTTGCCGTAATGTGACCTGACTGTATATATATAATATCACTGTACTGATATATTGTTGTGCATTGACGGTATACAAATAATACATTATACTGTAGGCCGGATAGCTCAGTCGGTATAGTGACTGACTATGAGCTGGACGTTCCGGAATCGAATCCCGGTGTGGACGAGATTTTCCACCCGTCCAGTCCGGCCCTGGGGTCCACCCAGCCTCCTGTACAATGGGTACCGTGTCTTTCCCGGGGGTAAAGAGCGGCCGGGGCGTGCTGCTGACCACTCCCCCCTTCTAGTGACGTGGTCATGGAAGAGTAGAGCTATACCTCTACCCACCTTCTGGGGCACACCGGGCCTGTAACGGGATCACTTTACCTTTACCTTTATAATACATTATGCAAATTTGAGGAAGGTTATCTTGACATTATGAAGTATTGTACTCCTAGACGTTTAAACTTCTAAAGCCTCCCAGCAACGTTACGTACTACCAGGTTCAACATGTAAAAATTCCACATGCTGATTACATACCGTTTATGTGTTCTCCAAACAAACAGCGACTTTTGCCTTGTACATCATTAACAGTTGGTTTTTATAACCGAGGTGGATAGTGTTTACAGCGCGGTACGGCCTGAGTGCTTATATAAAACAGATACGTTTCGTCTTTAAAGGGTTAAGGTTGAATAGCAATCGTAGAGTGGAATGGTACATGAACCATTTGGGCTGCAGAATTCCAGAAACCTATGATTCGTGTAGGAGGCAGAAGTTGTATAATATTCCTATCGAGGTGGCTTGCCCGTGAAATGAGATTAATTAAAATGTCTATCAACGAAACCTTGTATAAATTTCCGGTAGGAAAACATTTGTCTCAAACGTTTTCTGCTCAGAACGATCTAAAGGAAGGAGGTGCCTTGCGGCAGTTGCTTTTAAACTTTGCCTTCGTGTACGGTTCGACAGCATTTGTATAGTGAATGCCGCATTCGACCTTAAACTTCTGGCACAGGGGGCTTTCGTAGCATGCATTGATAAAGGAATAAATAGGAGCCTGATAAAAACCAAATGAGAGTTTGAATAAAGGTTGACCAACTAGATGACACTTGCTTTATTATATATTGCTCAACTATATATAATAAAGCAAGTGTCATCTAGTTGGTCTACCTTTATTCAAATATCAAGATGATGCACGGTCCAAAACGCATAAGATTGGTCTCTCTTTATTCAAATATCAAGATGATGCACGGTCCAATACGCATAAGATTGGTCTCTCTTTATTCAAATATCAAGATTATGCACGGTCCAATAAGCATAAGATTGGTCTCTCTTTATTCAAATATCAAGATGATGCACGGTCCAATACGCATAAGATTGGTCTCTCTTTATTCAAATATCAAGATGATGCACGGTCCA
>Ga0123354_10013117_pt1 | contig 12846 bp, 8 predicted proteins | sample TergutLab28metaG_2_FD_97872 | JGI IMG/M metagenome (GOLD analysis project Ga0123354, IMG submission 97872) | Labiotermes labralis P4 segment gut microbial communities from Petit-Saut dam, French Guiana - Lab288 P4 | ecosystem: Host-associated > Arthropoda: Insects > Digestive system > Gut ...
ATGGATACATGTGGTTTTCTCTCAACCAGTAGATCAGTCGGAGCATGAAGCTGGAAAAACTTCTAGTGTGATGCTAAAAATGAGTGAAATCTCCCTAAATATATTGAGAGCGAAATATTTAAATGGCTGAGGCTGTGGCTGTCCTAGAGGGTAGGACGCTCGAGCCATGAGGAAGCACGGAGGTATTTAAATGCCGTCCTAAACGGTAGGACGCACGAGCTCTAAAGGTTAAATAAAAAAATAAATATACTCTTATCTCAAGTGTACTGTGTATGACAAGTTGTTAAAACCCCAACAATCATTTGGAATAATCCTGTACATCATACACAATCTGACAGTGCACTGTTAAACCGTCCTTACTAAGCCATACTTCTAACGACAAACTTCTGACTACATTTTCAGGAAGTTTTACAATGAGATCCTTCACTAATAGCTGTCAATACATTCAAATTTAGGTTACAATCGGACAAAAATAATATAATATTCAAGTGTTTCTGTGGAAAGAAAAATATACATCAGTGACATGTTTCAAACTCATCTTGTAGCATGCAAGAGGCCCTACAACTTCTCTGTATGTCTTATGGTGTATGAGGCAAACGAACAAAGTCGAAGTGATTCTATGCACATATTTCCTAACTTGCTGCTATAACAATGACTGCGTTGCACTACTGTATGTAATGCAACAATACACTGAAATAGTGACACAATGAAACAACAGTGTTCCACGGCAAACACAATTATCAAACGAAACGCACAACATACGCAAATAAAATACAAACGCCATTCCTTCTACACGCCACATATTCTACTAGCAGTACTGCAAACACAGAACTCAGAGACAAGCAAAGATCAGTAAATACACAAACCTGCAGATGCATCGGTGAAGTCACGCATAGGTCCCGAAGGTTCAGGCAGTATCTGCTGCATTGGCGGTAGTGCCCCGATGACTTGCACGGGATGTCCATGAGTCGAGGGGTGTGGGAGGCATCGGGGTTGCCTCACGGTGCTTTTGTTGTAGCCCGTTTCATTCTTGAAATTATTCACATTGTTGCGAAGAAAACGGTTCGGTATGAGTGTATCTGGAGAGACATCTTTCTCTTTGCAATCTGGACACTCATGATCCTCTGATTCAAGCAGCACAGTGCGTATACCTGTAAATAAAGATCTTCGTTACATCACACAATACACCAAACAAAACCCAGCCGAATGTATACAAATATAAATACTGTCAGGGTAATGAAAGGTCCTTCTGCGTTTAAATACTGACCATTTACCATCACATCAAAAGGCTTTGTACATCCAAACTTCTCAGCACAGACGTCAAAACCAGTACACAATTTACTTTAGACACTTACTTGTACAGTCTGACAACGTGACCACTATTTTATGTTTTGCTGACCCAGCATCCCTGTATAATCTTGTAAATAAAGCCAACTTGGTGCACAATTTTTCTTAGTATGTTTATTTCTTTTCTCTACATGTTTCGGGCGACTTTGTGCCCATCACCAGGAGAAACAACTGTGTTTATGGAACACTTGGTACTTGTTATTCTGTGTGGATGACTGTCTGGTATTCATTCCACCCTGCATACCAGACAATCATCCATACAGAAAATACATTTGTTTCTTCTGATGATGGACACAAAGTTACCTGAAACATGTAGAGAAAAGAAATAAACATACTAAGAAAAACTGTGCACCAAGTTGGCCTTATTTAAAGAATAACATGATCGGTGTTACATCTATGCTGTTCACCATCTGACATCTCTTCTAGTGGTATGTGCAGAGAGACAACATTTAGCATGAGTCCCCCCACACCCACCCAAGTGCGAAGTCTCTTCTATTATTTTTAATGCAAGTCAACCCCACCAGGGGTATCTGTTCTTCTGGAATATGACGCTATGATGACGGTTCCTCGCATTCTGAGACCGCCATTTGGGAACTAACCACTGAAGGTTCCAGTTAGAATTTACACAGTTAAAGCCTAGTTCTGCAGTGGCAAAAACAACAGTAAAAGAAGAAGGGCCCATTACACTCTAAACTCCTGAAGCCTCAGTCACTAGCTACAACAGAAGAGATGTAACGAGACAAAAGCAAATACTTCAAGACATCAGCGTCACAGCCTGATTTTTTTTTTTTTAATTTAATGGGTGTAATCCCATTTTTTAACAGCAATACGTGTCCGCATTAACAGCGATACGCTTCCGCTCTAGATGAAGTCTCAGTCCATACCGCACTTTAAACACTCTCAACCGATACTTACACAAAACCAATCTGTTCATGTTCTAAAAACATAATGTCGCTGTTTGCTCTGAGATCCGTACACAATGCACAAATGAAACAAGAGCACCATGCAGAATTGTTGAATGTTAAACCTAGTATTATGTACAGTAACTGCTATGTTTTAAAACATTAAGTATATTTTTCATTTGTGGCGTCACGTGACGGACTAGCACAAAACTGTACCGCAGTTACCCAATGAGAAATGGGAGATAACTCTCGCACATTCATGTCAGACCACTCGACCCCCCCCGAGGACTGGGGCACTACCGTCCTTCGGAACAGCAAAAACCGCTCACCCAACAAGGTAGCATCACACCCGAGAAGACTTATATCCAAAGCAAGCATCATCTCCACTTATTACGGAATTCTTTGCCCTTAACTAAGGTGCCAAACCCTAACAGCTTACATTCATCACAGAAAGAGTTTCCACAGCACGGAATCATCACAGCATCGGCCAGCAGGTCCTTGCAGACGTTGCACAGAAGATCCTCCGGAATCTCTGGTTTTTCAGCGACTGGTTCTGGCTCCTGCTGGAATGGAGGTCGCTCCTTCTTGCCCTCCTTATATGCCTGACTGTAAATAAACATCAGTACCTTCACAACTTACCGTGGTAGCACTGTGGTTAAAGTGCTGTGCTACAAATCAGAAGGTCGCTGGTTCAATTCCAGATGGTGTCATTGGAATTTTTCATTGATATAATCCTTTCAATCGCACTATGGCCCTGGGGCCGACTCAGCCTCTAAAAGAAATGGGTACCAGGAGTATTTCCTGGGGGTAAAGTGGCCGGTGTGTAAGGCTGACAACCTTACCACCATCCTGGGCCATTGTCACGTAATCTGGGAACCTTAAATTCCTGGAACCCCCTGGGCACCTCGGGCCTGTAGCGGGACTGATTTACCTTTTTTACCTTTACAACTTCCTGTAGCATAAAGTTCATCAAGATAAGTAATTCTCAAGTGCGACCTATCAGTAACGTCCCCTACAATCACAAACTTTATCATTCCTAATAACAAAGAGCTTTTTTAAAAAAAAAAACTTTCCCAGTCCCAAGATAAAATTTCGTCACTTTTCCATAAACTCTGGCTTCAGTGACACTGTGACATGTATCTGCACATGACCCCAACCCCCCAGCTTTGCGCACCTAAGAACAGGCTGGCATGTCTGTAATATCATTTTGAGTTTCCCTATGCTTCAGTTGGAGCCCAAACAGCTCAGTCAGTATAGTGATTATGGCAGAGGCTGCAAAGATTCAGGTTTCAATTCTCATTTCTCCAAAACATCCATGCTGGCTCTGTGACCCACATGGCAGCCTATTCAATGGACACCTGGTACTCACTTCTACATAGTGGTGAGGTTAAGGATAGGTGGAGGCACACTTCAATTTCCCCCATACACCTTTGTGGCATTGACAGGGACTTGCCTACGTCTACCTTCTGTTTTCAAAAAGTAAAACAAAAAAAAAAGGTACAGCAATCGCATGGCAGGCCTAGACAGGCCCTGAGGGTTCCAGAAGTTTAAGGCTCCTGGATTTCATGACAATCGGTACATGAAGGTAGTAAGGTTGTCAGCCCTACGCACCGGCCGCCTTTACCCACAGGAAATATTCCTGGTACTCATTTGTTAGACAGTGAGTCCACTTCAGGGCCATAGTGCAGCCGGAAGGATCATGTCAATGAAAATTTCCGATGGCACTGTCGGGAACCAAACCCGCGACCTTCCGACTTGTAGCGCAGTGCCTCAATCAACTGCACCACTGTGTACTCCACACCTTCTACCTTCAACTGTAAATTAATAATAATTTTATTTACAAGATTTGTTGTATATACAAGATATATGTCCTGACATAGCTACAGGACATGTAACTGCACAGATAGACAAATATCATAACATTCAGAACTCTTGTGACAGGATACACATTTATCCACACACACAGCTGAGACATGAACTATAAACATTATACCATACACAATAAACCACTCTATTAAAGAGGCAGTGTCATGGATCAGGCAGTTAAGTCACTGGCCTCTATCCATGGAGGCCCAATTTTAATTCCAGGCCAGTCAATGTGGGATTTGTACTGAACATGGTACAGGAACAACGATTTTCTCCTAAAACTTCGTGATTTTCCAACACCCGTGTAATTCCACTATTGTTCCAGGTTCATTCATCTATCACCTATGCTGCATTAACTTTAGCCAATGAAGGCATCATCAAGTAACACACACCTTGCACAAGATTACAAGTCAAGGTTCTGGCATTCAAAATTCATCAAACGAGTTACGGTAACTAGGGTCACTTTAACGCTATTTTAAACTGCAGCTCTTTGCTGACAGTCTTTTGAGACTATGTGGTACTGAACGAAACCTTCTCGAACTATCAGCTGCATCAGGCGGCTGAACAGCGAGTAAAACAACATTCCAAGGGACACCTCCATTGTCATCATCACAGAAATTATAATGGGAACAACAACGGTTCTCAAAACATCAGTTTACCTGCAGTTCTAACTACCTGACACAGCTGCTAGCCCGACAAAGTTTTACTGAATCAAGTCATCGTGGAAACTTCAGGTGGCACAATGTTGAAAATTATGGTGCCAGCATTCTATGCACTTTTCTGTAAGGTACTACAAGTTAGCAACTGATCTGTACTGATACTATTTAGTGCTATTATCAACAGTAACATACAGCTGAAATGGTCTATGGAAACAGAACTGGCTGCTTGTATGAATAGCAGTATACCAAAGAATCTGTCCAAAAATGTTCTTGGTTATTCTCAGTAAAATTAATAGATAAAAAAACGCACTCACATGCTCCAATATAATTGCCACATGACTTCCCTGCTTCTAGTCACTGCTAAACTTTTGTCTTATCTTACGCTGGTTAACAAGTACACCTTTCCAATTCTGACCGTCAATGGACCGTAACACTGAATACTTACTGATCAATTGCTGGAACAGCGAACTGTCCGGTTGGGGTCATCATTGCGCCAGGCACACCAGGACCCTCTACTGGCACCATAAAACTACGTGGAATTCCTGTACTCTTCTTGATTTCTATTGACTCCTGTCAGACAAACACAACATGAATCATCACCTACATCCTTGCAATACAGGCAAATGATATAACACACACACACACACACACACACACACTTGGCCCAGGTTGCACAGGAGAACACAGATGTAAATTTCAGTGGTGGTAAAGTGAGTGAGTAAGACACAAGCCAATTCTGGAAGGTATTCTTTGGAGTGTAGAAGCCAGACAGGTGCAGGCTTCAATGAAGAATGGTATGCGGGACTGACAGTCGTGCTAATGGGCAGTCAAGTCTTCGGGGATAGAATTTTGAGTTAACCTTTAAACCACAGGGCTGGTATTTAAATTTTAGCACATCCTTTATCAAAAGTACCGGGTATTATCTCAAGAAAAGGAGATAAAATTATGAAATAAATGGCATATTGTGGAAAACAAGACAGAGATTACACAGCATGTGTTGGTAACTTTCAGTGTTGCCTAAGTATATCAAATTAATTTCTAGGGGTTTTTTGTGAGTGCATTCACATACGTAAGTCGTTGAAAGGTCAATCAGTAAACAGTTACACGACAAATAAAATTTGCCAACAGACCTGGCATCATGCACCAGAGGACTTGAATCTTTGTGCTTCATGAAATTAGGAACAAGGGTGTGTGTACCCCAAATCTGGATAATTTCAAATACCCAATATAAACAATGGTAGGGACAGTTTATGACTCAGAGGGGTGACTGTACTTTCAGTGGCAACGACAATACTGTGTGGAATTCTGGATCAAACCTTTCAACTGAATTGAATGGATAATGTTTATCCAAGTTTCAACCCGATTGTGTAAGGGGTAAGGGAAGACTATATGTAATGTTTCATAATGAAGACAAAAATTTAAAAATGCAAGAAATTTAAAGGTGGGGGGCCGCTTACTTGTGCTTTGTTGATTGTGAAAACTGTACCAACACAGAACCCTTGTGGCACAAAGCAGAAGAGGTATGAGTGTCAGACTGATAAAGAGTGTTTAGGGAACACAAAAGGATGTAGAATCCTACATGAAAGTAGAGGCAAAGCCGCAATTTGCACCCCAAAAAAGGCGAAGAGGGGGGGGGGGCCAGCAGTTATGGCTCCATGCATTATTAACCTCAGCACTACACAGCACTGTTGGCCTCTTCAAGTGCCAGCCATTTTACCCCCAGGAAAACAGCATCATGAACTGAATATGAGGCTGAGGAAGCCCCAGAGCCAGCCCGGACACTACGTAGGACAGAAAAATCTCTTGCTCCTGCCAGTAATTGAAACACACTACTTTCATCATCCAGCCTGCAGACTAGTCCCTATAAAAAAAGGAAAATGTTTCCATTACAGGCTCGGTGTGGCCCAGAGGGTGGGTAGAGGTATAGCTCTACTCTTCCATGACCGCAGCACTAGAAGGGGGTGAATGGTCAGAAGCACGCCCCAGCCGCACTTTATCCCCAGGAAAGACCCAGTACCCATTGTACAGTAGGCTGGGTGGACTCCAGGGCCAGTCTGGACAGGTGCGGAAAGTCTCACTCCCACTGGGAAAGGATTCTGGACCGTCCAGCCCATAGTTAGTTGCTATACTGACTGAGCTACCCGGCCCATACATACATACATATATATAAAGGTAAAGTGATCCCGTTACAAGCTTGGTGTGGCCCAGAGGGTGGGTAGAGGTATAGCTCTACTCCTCCATGACCGCGGCACAAGAAGAGGGTGAGTGGCCAGAAGCACGTCCTGGCTGCACTTTATCCCCGGGAAAGACCCGGTACCCATTGTACAGGAGGCTGGGTGGACCCCAGGGCCGGTCTGGGCAGGCGCGGAAAATCTCGCTCCCACCGGGATTGGATCCCGGACCATCCAGCCCGTAGTCAGTCATTATACCGACCGAGCCACCCGGCCCACGTAGACTAGTCTCTATACTGCAGCAAATCTACAGACATGTTTTGTGAAGAAACACAAGGTGTTACCTTATTGCAATACAATGCAGTGAACTGTGCAACGAAGACAATAAACACAACCTGTCCATATCAGAGCACCTTCTTGTCAACCAAAAATCATGAACACCAAATTACACAAGGCAGAAAAGTACAGCAATGACCGTGGGTTTGAGAGTAACTATATATAAAACTAAGACTGCAATTTTTAAAATAGGAGGAACATTTAAGGGAGAAGAAGTGACCTGTTCCAAGGGCAGAAAACAGATACAGCATTCGTATATGACAGGTTTTGGGGTGTAGGCAATAAACTTGTGTAGCGATCACTGACAGCTATACATTCACGTCTACCCAGGGTTCCTGACACTAAGGTACAACTTCAGAAAACGCATGACAAATTAGTCTGGTCCAGGACAACGCAAGCTGTTGAAATATGAGGGGAGTCACAAAGGACAGGACAAAATAAACACCTGTACTAGGTTTTACAAAAAACCTAGTTTTTTCAAGATGAACAGCTAATGGCACAACTGAAGTGGGATTAGGAAGGGATGGCACAAAGCAACATTACGGTCAGGATTGTGAAGTACCTGTTCCACATAAAGTCGCTAAGACAACCTGTAGGGAAAACCATATGAGCTATCAAATGGAATGCACAATGACTAATAAACAGAATCTTATGTTTATTGGACCATGCATCATCATCTTGACAGTTGAATAAAGAGAGACCAACTTGGTCATGTACTGAATCACTGTAGATAAAATTACACTGATGTAACATTGGTGACAGTGAGATATATATATGCCATCAAACGCCTTAATTCAAACATCAAAGTAAATGTGGAAGAAAAAGGACATATTAGTTGCTGCCATCGACAGGGAGGCACTGCGCTACAAGCTGGAAGGTTGCAGGTTCGATTCCCGATGGTGTCATTGGAATTTTTCATTGACAAAATCCTTCCAACTGCACTATGGCCCTGGGGTTGACTCAGCCTCTAACAGAAATGAGTACCAGGAATATTTCCTGGGGATAAAGGCGGCCAGTGCGTAGGGCTGACAACCTTACCACCTTCATGTGCCAAACGTCTTGAAATCTGGGAGCCTCAACCTCTTGGAACCCAATGTGCCTGTAATGCGATTGCTTTAAAGACAAGGAACAACATGGTCAATACTTACATGTAAAAACAGACAAGATTCCAGGGATGACCATGAAAGATCAAGAGTCCCATACTTTATTAAGTGAAGGACACTATGCATATTGTTCCAAGACATGACAAAACCTTTAACTCAAGAGTCAAGGTTATTGTTAAGAACAGAGGAACCTTCAGAAACAAATGGCCTGACAGGAAATAATAAATTGCAGCAATACGAAAACTATGTTACAGTGTGAGTGATACATTGTTCAAAGCTAAAATATGTAGAAGCAGTGTGTTCAGTTGTTTGGTTCTGTGAATGGGGAGGAGAGCACAATTCCTTCCCCCTTGCTGCCTACTGCTGCATTTCCCTTTAATCTACGTTGAAGAAATCCGAGATGCAACAGTATGCAGATATTTATTTACTGCTAAATTACCCTGATTGTTTCGGGGCGTCCGTCGCGCCCATCATCAGGAGTACATAAAACTGCTGCAGCCTCTGGTACAGATAATACAATCTGGGGAGCACGCTTACTCAAACATGACCAAATAAGGACTTATTTGGTCAAGTTTGAGGAAGCTTGCTCCCCAGATAGTATGATCTCTACCAGAAGCTGCAACTACAGCTTTATGTATTCCTGATGATGGGCACAATGGATGCCCGAAACAAGTAGAGTAATTTAACAGCAAATAAATATCTGCATACTGTTGCAGCCCATTGGATTTTTTTCAACCTAGAATTACGATGCATGTAACCACGAATATAAAATTTCCCTTTGATCTGTCAGCCAGTATGAGTTATATCACACCTGTTTACAGTGTACAAACATCTAACATTCAATATCTTACATCTTAGATATGCACAAACTCGTGTGCATCCAAGCATGTTCATGTCAACCAGCCTAAACACTTGTTGCCAGTCAAAGCTAACACTTGCTTGTAAAGGTAAAGCAATCTCATTACAGGCCTGGACAGTCCCTGAGGGTTCCAGGAGGTTCAGGCTGCCAGATAACAAGACAACTGACCCATGAAGGTGGTTAGATTGTCAGCCCTACACACCGGCTGCCTTTACCCCCCAGGAGATATTGCTGGTACTCATTCCTGTTAGAGGTTGAGTCAAGCCCCGGGCCATAGTGCAGTTGGAAGGATTATGTCAATGAAAAATTCCAATGACATCGGGAATCGAACCCGCGACCGACTTATAGAGCAGTGCCTCAACCAACTGCACCACCACGTGCCCTAACACTCATTTATAAATACAAATACATGTTAACAGAACAGATGAATGACTGCATGAGATTTTAATGGGGAATTCAGTGTCTCAAGTAAGATCTACAGAGTATCAATGCATGCCTCCTTACTCTCAGTATAGATCTTCAGCTTACCTTTTAAGAGACAAAAGGCCAGAAGTGAAACAGGCAAAAATAAGATTGAAAATGAAAATTGCATGAGGCCTACTTAAAAATAATAACCTCTTCAAATTTATAGTTTCAAATTCAGCATTTCAACATTAGATGCATATTAACATTAGATGCATACACAGTTTCACATATGCCTGCAGCTCATATTTCAAGGCAAACAAATTAAACACGGGCGATAAACGTCCCCAGCCATGCACATGTTTCAACTTAGAATTATCCACTTAGAGTAATTCAACTTCATTTTCAAGAATTTCTGCTCTTAAACACCATCCTGACAGGAAACAAAGGCACTTAAACACGACCACACACATGCACAATAGACTGGCTCATATAACAATGAGTACACCCTGCTGGCTGTAACTTACAAAATAACATCTGACATGTGTCAAGAAGCAATAACGGCACATTACTGCTCAACTGGTTGAGTCTGAAGTGATGTACCAGGTACCAGACACTTGTACCATGACACAGAAACCAATGGTTCCACATTCAACTACATCATTTCTCTCAGATGGTTCACGGTGCCAACTGTTCGTATCGCTGACATCATGATGATAACATTACAAACAATGCAACAGGAACAATATTTCTACACCCCCTGCTACTGGGTGTATGGCAAACTGACAGGTGAGCCTGTGACCAGCAGAAGGACCAGACTACTGTCATCACTCAAGACAGTACGAACATACCTCTCGAAACGTGACATTCTCACAGCGGAGCTACTGGCAACATCAGCCTTTTGGGACGTGAAGCAGTGTCACTGGGCACATAGTTCCCAGCATTTTAAAGGATCACACTGCCTTCAGTTTCAGGGTCAAACAGTCCAAGAAGAAAATGTAATTCTTCTTTGACTGCTTGCCCCTGAAGATGAAGGCATTACAATCCTTCGGATCATCAGGAACTAATCGTTCTCTGATGCAGCATCACGTACCAGAAGACTCCAATCTTCCGAGTTCCTCTCATAATGGGCATGTTTAACTTCACATGACTGGCGGCTAAACACGACAAGAATACCGTCACAGCAGAGGAAATCTCGATGACAGCCGAACCCCACAGGTTTTGAAACAGCGTGCACAAACACAGCGCTTAGGAAAAATAAATTAACAGTCTCCTTTCACTCCTTAGTTAATGCTCCATGTTTTAATAACGTTATGGCAGAAAGCATCTCAGAACAGCAATGAATGACAATGGAGAAAGAATGAACAGACATGCTGATGAACTGCAAAATAGCACAACTGCCCCCAAAAAAAAGGATCTGGTCCTGACAAAGACAATTCCACACCAATCTACTTCCATAAGCTTTTAGACTTTAGTTACCTGATTCAAACCCAGAGGGCAGTTTTTGATCCAGTGACCAGGCTGATGACACTTGAAGCAACGGTATGTAGTTGGGACTTCTCCCATCTGACCAGCACCCCGTATTTTCATGTAACTTGACAAATGACAGAAACTTCATTAACTCTCTACAGACATGAGTCATGCGATTTGCCTTACAAAAACATAAAATACCAATGAAGACAACACTACCAATGGTAAATAATACAAAATTAAATTACTTTATACGAGTTTAATGTTATCTTATGTCCACTATCAGGCAGTCTTCTCAAGAAAATAAGACAATTCAAAACCTGAGTAGTTGTTCATTTAACACTCTTAGTTACGAAGCGCCTCCCTTCTGTAATCACAGACACTATGTACAGACAGACAGACAGTTCCACAACCTACTCCAACATAACATTACCACTTACTGTACTGGGTTATAGTCTTGTGTAGACTGTGTCATCATAGCCTGTATTTTATCTTCCTCACTTGCATCCAAGCTCGATAAATCAACAGCCTGAAATATACAAACTACAGTTACAAGAATAACAAGCTGTTATTACAGCGCAATGCCAGTATTCTCGTACTCCACAAATACAATGCAAAACTGTTGAGCTGATGCATACTGCAGGCTTCTGCCGTGAAGTAACTGCGAACCTCACTCTTCCAGGTTATTACGTGGCCCATAATAACCTAGAAGAAACCTGGCCTTCTCACTGGACATAATACCCTTAGGAGACATCTTCACTTAATGGGTCTGTCAGACAATCCACTGTGTAGGAGGTGTGGAGCAGAGGATGAAACCTCTGCCGACATTCTGTGTGAGTGTGAGGCTTTGGCTTCACTCAGACATGTGTATCTGGGCTCCTCCTTCTTGGAGCCAGAGGACATTAAGTGTATAAGTCTGGGGGCCATCTGGAACTTTAGCAAAGCAACAGGGCTCCCACAAATTGATATGGGGCACAAACGGTCAGTAAATTAAGGCCTAGGTGCATCGTGACCGTGAGGTCCTGAACCCAAAAGTAATCAATCAATCAATCAATCAGTAACCCAGAAGAGTAAGGTACTTGTTGAAATGTGTAATATTAAAAGAATTCAGTCTAGTATCACACTGGAACCAACCCAACAATTCCAACAATTTTAAAACACAGCACATTAAGGCATGCACGTTAACAGTTCAAACATATTCCCTCACTTTACTGTAGCCATCTTGAAAACATTAAGACTTACACAAAAAGTGTACTGCATACAAACTGTATTAAACTCTTTGCTATAACTTTCCTTCAAAACATTTTTTTGGTATCATTCACACTTAGCAAGTTACATTTCAGATACATGAAGAGCCATGTTGCTAATCGGCTACAGGTTCACGGACCCCAAACAAAACTGAAATATTTTGTACTATGACCAACAAATGCACAATTATTTCACAAATTATCACACTGCTACATGTTTCGACACTGTTGTGTCATCTTCAGGGAGTTGCAATTAATACCTTGCCAAGTTACACAAGTATTTCAAATGCAGCTGTTGGTAATACATTTTACAATTAAGATGTTTCACACAGGTTTTATGCCAGTTCTCATATTACACTTATACTTACTTACTCACTCCATGGTGCAGAGTCCTTCTTGAGAAGCTAACTGGTTTGCAGCTAGTCAAGAAATTCCCCACATTTCACGGAACCCGAAGGTTCATTACCGCACTCACAAGCGTCCG
>Ga0123354_10013118_pt1 | contig 12846 bp, 9 predicted proteins | sample TergutLab28metaG_2_FD_97872 | JGI IMG/M metagenome (GOLD analysis project Ga0123354, IMG submission 97872) | Labiotermes labralis P4 segment gut microbial communities from Petit-Saut dam, French Guiana - Lab288 P4 | ecosystem: Host-associated > Arthropoda: Insects > Digestive system > Gut ...
ACCACCGAACACACCACAGTACACGGTACCACCGAACACACCACAGTACACGGTACCACCAAACACACCACAATACACGGTACCACCGAGCACACCACAATACACGGTACAACCGAACACACCACAGTACACGGTACCACCGAACACACCACAGTACACGGTACCACCGAACACACCACAGTACACGGTACCACCGAACACACCACAATACACGGTACCACCGAACACACCACAATACACGGTACCACCGAACACACCACAATACACGTTACTACCGAACACACCACAATATACGGTACCACCGAACACACCACAATACACGTTACCACCGAACACACCACAATACACGGTACCACCGAACACACCACAATACACGTTACCACCGAACACACCACAATACACGTTACCACCGAACACACCACAATACACGGTACCACCGAACACACCACAATACACGTTACCACCGATCACACCACTATACACGTTACCACCGAACACACCACAATACACGGTACCACAGAACACACCACAGTACACGGTACCACCGAACACACCACAGTACACGGTACCACCGAACACACCACCACACACCACAATACACGGTACCACCGAACACACCACAATACACGGTACCACCGAACACACCACCACACACCACAATACACGGTACCACCGAACCGTAAAACTGCCGAGAAAATACGAAACTTGTCATTTTTCAGTAATCTTACTGCAGCCGCTACTTCTTTTTTAAGTGGTTTTATCGCCATTTCTATAAGGGTTAAGGTGGGTAAGGTCACCCTTGTACAGGCACTGAGGCTCTGTACGGGACGTACGGCCCATAGGGGTAGTAGAGGTATAACTACTCTTTCTTGACTACGGCACTGGAAGATTTGAGGGGTCAGCGTCAGGCCCCGGCCACTCTTTACGCCCGGGAAAGACAAGTTACCCATTCTACAGGAGGCTGCGTGGGCCCCCAGGGCCCATCTGGACAGGTGCGGAAAATCTCGCCCATACCAGGATTCGATCCCCGGACCGTCCAGCCCGTAGCCAGTTACTATACCGATTACGCTACCCGGCCCACGATTTCTATAAGCAAGCAAAAAATTTATTGTTCCTCAGAAGGGCTATACCAAGTTTTGAACCAATACACAGTTAAGTAATAATCATCATGATTGAACGAAGAGAATGCATTTGTAAATTTCTTTCATTATTATACTTATACATACGAGTAATGGAGACGGGGATGGCATAGTCAGTGTAGTGACTATGCTACGGGCTAGGCGTTCCGGGGTTTGAATCCCGATAAGGGCAAGAAATGTTTTTCTCCAACAAGCCCTCACCGCCTCTAGGGCCCCGTGTGCCTCCTATTCAAAGTGTACCGAATTCTTTCCTGGGGGGTAAATCGGCGGGAGCATGACGTCGACCGTCCGCCTTTATCTAGCACCGAGTTTGAGAATGAGTGGAGCTATGCCTCTGTTCCCTCTGTGTCAGCATGGCGAAGACCGGGACAGATTTACCTGTTCTTACAAGTGCGACAGAGGACATGATGATGTGACACGTCGATATAATAGCTGGAATTAATTATTTAATGTTCTGTTTCTTTGAGTTAATAATTAGGCAGTTATATATATATAGCAATACTGTCAATCATCTCAAAATATTTTGATCAAGCTAGAAGTATGATAGGTGAAATGATAACAAACACTCAGATTTGCAAATCATTTGATTGCACTTATTGGGGCCTGATTGTTAATATCCCCAGACACCCTTTAGGATAATTACCCGGAGTAAAAGGTAAAACAGTCCCGTTACAGGCCTGGAGTGGCCCAGATGGTTCAAGGAATTTAAGGTTCCCAGATTTCATGACAACGGCACAGGATGATGGTAAGGTTGTCAGCCTTACGCACCAGCCGACTTTACCCCCAAGAAATGCTCCTGTTACTCATTTCTGTTAGAGACTGAGTCGACCCCAGGGCCATAGTGCGATCGGAAGGATTTTATGTCAATGAAAAATTCCAATGACACCAGCTGGGATCGAACAAGCGAACTTCCGATTTGTAGAGCAGCTCCTTAACCACTGTGCTACCGCGGTCCCCAATACCCGGCCTACCAACTTAAAAGAAACTGTATTACATACGTATCTTCTTTTGTCTATTTTAATCAGACAATTTATTCGATTAGAGAATGTATAGAGAGATTTATAGGTGAAGAATTATAACACTACGCGACTCATTTAGATAAATAATTTACAGTAATATAGACTTCAACTTTGTTATAATTTTCAGTTACTACAACACCATTTCATGCCAACGCCATATTATTCTTCATTAATGTATGTGCACTGTAACACACACTTTGCCGATATATTTACGATCTACACCACACAATATCACACACGATAAACTCCAATTCCTCGCATATTCTCATCAGACAAAAAGCTCATTATGTACAGATTTCGACATGGTAAACTCGCTATTTACTTGTACTAAAAACTCTCATGATAAAGTTTGAATACACTTCAGTGCACATTGATTATTTCAACACTACGCCATACAGACCAGCCTCGTGGTCTAGTGATCAGAGTCTCTGACTACTAATCATGAGGTCTCGGGTTCGATTCCCGGCTCTACCGTGGGAAGTTTCCCTGAAGGGGGGGGGGGACTCCCGCGGTGACCATTGTCTGGTTAGGTTAGTAGAATTTAGGTTTAAGGGCCCTCCTGGCACTTCATCTTCTTCTATCACCACACACATCATCGGGACAACGTAACTGCACCTCATGTGCGTCCCAACCTCAGAAGTCGGTTACAGTCCTGCCATACCCAGGATGAGGACCACGAAGTCCACAAGGACATGTGGTGGCATTGGACAAAAAAACACTACGCCATACAAGCGTATGGAGGGATTTAAGCGTATATTCAGGCATATCTTGATCTCGGATCTAGATGAATTTGTCAACTTCACGCTCCAACTGTTTCATTCCCAGTGAAAAATTTCCAGGTACCTATTGAATAGGAAGCTGGGTGGATCCCGACGTCTGTCGGGTTGCGGAGGCGATAACAGACTCTGTCTCTGCGGGGGGAGTAAAAGACAAATTTTTAAACCTAGTTGTAGATGAGAGAATAATACTAAAAAGGATATGAGAGAACGGTGGATAAAGGCGTGAGCTGTATTCGTCAGGAGAATAGTTGTAAAGAGTTCAAAGAATCTTATGCGTATTGGACCGTGCATTATCTTGATATTTGAATAAAGTTTGACCAACTTGATGACACTTGCTTTATTATGTCAATTTACTGCTCAACATGTTTCGGAGTAGTGGTTCAGCCTGCACTCAGATACCACATCACCAACAGCCAATCCCGCTACATAACACCAACACACCTCAAGTCAGCACAATACGGCCTACACAATAACGCACCAAGTAGTCGCAAGCTCCTGAAGATGGATGTATTAACATCCGAAACATGTTGAGCAGTAAACTGACATAATAAAGCAAGTGTCATCAAGTTGGACTACCTTTATTCAAAGTTCAAAGAATCTTCAGGTTCAATTGAAACTGAAATATTTAGTATATAAGTACAATTTTGTTATATAAGAGCCTGTTCGATAGAGGCTGCACATTTCTGTAAGCTGATTTCTTGAATATTTCGAAAGTAGACGTACGTCTGACGGATATTGGCAATCATTTGTTTGAATATTGTTAACTGCAATTACCGTAGACCATGTGGCTTTGACAGAGGCGAAATGCCAGGTAATTTACTGCTCTAATTTGGCACTAATGTAATATAAATTAATAATAATAATATTTATTAACTGCATTTGGGTTGTCACCCGGTGGCAGTGATTATTTTACATGTATACAAAATATGAAATTTGTTACTAATAAATTTAAGTAGGAAGGGCTACATGAGAAGCATGTAATGGCAACTTGGAATCTTGGGAACCATCTCGGCAATTGCTTATAGACACTGGGAAACCAAGAAAACCCTTTGTCGAGGTGGCCGGTAGCAGGACCTTCCGAATACTGACTTCTAGCCGGCAGTCCGGCATCTAAAGTAAAAACAGCAATACACACACAGTACAACAAGTACACAAGAACACATTAGTTGACAACAATACACACAAGACAACTAAAAAAATTCACACAGGACAACTTGAAATAAAACATATACAAAAGGTAAACAACACCAAGGCAGTACTGTGTACAGTTTCTAGTATTTTTCCCCACACATTTTACTCGCGCTATCACCCCCAAGCTTCACTTCTCACCACTTTACTACTTATATAAACTTTTCCCTTAAAAATTTGATCACCCCCTCCCCCTTCCCTACCTTCACTTCACTTCATTTCTGTTCACTTTATTTCATTTTACTACACTTGAATTAATTTCACTACACTTATTTTCACTTCACTTTTCTTCGCTTCTCTACACTTCTAGAAGTAAGTAGAGGCTGTGTTGCATGGAAGACAGCTAACAAACATAACGATTACTTTTGGACTTAGAGTACAAATCTTTCTGTTTTATCTTGTCGTTACGCCTGTTCGAGAAACTGCGAAAAGCAACAACGTCGTGGTGTCTGTCTGTCCGTCCGCCCGCTCGCATGGAACAAATCGGCACCCACTTGACGGATTCTCATGAAATTTTGTTTTGAGTTTTTTTTTTTTTCGAAAATCTGTCGAGAAAATTCACGTTTCAGTAATATCCTTGAAGACGTACATACGCTTGTGCTAACAGCTCGCTGAATTCTTCTTATAATGAGAAATCTTTCGGAGAAATGTTGTACACGTAGAGCAAATCAAAACACATTTTATGTTCAGTAATTTCCCCCCCCCCCCGAAAATCATGCCGTTTATGAGATAATGTGGAAAAATATGATCGAGCCAGATAGGCCACAGATAACAACATGGCGCATGCGCATTGCATTCTGGGTATCTAAGGCTACAGACATACACCCAGAATATGTAATACTTATTGCGTTTACGCTGCAACGATGGCTGAAAGAAAGCGCCTTATTGTTGCGTTACACGTACACCGCATGTCTTGTTTTTTACTTCTGAGCCTCTATCAAGAAGTCTGTAAGAGCAGTAATAATGAGGTTAGTTATTAGTTATTTCTGTAGCAGCAGATCACATTGCCGTTAGTTTATACATTTTGCAAGACATTTCCTTGAAAGACGCACTGCCATCTACAAGCGGTTCTCTGGCGACGAATCACACAATCTCTTCTGTTTAAATTTGAGAGATTGAGGAGGAAACAACAGTGTGCTCTGCCATAATATTCTGTAGTCATATTAACCTTTTGGTGCCGGAATTATTTTTTTAATTTTAGCACACCCTGTATATAAAATGTGAATAATACAGGAACCAAATACGTTAGAATTATGAAACAAACTGCGTTTTGAAGAGAAAAAAGACGGGGAGTATATACCTTGTTTAAAATATTCGGTACCTAATATTTGTTGAATAAATATATAAAATGCAACTTTGGAGGTTAGCGGTGCGGTACTTCAACTATAGTTGACGTTAGGCGTCTAAAGGTTAACTTGGTGTAACTTATAGAAACAACGAAATGCCTCAGGCAATGTGCATGGCATGTTCGAGATTTGAAATTGGCAGGAGCTTGGCCATCTGAGCCAGCTTACACGATTTAGTCCAGGAAAAAGATGGATTGTAAAGTTTTGAACATATATGTTCCTGTTTACTTGGATAATTATTAAACCAAAACCTAAATGTGAATTTTATCAATGGCCGTTAACCTTTTAACCCTTAACCCGCTAACATGGAATATATGGTGAGCTCTTAATAATGCCAGCAGATGACAGACGGGATTTAATTCGCCTTTTAAAGGTTTAAAACTTGCACGAGGAGAATAAGATATTAATCAAAAGTCAATAAATATGAATTTTAACCATTAACTCTTATCCTGCTAACGTGGAGAATATGGTGAGCTCCTAATAATACCAGCAGATTGCAGATGGGATTTAACTCGGCGTTTAAAGTGTTAAACCTACGGTTAGTCTAAATTACATACAACGCAGTTTCTAAATCATGGAGAACGGTTGCACCATCTTAAAAATGCACCAATTAACATTATGTGCAGGAAACTCTCTCTGTATTTGGAGACGCGCACTAAACGTATAAATACACTGTGTGGGGAAAGTGCAGATTATTTATTGTTGGTCGTGGTGGTATGTTCATTAGCTGGTGCACTTTGAAATGTTTTACTGCACCGAACGTTAATTCGGCGCGTTGCGGTGCTGAAACCACGATGTGCTGTCTGAAACATCGACGAAGCTTCGGGGCCTCTTTAATTGACTGTGAAATGGTACGACCGTGAATAAATGGATTATAAAAACCCGTCATTTTCTTCTGAATTTGTGAGGTGAAAACTTAAAAATTATTATACTGTATCTTGTCTTGGTTTATAAAATTAAATGACAAGACTGGCACTGCAAAGATTAAGTGGGAAAACCTGAAGGAAAGAGACTTTCTTGGAAGACCTAAGAGGAGATGGAAAGATAATATTGAATTGAATTTTAAAGAAATAGGAAGGGATAGCGCAGTCTGGGCAAATCTGTCTCAGGGTAGGGAAAACTGACGGAATATTTTGCACACACTGCTGAATAGTCAGGTTCCATAAAATGCGGGGAATTTTTCGACTAGCTAAGCTTCTCAAGAAGGATGGAAAATTTTATTGGACCGTCGTTACACGGTGTAACGACGGTCCAATAAAAATTTCCATTATGCATACACAAAACGGGATGGAAAACCCTCAATTTAGAGTTCTCAAGAAGGACTTTGTTCCATACAGTAATTAAGCAAACCCCAACAATTTTGACATATTCAGACCTTCCTAATGCCAATATTTTATAACGAGGTTGACAGAGGGTTGATTATTTTTGGCAAATAATTTTATATCTGCCCCCCCCCCCTCAGCTGCTATGTTATTCCTGTGCAGTAACAATCTACCCACACCATCATTTTAAATAAAAACTTGAAATGTTTTGTCTTTCCGATGACATGCACAGCTGGAAAACACACCAAACATCGCATGCTAATGATCAGCGGTACAGTACAGAATAAAACTGCTGCTCTGCTTGCTTCCTCTCATGTCCTCTAGAATACATAATTAATACGACATTTCTTTGTTCGTTGACGTTAGCGTGGCTTTGTTTAACACAAATACCGTTTTCAGGCAGGCGAAGCGCAATGCAAAACTGTACTAAGGGTAACACGGCAATTTTTCTCAATTGTTTGTAATGTACATGTAATTTCAGATCAAAACTTATTTGTTCAGTATTTTCGATCTTTCTCTTGGAAGCAGTTCAACTCATTAAACTGATACCCCAGGGATTATGGAATAAATCTGTAGCTAATTTTGTTAGCAATTTTATTTACATCGGCTATGTGGTTTTTGAAATCAAAATATTTACTTATACAGAGGATATTGCTTAGCCTGCAGAGTATCGTGTAAACTTTCTAGATTCATTTAAGTTTTGAACAAAGATAAGTTAATGTAAAAGTTTCTCAGAACAGTTAATGTCAAAGTTTCAGAACAGAGAACTTACAGGTAAAAGTTACGGGCGAAGACTTCATAACAAGACATTGTTTTGGCAAATTTCAACCATGTGGAAGTTACAGTATGCACAGCGTGTTTTGTGAGTACCGTAATTGGAAGGATTTGTTTAAGCCCCATTTTAGTATTATCTTATTCACTTCTGTGAATAGGTTTTACACAGTCGGTATATCCATTTTAGAGATTTTCAGAAGACCTGCTGAGGTCTGTTTTGAAAACGACCTTGAAAATCAGGTTCTATAAAGGGCCGGTGATTAATTGACATGATAATGACTCTGATTCGTAAAGTTAAGGGAAGCTAACGGTCGTGGCCCATTTTAGGATAATATCGCAGAATTGGGAATAGTCAACTGTTGATCGGAAAATCTAAATAAGAGTTCTTAGAAAATAAACATATGTTAAGCATTCAACTGTGACTTTTAATAGGTAGATTTGAGATTTGCTTATAATTTTCAAGAAATATTATATGATGAAATAAAGGCGTGTAAGGGTGGGCAGGGCATGTGGCACGTGTGGGAGGGGAGATAAATGAAGAAATACTCCTGTATGAAAAACCTGAAGGAAAATTACTGCTTGAAATGCCTGGGCATAGTTGGTGGTTAATATGAAATAATTTCTTAAAGAAGAGATGTGATAGGGTGCAGAGCGGATTCATGTGGGTGAGTACAATGAGAAGTGGAGCTGTGTTGTTGACACTTTTATGGAGATATGTATTTCGTAAAACGCGGAATATTCTTGCCTAAACGAAGACTTATTAGCTCGTCAAAATGGCTGTGATCGATTGTGTCAAATTGAGTGTTGATTGACCGTGCATCTTCCTCATGGAATAATTTGAAATGCCAACTTGATGCAACTAGATAATTTTATTGATGTATTTTCATTTTATTGTTTATTGATGTATTTTTAGCTCGACATATTTCGGGTACATATGCCCATCATCAGGAGCATTAGATGTTGAGTTGCAGCATATGGTTTTCTGCACCGAGTTTTTGGATGGGTGGTGGTCTTGAGAGCCGCTGCATATGGTGCTGATGGTGTCGCGCACGGCACCATCCGCACCGTACACACGACCTACGCAGCGGCTCTCAAGACCACCACCCATCCAAAAACTCAGTGCAGAAAACCATATGCTGTAACTCAACATATAATGCTCCTGATGATGGGCGTATCTACCCGAAACATGTCGAGCTAAAAATACATCAATAAAATTACCTTGTTGCATCAAGTTGGCATTTCAAATTATTCCATTGTGTCAGTCCGATGTGACCAAACCATAGATATGGTTCGTTAATGGTGAATGCAGTTGTTATCACATAAGCAGTATAAACCACTCGCACACAAGAGACGAAACCACGATTGCCGTTTTACTAGGACTACACTTTGTCTTGTCCTCTCATACAGCACTTTCTTCCAACAAAGAGGATGTGAAACACAAGTGAGAGTAATTCTCTCACTCTCTCAGTTCTTCACACCGACGCTTTCTTTACTCAGCAAAACGACAACTTTAGATTTTAGTGGGTGAAGTTTGAAATGTGGTTTTTGTACAACAGCTGGAATCATGTTAAAAAGCACAAATCATAAACGAGTGCATATCCTATTCTAATGATAGTTATATTGTCTGACTTTGGTGCCGCGTGTTTCTGGCCCTCCTCAAAACCTCGTTATGCATTGTCCTAATTAGTATGTAACTGTAAATGGGATCATTATACTGCTGGAATAGTGTTTTATATGCAGGTTTGTTCAAATGTAAATAAGGTCTTAATTGTGTCATTTGAGGGTGGTCGGAGTTATTATTGCCTTTAGGTACATCAGCATGAGACTTTATTTTTTGGCACAAGGCAAAATTTAATATTAATTGTGCGTAAGTATGGACAACAGTGAAATTAGCGTGGGATTTTACAACAAAATGGAAAGTATTTATATTGGCCACCGAATAATGAAAGTGATTTATTTGAATTTCAGTAACAATAAGAAAAATTTTTAACTCAGAAGGACGAAACGTATACCAGAACATTAGTGGCAAAGAGTTACATACTGTAACACACAAACTAATTTAATTGCCTTAAGGTACATTAAATAAAATTGAAAAATTACGAAAATTCCCATAGTAGGAAGATTAACAAAAACTTTGGCCAAGACATACTAGTAAGGTCTTAATGTCTGTTATACATTAAGAGCACAAAAGGTTTCGTAAAACTGTTAAGGTCTATAAATAGGACCCATGAGCATAAAGACAAACAATGGATGTTTTTCATAAAATGCTACATAATATAAATTTATGTTGGGAAAACAACAGCGTTGCGCTCAGAAGGTACAAAAAGCGTTATAACTTTGTACTACAGCCATATAAATGAAAATCCAAAGGCTAAACATAAATTACTGTACTCGTACACGTGCCGTGTGTGTATGTATCTTATGAAAATGCTGTTACGCAAATGTTTGTGCTTAAATATGACAAAATACGAAGTAGTGTGAATATACAACCCTACCTTTGATGTAGCTCACAACTGGTTAAGTAACAGTATACTCTTAGCGTAGATTAGCTATTTTTTTTTAACCAAACCTTTATTGCGCAATTCTATTAGCTAAGTTACGCAGTGTGGATAACTTCAAAATAGTTCTTGTCCAACAGGCAAAATTATGTAAACTGCAGCGTCAAGTTAGCTTCTGGGACTGTACATTTAAGTGCTGGTAATATGAATGTAATGTTTAGTTTGGATAACTTCAGAATTATTAATGTAGCGTGTCTGATGTATTCGTCATAGAAATTGCTTGCGATGGAAGGTTCTTTGTGTTCTTCACAGGTGTTAGATAAAACGCGAGTTTTCGGTAATAAGATGTGGTATTATTCTGTACAGAACTTGGAATTTTATGGGCTGTGAAAGTTTATTACTTTAATGACTGTTGTTAGTGTTGCTCTTTCTTTAGCTGCGGTCACAATCGGAAGTATATTGCCGAAATAATTGCTTGGAAAATATGTAAAACAGTTATATAGGATAATGCAGTTGCAAATTTACAGGAACTATTTACACCGAACACCATAAACCTTGACTCTTATTGGTCCAGTGTCGAGTGAAGTTCGACAGCGCTCTACACCGTGTCAAGTCTCATGTCGAGTCCAAATCAACAAGCTCTTTTAGTGTTTTATACTGGTCTTTCATAAGCTCCTGCTATCCGGTAACTACTTTTCAATTTAAAAAATTAGACATTTTCTGGAAAATTGATTTGAACCAAACTGTCGGAGTTCAAAAGAACAATTTGGGCCTCCAAATTTTAAACTTTACATTCAAGAATTTCCAAATGATTAAAATCTTTTATGACATCTTATTGATTTATCACTCCCTTGAGCTTGGAATTTTGTGCGTCAGGTACAGTACACCACTAAGATGAACTAATTGAGCAAGTTATTCTAAGAGCCAGTTAAAGTAAACGTATCTAAGTTCTGCCACTTACAGCTGAGCTGATATTGGTGCTGGGACTCTGAGTGAGTGATGTGACAAACTCAAGAAGCAGCTTCGACGACATGTTTTATAAAGCGTTGAATTAAATGGGAAGATAAGGATTAATTGGTAAATAGGTAAGGATTTGGAATGACTTCGTATAGATATATTTAAAATACCACCTAGTTTTTAATCAATAGATACTGAATAAAATCATGAGAAATTTATACAGATCCCCGTTTGGTACTATTAAAATTTGAAATGAGTTGGCTACGTCTTGAAGGCAGTTGCCATCACAGCAAAGCCCTAGACGTTTATTTTGTGGTAGGACGGTTAGTTTTACATGAAATTGATTTTACATATGAGACAAACCGGCTGCCGTGTATATTTATCTGCTCGTTTCACCTCCTGCCACTAAGTTCCTCTGCAGACGCTGATATTACTTTAGCTAGTTCAGAAGTTCACCCCATATTATGCAACCCGAAAATTTACTAACTTTCTCAGAAAGCGCGCCTCTTACCCATAACCTGAGCCAGAATAACTCAGTCCATGCCTCCAATTCTGTTTCAAATTCATTTTAATATTATGTTTCCTGCTGCACCTTGTTTCTCCTCCTACCACAACACTAGAATATTCAGAAAATTATGTACATGAATAATAGCAGTTCTGTGCCTTCTGGTGCAATTAGTGGGGTTTCATTGTCATGTGCAAGAAGAGATAGTAAACAATGTTGAAAATAGTCTTCTAGCTTAGCATTTCAGTTTGTCATCTTGAAGTCGCAATATTCATTAACATCTTAAAAGAAAAAAAAAAGTTGCTTCTTCCGAATAGGTTTGGTTTGCTGTTCCTGGAATATGAAAACATTGATACAAGGTCACTTCCTCACCTAGCTTTGCTTCAGTTACCAGTATCATCTGCAGAAATACGGACGCACTCATTAAGGACTGCCGTCCTCCTTCCAGAACTTTCCAGCCCTAATCTCTGACCGTTCTAATTCCTCAGTAAACAGTATCCAGAACATGCAGGTCCCATTGTATGCAGTCGTTTGTTATTTCTTGAAGTTGTTTGTTTGTTAACGCATTCGTAACTTCTTTTATGTTGTCATGCACTCTGTTTTGTAGTGCTTGCCATTTGAAGCGCTTTAATAAAATAACCACTACTACTACTACTACTACCAACACCAACACCACAACCGCTACTACTATAATACTACTGCTGCTGCTACCACTATTCAACTACTACCATCACCACCACCAATACTACTACTGCTACTACTCTACTATTACTACTACTACTAGTACTAGTACTACTACTGCTACTACCACCACAACCACTACTACTGCTGCTATTACTACTGCTACTGCTACTGCTACTGCTACTACTAGTACTACTACTACCACCACCACTGCTACAACAACAACAACTACTACTACTACTACTACTACTACTACTACCACCACCACCACCGCTGCAACTACTACTACTACTGCTGCTGCTACTACTATACTACTACTATCATAACCACCACCAATACTACTACTGCTACTACTCTACTATTACTACTACTACTACTAGTACTAGTACTACTACTACTACCACCACAACCACTACTACTACTGCTATTACTACTACTACTGCTACTGCTACTACTACCACCACCACTGCTACAACAACAACAACAACTACTACTACTACTACTACTACTACTACCACCACCACCACCGCTGCAACTACTACTACTACTACTACTGCTGCTACTACTATACTACTACTATCATAACCACCACCAATACTACTACTGCTACTACTCTACTATTACTACTACTACTACTA
>Ga0123354_10013121_pt1 | contig 12845 bp, 10 predicted proteins | sample TergutLab28metaG_2_FD_97872 | JGI IMG/M metagenome (GOLD analysis project Ga0123354, IMG submission 97872) | Labiotermes labralis P4 segment gut microbial communities from Petit-Saut dam, French Guiana - Lab288 P4 | ecosystem: Host-associated > Arthropoda: Insects > Digestive system > Gut ...
CACCACACACACACACACCACACACACACACACCACACACACACACACACCACACACACACACACACACCACACACACACACACCACACACACACACACACACACACCACACACACACACACACCACACACACACACACACACACACACACCCGGCATAACTCGTCTGAGCAAGTGATCAGTTTGTCGCGCGGTCCGTTAGCTCAATATTTTTCGGGCATTTCCCGATCAGCTACAACGATATTTTGTCGTGCATCTCTCGTTGAAATATCTCGACCTTTTTTTTGGCGTATCAAACTGAATTATCTCGGTATTTTGTCTAGCTTCTCACCAAGAATGTTCGCGATATTTTTTCATCCGTGTCACAGTAAATTATCTCGATATTTTTTTTTCGGGCGTCTCACGGCAACGTTTTCGATACTGAACCTTGCATATAATGAGCTAATTTCCTGTGTTTATTTTGTCTGAGTGCTCGGTGCCAATTAGTTGTTAGTTTTTCTGTCGCTGGCACCCAAATTATTTTACTTCAACAAAATTTCTATTATTTAAAATCCTAGAACTTTCGATTTACCACTGAATCAGCATCACGGGCACAGACTATCTAAGATGGTTTTTCAGACCTTTCGGAATGAATTATATTAGCATCAAAACCTTAATCACGCTGTCTGTGAATTTTACCATACAATACAACAGCACCTCATGTGTTTATAAATTATGCTTGAAATTATGTCTGAAGGAATCTGTGAATCTACTAGATTGCCGTGTGTATGCTTTAATGGAGAAGGGGGGGGGGGTGCTACGACCTTCATGCCCTGGATTACTCGGAAAGTAGTCCCAAGAAAAAGGGATGGACTGAATTATAAAAATATTATTATTGTTGAATTTTTCAATTAATGGCCCATTGCACTCCAGATTTCATTACACATCGTAAGGAAGTGTTGAGCTTCGCACTCCGGTCGCCTTACTAGAAAAATCTTTCCATGTACCCATGAATTAGTTTTGTGTCGATCTGGATAACTGGCGCAAAAAGAAGGCTGTACTTTTTCTGGGAATCGAATCCCGAAAATCTAAGTCATAGCCACCCATTTTACTGGCTGTAATTACACATATATTTATGTGCCTCGTTAACACATTCAGTGTGGCTTTAACAACCATCCCTGATACTTTGAGAACACGTTCATATTATGATAGAGCGCATGAACGAAGTAAAATGTGCCTTGGCCGATTTGTGCCAGCGTGTCTAAACTGTAGGATTCCGGTCTACTGCGGTGCCGCGCTTTGTCATTGGACGAGTTTTCCCCTGCCTTTTGAAGGAATAATCCTCAACGTGTCAAAGGGTCAAAACGCATCGAATTACCAAGAAGTCGACTGTTCGCACTCAGACGTTTCATTGTTACATGTTCCCTTGTGGATCGACACATTTGGCTGGCACCAAACACGAGACCCTGCGACGACAACACGCTGTTAATGGAATGTGGATATAAGATTGAGAAATACATTGAACTTTATTCGCTATCGATATTTGATCCCCATTTTCGAAAACGGCATGTTTACTACGAATAACAGCGTAGAAACAAGAGTCTGTGAACTCATTAGGGAGAGAATTCTTAAATTGCATTAAGGCGAGGTTGCATGCAATACACTGAAAAACCCGATGTAGCTACTAATGCAATAGTCCACTGCTCGTGTGTGTCCAAGTTTTCCCCGTAATGTCATTGGAATCCAAGGACTTTTATTTCCAACTAGTTGCCTTTGACGGAGTGTGCAATTCTGCAGCGTCTGTGCCCGACGAGGAAAGTACATATTGCCACAGCACTACGGTAACTTACATACACTCTGGCCTCGCAGGCCACGGCGCGTTTTGTAACTCATCGCTACTTCGGATCGGGATATCCCAGCAGGCACACGGGTTGCTACAATGACTGTTTTTCCTCAGTCCTTCCGGACCAGTGATGGCGTACCCTTGACACGTGTGCACGAATATACAGGCGAAACGACTTCCCTTCGGCGTGTAACGATATTTGATACGTCGCCATATTGTATACGAAATCCATTGTGAGTCAAGAGTACTTAAGAAACGTTTATTCTTCACCGGTGGCCCCAGGGTCAAGTGAATTAACTGGTAATTTTTGCATTTATAAGAAGTTTTTTTATGCCAATGTTGCAACGTGTGTTTTTTTTTTCGGCTGAACTGTTAACAGATTATTAATGACATCAATGATGTCTTCCATCATCAGAGTTTAGTGACACGTTCGCCGCGACGCCTTCATATATATTCATGCAGTTTCTGTTCCTACTTGTAATGCAATATTTACGTGTAGTATGTTTTATGAACTTGTACACTTCGGGATAAAGTGGAAACGATATGATTTTTATTGCAGGCCTCTCTCTCGCTACCGACAACGCTGCAGACAGATTACAGGCTTTCCTGGTAGCTCTCTAGCGTTCGTGGCATTTATTCCAAGAAACATTTGACACCCGTGCTCTAGACGAATGCCAAGTGTAGTGCTTTACATCAGACGACGATTGATACAGTCGACATCCTTCCAGTTTGTTATCCTCACACTGTTATTAGACCCTGTGTAATCTAAGTATTTAAAGCCTAGTTAAAGGAATAAAGAAGAAGTGGGTGAATAAATAGCTGTAACTCTGCCGGTCCTATTCTTATTTGTCTAACAACACCTTCGTCTAGATATCCAATAAAAGAATCGTACGACATGTGTGATTTGTAATAAAAATGTAATAAAATGGAAGGAGTCGGCGTTGTAATGTAAACTCTTTGTAACTTTGTACATAACGTCTGCATTACGGCAAGGACTGCAGTGTCAAGTATGTGAATGTCACATGTCACAGTAAGTTTTCAAATTATTTTCCGATGCTTTGTGTGTAGTTCGAAAGATATGGTGCTTTACTGAATTCGTAAAAGAAGGTATTTTGAATCTGATGTTTATTGGACCGTGCATCATTGTGATAATTGAAGAATAAAAAAACCAACTAGATGCTGCTCAACATGTTTCGGGCACTACTATGCCCATCATCAGGAGCTAGCGACTATAATGTTGATTACCACATTGGTCGTTTCGTTCTTGGTTTGCACGACTGTCGTGCTGTAGCCTGCACCCCGGATACCACTCCAGCCTAATCGCACCTAACCTCCAACCTAAAGCAAACCAAGAACGAAACGACGAATGTGGTAATGAACATCATAGTCGCGAGCTCCTGATGATGGGCATAGTAGTGCCCGAAACATGTTGAGGCTATAAGAAGTACAATAAAATAATAAGTGGCATCTAATTGGTTTTTTCTTCTTCAGTTAAGATATTTTTAGTTTCTGTAGTTCACTTGTTCATTTTGGAAAGCAAATTTTTCACTTTTTTATGTTAGGAATTTAGAAATAATTCCGCAAGATGGTCACATTGAATAGAAATAAGTAACGAAGAAAAAAATTTTAAAATTGTATGAATTGAATTTCTTGCTTGAAAAAAAGCAGAGTGTTTACATAGATATGACGTAATGCACCAACAAAAATAATATGTAAGATCAAATTGTATTATTTATAAGATACGATTGTCAAACTTCTGACTAAATGCAAAACATTTTATCACGTATTAGAATACGCTGTATGCTCCCCAAGTTTGTACATTTCATGTGACAATTTTGCTGCACATTGCAGACGTGAAATACGAAACTCTGAAGTGTGCTCAGTTTAATAACCTGTTGAGGTATTGGAACAAGTGACATTTATCTCTTCAAAAATATCTAAACCGGCACTGGGCCCCACCCAGTCCCATATTCCGTGAGTAGCGAAGGTTCTTTTCCCGGGGGTAAAGTGGCCGGGGCGTGAAGTTGATCATTCAATTCCATCTAGTGATGAGGTTAAAAATGGGTGGAACTGCACATCTACTCCGCCTTGTATGCCTCCATAAGGTGCTCTACCTTATGGAGCTCTACCTTTACATTTTAGAGTATTTGTTAGACTCTTCTCTATCCTTGTATTCGCCTGTTACCTTATTGCGAGCTTCTATATTTGCGTAACTCCTGGAGACTGACAGCTTCTTCAGACAGCTTCTGTAAACTCTGCTGTGATCGAATTAGTCTCAGATAACATCATACCGCTGATGACATCCCACATTGCTCCCATCGCGACATACACTATGCATATACCGTATACACACCTGCCGACACGTTAACTTATTTAAACCCTCTACTACCAAACACAAGTACTTAAGGGAATAGAGACTAAGTTAATTTTGTATAGCATCTCATAATCTGCAAACCTTAATAGTTAAACAGCCTAGATGCTTGTAGCTGTACGATAACTTCCTTCGCGGTTAGTAGTCCCAGGTCGTAGTGGTATTTTTCCTTCATCAAAGCAGCTGTTGGAGTAAAACTTCATAAAATGTCGTGGCACCTTTTCTCCGCACATTTACCAATTCATTATTCATAATTATCTTCCCATAACCTAACGCAACGGAGCACGGTACCATGAAGGGGAATTGATAGTTTCTCATTTTTAAGGAAACTCCCTACCCCTTAAGGGGCCGGAAGTTTTGTGACCCTGTTAAAAAAATGTGCCTCATGCAGCAGTCACTTCCAACGCCCATGTTACTCTACTCTTACTATAATCTTGTAAATGTAACCAACTTGGTGCACAACATTCACAGTATATTTCGTCAATTTTATTTATAACCTCTACATGTTTCGGATCTCTCCAGGTCCATCATCAGGAGGAATAACTGTAAAATTGATGTGTGTTTGGCCGTGCATTATAGTAATGAGTAAAGCAGAGGACCAACTAGATGCAACAACAAAAATGTATTGATCTTCAAATTAGCTCAGCATGTTTCGGGCAATTCTTTGCCCATCTTCCGGTCGGAGGCCTGGAGTGAGGCGGCACGGACTATGTACCGCCTCACCCCAGGCCTCCGAACGACAACAATCTGGGGACATTATACCACATGCTGTAAGTCACAGTCTTGCGCTCCTGAAGATGGGCAAAGAATTGCCCGAAACATGTTGAGCTAATTTAATTATCAATAAATTGTTATTTTTGCATCTAGTTGGTCCTCTGCTTTATTCAGGAATAACTGTATTTATACGACACTTGGTATTTTGTTATTCTGTACAGCTAGCTGTCTGGCGTGCAGGATCCTGTACACCGGACAGCTAGCTGTATAGCATCTTGTGCACCAAGTTGCTTTAATTTACAGGATTATATACAGAAGCACGGTCAAGAGAACATAAAATTTACAAGCCATAAATTTCCACATTGCGTTATTTTACTTTCTTCTCAAGTCCAAAAATTCAGAACTTGTTCTGAAAATTCTCGTGTTTACCTGCCGCGAAAGGCCAAGTTTCAAATGACATAAAAACTTCAAATTCATGCCGCATCGATTTTAATTGAATAACATATTAATACGCAGTTTAAAATACTTTGATCTGCTACGGAGGTCCTAACTGCACGTCATGTTCGAGCACTATTACTAATTTTTTTTCGGGAAGTCCCACTTCCAAATATTGACCTGTAGACCCCAGGTTTTTGTCACTTTCCTCGTTTCATCCATGAAAAAAACCTGAACAGCCCATCAAAAGTCACGTCTGCTTCTTTCCACATGTTTTCCTGTTCGTTATTTATTGACCATTTCATCATTCGACTCCACATAATCTGGAATATTGATAACGTCGTTAAATACACATAAACCAAACATAAATAAATATGTGAGATTTTATTTTCTGACGTCACTGAGTATAAAACTGTGTCTTCTGGGAAGTGAGCCCATGTAATACGGTAAAAGGCTGGGAACGTTCTGAGACCCGCTGCTTTTCTTCTAATATCAAGATAGATGCAAGGGACCACACAGCATCATGTCGTAATAGAAGAAAATCTTCATAAATAATGGCATAATTCATAAAAATGTACATAGTACATATTAACATCTGTATTAACTTACGTCGGACGTATTGTAATTCAGTGTTAATTTCTCCGCCCAAGTCAGACCAAGTTGCATATGGCGCACCTATGCTTCTTTAAGTCAGATCATGGGCCCACCAAACATTTCAGTCAACTCAGACCAAGTTTTGTACGGCTCAGCGTATGCTGCAATAAAGTTAGATGTAAGTTTGCTCGATGTATGAGAACTGCGCTCTTCTGAAAAGAAAAGCGCAGTTCTCAGCTATTTCGCAGCGGAAGCCTGAAATCACGCATTTGCTGAGCGTTTGATTTTGCTAAATTCGGATAAAGTTACCTTGATGGAAGCCATACAGTTGTGATTACTACTAAACAAACAGCACTTATTCGGTCGAATACAACACAGGTTTGTTTTGATTAAAATTGTGCCTTGACGTGTGTGCTACACGTTTCGACCTGTACTTTGACGTCCTCAGGCATATCAATAAAAAAATCTCTCAAAGAAGAATGTAATAAAATCTATATCTAAGGACCGTTTAGATTTTATTGTTTTGTTCGACTGAATGAGTGTAGTTTTTACGGATAAAATTGTGCGTTGTTCACCATATGCTTGGCCCGAATCAGACCGAGTTCTGCATGTATTACTCAAAAAGTCAAATCAAGATGTACATTGCTCACCGTATGCTTCTCGTGATGCTACCGGAGTGGTGGATTCGAATGAATTCGTTGCTTGTGGTCGCAATATGGAAGTAGGATTGCTTCTCATTGACGAAGAAGGTGTCCGGCACCCAGATGTTCTTGATGAATTCCGACCCCACTGACAGGGTCTCGACGCCAGGCCGCTTTCGGAATGCAAGCCTTGGGTCTGTCCAAAATTGACGGAAGTAGAAGTCCAACGTGAAGTCCTGTGGGTGAAAGAAGAACAAATCCGGGGGCGGGGGGTCAGTCTTGTTTGTAACCCCCGCTCTGGAGGGGGAGACCAAGTCAGCAACTGCTTTCGGGCAGAAAACATTGTCTGGTCTAAAGCTTAGTGAATGTACTTTGATCTCCGTGATATTACAGGGAACAAGCCTGACTGTGGTCATAAGAAATCTGTTTTCTGGGTTGGGGATTGAACCAACAACCAACTATTTGCTAAGAAAGCAATACCTGTACTTTAATATAGATAAGCTTTACGCTTGACTTCTAGCGTAGTGTTTAGACATTTCTAAGTAGTCTAATTTGGGAGGGTAAAAATGTAGTGGTCCTAAATTGTTCATATTTTGGTGTAAGAAGTGTGTGGTCACTTTACCTAATTCGGAAGTCTATGTCGCCTGTAGGATATTCTGTGGTTCTCAATGTACTTAAGTAAAAGATTTACGACATATTTTCGACCGTGTTACTTCAAATAAATTTACCTCGAATACCATCACAGAGGGAAGTGATAATTTTAAAAATTGTCTGACAGCTTGGTGTTTATAGATAAGTTTTTTAAAACACTCTATTAATATACAGCGTAACCTTTAACTGGGCGTTGCGAAACGAAGGAATTTTCCGCTAAGCGTCATTACAGAAACTCCAGTAAGTCTGTAACAAACAATATTACTGCACTGAACCCCTCGTAAAAATATTGGTCAGCACGTCATCATCAGTAATCATAACACCAATGAGAACACTTGATCGCAGTGATAAGGATTTCGAAGTTAAAAACTTGTTTAAACTGGTTTCGTACGTCCCCCCTACACATTTTACTGGTCGTCTGTACAAGTGTTGGCGAATATTGTCAAATAGGTTCTCCAAGAATGACCCGATGTGGGCAGTGTTCCTGCAGTTCTACAGCTTTATCAACGGCTACATGATCAGCATGATGAAAATTCATCGTCGTGGGTATGTTGCCTGTGAAGTGATGAGGCAACCTTCAAAGTACTGGTGTTTTAATGCCACGTGTAACTTGCACGATAGACAGGTTTGTGCGAGAGGAAATGAGGATGAAAACATCCCAAATAAATATTAATTTTTTCAATGAATTTATGGGTCGTTGTCATTGCAGAAACGCTGATAGTTTCACATGCGTTGACTGGACGGCTGACGGGATGCATTTAGTTGCACTTCTGTTCAATCGTTACTTGAGGGCGATCCACTAGGAGTTCGACAAATGTGGGACATGTATCCTTTAGCTCGATTGTAAGACATCCGAATGATCAGTACTCAGGCAGCTTCTTAGTGCAGAGCGGGTCTACACACTGACCAATAGATCACCGAAACTGAATACACAGTTCATATGTTACTGCGTCATGTAAAGATCCTCTTTATGCAAGTGAAGTGAGCTTGAGCTGCGGAAGGGAAGCGTAACGGATTTCCAGGCTTCCCTAATCATTGCAGATATATCGAACACTTTCGCCAGCAGTGTGTGTGTATGTGTGTGTGTGCGTGCGAGCGCGCGCGCGCGTGTGCGAAAGGAAGATATTCAACCCTAATTCCGTACTGTTGTATTAAAGCGTTTTCATTGGTGTTGTGCACACTGACAGGAGTTTGAAACACGCATTTAGAAAGGGCATATCGGGAAAAAACTTTCTCGTAGAATGAAAAGTGAACTTTCATGAAAAACTTTAGTGATTTTGAACGGAGAATTCCGTCGTACTGTTTTTTGCCACATACATTTAAGTATGAACTTTACATACCCCCTGTCTAAACGTTCAAAACTTCAGTATGCTTATGGAATGTACTTCGTATTTTTGTGATTCATACGACTCTAAGGACAACAGTACTGACACAGAGGTCTTTACGTGGAGACAGTGTTTTCCTGTGTGAGTCAGGAAGTGAACCTCTAAATATTATATTAATTTAGGATTTTAAGTATTAATAAGAAGTCAAAACTGATATTTGTTCCTCTTTTTTTATTAAAGGAACTAGACTTTAATGAGATGTTTAATTGTACAGTCAGTTTTTTTTGGAACCCTGCATAGTAGACTGCATAATGCAGTTGAATTGTAACATTTTTGTTCCCTGCTGTTATTCCATTCACACGGTCACATATTTTGGTTATTGTCACGCAAAATATAGCTTTTTTGTTCATCAGTACCAATGTTTTCTGGAGTTAACGTGAAATCCTACCGACGTTTCTTACATGGAATGCACTGGTACACTTTGCTCTCCTAGAATTGTTGGAGAGTAGAAAATGCACCTGCAAGCGAAGCTTGAAAACTTACTCTAAATTCTCACTGTGCACTTCTTAAAACAGCAGCCTGCATGCAGTCCATGTATGTCGAGTCAGAAGATAACACGTGAACTCGGTGCAATGCAGACCTGGCCCCTCAGCTCTCTACTAGTAACCATGAAGACTACAGCTAGCTACACGGTACCAGGAAGCAATACACACGAGACCAGCCAACATGCAGTGACGACAATGGACCCTCAAACTTTCGATAGCTGAAAGCAGAAGAAAGGCTGTGGCGTGCGGTTTTCTATAGTCTTACTCTGTATTCGTAAAACTGAGTTCAGGATTTAAGGAAAATTTATATATGTTTTTTAAATGTATTCAGTCGCTGTTTTTTTTTCCCCAAGGCGCAACAGTCCCTAGTGGGTCAGGACCTCCTAATTATCCAGACTTCACGATCATAATCTGGGCGAGTGATCAGCCCGACACACAGAGTTCTAACTGACACAGCACTCACAAGAGACAGAAATTTAGCCGCCGGCGGATTCGAATCCGCAATACAAGCAAGCGAAAGGCCACAGACCCACGTCTTAGACCGCGTAGCCACTGGGTTCGACTATAGTCGCTGTTAGGTAATTTAAATACGCTAACTGCCTTAATCGTGTTCCGTGTTTAAAACAGGATATCAAAGCGAAATTTACCCCCGAGTTTAATGAAACTCCAAACCGTGACTATGTAATGGGAAATAAACTTAAAGATGTATTCTTATCCTGAATACTGTTTGGCAGAAAGAGGCTGGATTCATAACTTGACTGCCTTACTTCAGGCGAAAAAGCCCTTATTTTACTTCCGATAGGGGGATTTGTGGGCCCCATGGCCTTCTGGTAGCGCGCGAGAAAGGAGTATGCCTGTCCCTGAGCCGAGAATCGAACTTAGGCTCACCAGTTTATGGACATTCGCCGTACTGGTTGATGTGTCGGAATTTAAGAACGAAAGAATTACTTTTCAATAGAAGACATTCTTGGATGATACCGCGCAGTTTGGGGTATAGAACTGACGTAGAGAGGCCTTGATGAAGAAGGTTATCGGTTTTGTGGGAAGAAATTCCATAAGATGGAGGAAGCAGTTTGTAGACTAAATTAGAGTCTGTCGCAACCCATAACACCGAAGTATTGATATTCGCGTGATACTTTAGAAACGTTTATGTCGGCCGTAGTTGAAATTAAATATATACGTGCGCAGTGACACAGCGTTCTCTACTGTTTCATATCAAAGCTAGAAGCTATGTCGTTCATTTCGGTTTTACTGTAGAAGAGGCGTTTACTTTTTTAAACTAAAACATGCAATTCTTAGATTTTGCAGTCTGAGCCAAGATCCCGAGAAATCATTTTCTTTTACAAGTTTTAATGTATCATCAGTTCCGTGCTCAGAAACTCTTTCACTTTCATTGTTGACATAGAGGCGGGCAGTCATTCAGTCTATCGATTGTTTGAGGTGTCCTATATTACTACACAGCGGCGCAAACACAAACAGACAGCCACCAGCGAGCTACTTGGCCAGTAGTTTCCTTGCTAGCATGCCACAAGTGGTGGCACCACATGTTTCGCTACATACTTCAGTCTTCTGGCTGTTCTGTAGGTGAATGCAAACATTTTGGAAGAGAGTGGTCATGCCACCTTCCCTAACTTTTTACGTTTTGCTGACCGTGCATCTGAGTATAATCTTAGTAATTAACCAACTTAATGCACAAATTCTTGTTTTATAATAAGTTTATTGTAGGCTTCTACATGTTTCTAGCACTATGTGCTCATCATCAGGAGGTCAGAATTGTATTATACAGCGTCTGGTATCACAGGTTGAGAGAGGACTGCAGTCCTCTCTCAACCTGTGCACCGGACGGCCACCTACAGGTGTGGTGGTACCAGATGCTGTATAATACAATTTTGACTTCCTGATGATGAGCACATAGTGCTCGAAACATGTAGAGGTATATAATAAACTTATTATAAAACAAGAATTTGTGCATTAAGATGGTTAATTACTAAGAAGACCTTCCGTAACGTTCAGACACCTACCACACTACAGGGTGTCATGCGCCAGAAGAACAATATAAATATTCACTGCTGTGAATACCTAAAATTGTTTGTTCTCTTACGTTACTTTGTATGGTGATTCGTGCGTTAGTGTCCTTAATATGTTTCGTGATGACATTGTGATACATTTCGTACAGTGGCTTATGGCTCGTTTAATGTTATCTTTTCTTTCTCCCAGGTTATGTGTATTGTAGCGGAAAGTGTTTGCGTCAAGTGTGGTGCGTGGTGGGATAAGAATAGAGAACGATTTGTTCAAACACTGGCAGTGCAAGCCCATATGGAATGTTGACTTTCAATTTGGTGTTTAGGCACTTTAACGTACATCGCCATTATCAGGCTATAGAATGTGGCTGTGATAATGGGTCATAGATGCGTAACATAGGCACTGAGAATAAAATTTTAACTTGTCCATTCGGGTCTTCGGAGGCATTGCGCAATTTCGACAATGAACACGTGGTAGTTCAAGATCGGTGACATCCTGAAATCTCACACACACACACATATATATATATATATGCTTTGTTATTTTAGTTACCAAATACATTATTTTAATACGTTTGAAAAGGGTGTGATGGTGATAAATTTGTTATGATTCTTATCTCTTTTCTAGCGACAAAATATTTACCTACAGACCGTTTGATTTTATCCGCGTTTACTGCTGGTTCAATCTCGCTATCAACATCTAACATATTTTCCTTTATGTACAGTATTTTTTCCGTCCAGTAAACTAACAGTATAGTAAGAAAATCCGGTAAAGGCAGATCGTATCGAGATTAAGCATAGAGAGGGAGAGAGAGACTGTAAGAGTGTAGACTGGACTTGAGTGTATCTGGATATTGAGGAGTGGCGAGAATTTCCCAGAACAGAAATACGATACGTATTCAATTTTTGCGAAAGCCGGTTGTTCCTTGACTAGCTGACCTACTCTTAGCTTTGAATCTAATTAGGTGGTTTTAATGGTTTTGTACGAGGGAGAGTCAAATGAAAAACTTAAAAGTGCTTTAAAGAATATGTATAAACATTTAAGTTTTTCATTTGACTCACCCTTGTATAGTATTGAACAGCAATACTTGCGCAATAAGGAAAGGGTGAAAATATTCGATAACTGTTTCGAAATACACTGTAGCGTTGGATCATACATTGCATAAAATGCGGTGGATATGAATTAATTTTCCATTCTGCAAATCAAGACGCTCTCTTTGTGTACAGGAGTAGCAAATAGTTTGTTACAATCACATCACCTGTCTGTTAAATACAGACGTAGCTTTAAAGTCGGACATTTCGGCCTAATCCTTTGTTGTTTTTGTGAATTCTAATCAGTTACAAATGTACCTGAGCTGTCTAATACGATGTATTTTTTGCGTGTTTCATGCCCTACATTATTTCCCGTACACAATAACGACACTGAAATGTCATGCAAGGATGGGCCTGTGTGCCCTGTACAAATGCGGGACTTCTCTCTGTCTTTGTTTGGTTACTCCCTCTCTTTAAATAAATTAAGTAATTTTCAATCAGTCGCGTACCTTCAATGTTTGTTCACAGAAGGCAACGTGATATTACGAGACAGATTAATTCCTATGGAAACCAAAGGCTTATTACATTGTTGTCATTGTTGTTTCCTACACACAGTCTGATAAATTCAATTCACATGCTCACAACCTAATTCTGTTGTATCCATTTTAACAATAAACACCATTCTAAACCTAGAA
>Ga0123354_10013124_pt1 | contig 12844 bp, 8 predicted proteins | sample TergutLab28metaG_2_FD_97872 | JGI IMG/M metagenome (GOLD analysis project Ga0123354, IMG submission 97872) | Labiotermes labralis P4 segment gut microbial communities from Petit-Saut dam, French Guiana - Lab288 P4 | ecosystem: Host-associated > Arthropoda: Insects > Digestive system > Gut ...
AAGAATGAAGGGGGTTTTTTTTTTGTGCACTGGTTTTATTAGGCAAAATTGTTTGGGAATGTGAGCTTTTAAATTACTTTTTTTTTTTTTTTTGTGGGAGGCAGTTGTTTCATGTACTGAACTATGGACCCTTAAGAAATTCAGATCCTCATCGTTGTCCTCCCCTTGCTTAATCATCCATTTAAGTTTCCTGTTCTCTTAACTTACCATGTCATCCTGATAGCTTAGTGTCAACTTTCCTGTCTTGTCTCTTTGGAGCCCTCACATGCACAGTTAGAGCAAGATCCTGTATTTCAGAAGTGGCATCCTCTGAAAATGCGATTCAACCTTATGTTCTGGCTTCCCTCAACGTTTATGATTTCTTTGTCCTGTGATTCTTACTGTTCTGCTTTGAAATCAGTGTAAATGCAGTATTGCCTGACGTATTTCCAGGCTCCGTCACATCTCTCAGAAACTGAAGTGCTTCGAAATGTATTCATCATGGTGTCTGCAGTGGAGCACTGTCTCCTGATCTAGTCTTATTTTTATTTATTTATTTTTATTTTATTTTATTTGTTTATTTTTTAATTCCTTTCTGAAGTTATCCCTTGGCCTTTCCATCTTGCCTTCGCCACCTTCTCTGCAAATACAGTAAGTATTGCATTTACTTTATTGGTATGCATACCTATTGCAGGGACCTTAGAATAGGAATTTCTGTCAGGCAACTTCCATTTTTGATGTTTGTAAGTAAATGTTCCATTGCATCTGTAATCAAAGAGACAACCTGTGCCATAGTAACCACTCTACAGACACAACATATACCTTCTTCAACAGAAGAAATAATTAAAGAATTTGCAGAAGACTTAAAGGAACTTTCAAAATTGCAATGTAAGTACAGATGGATAGCACATAATCAAATGCCCTCTGACCTCTGGCAGCTAATATTTTCACTACATACAGTACCATTCCATTGTTCTGCAGGCTGTTGTGAACACAAATCTTAAATTTGTAACTGTGGAATTAGGAGCCTTTAGTAAACAAAGGGGTGGTGGAGTTTTCTGATACTCAGGTCTGTATCAGAGATTGGAAACACCAAATTTGAAATTTCCTGAAGATACAGTTTTGCCGCACAGTGAAATTACATTACTTCACGTTTTTGTTGGTGATGAAGCATATCCCCTAGCAACCTACTTTAATGAAACCATACAGCAGGAGAACATTAGACAGAAGTAGAGCAATAATTAATTACAGACTCTTATGTGCTCGTGTTGTAGAATGTGCTTTTGGAATTTGTGCTTCAGAGTGGAGGACTGTGGACAAAGCCATTGAAACAAAAGTAGGCAGGCGTGGCAACTGTGAAGTGCATAGCTTTACTGCACATTGTTATCATAGACATTGAGGGTTTGCATGACTCTTCATCAAAGATTGTGGCAGCCTGGATGCAAGTGACGGTACATAGCTCAAAAATCCAGAATACATACCTTTGTTACCACTTCTGTAAAATGAATGTGAGACCTATTTTGTGAATTTTTCAACAGTCCAGCTGGTTGTTTACTGTGGCAAGAGGAAGCTATTGGAGATATACAGTAATTCAGGGTCATCATTATGCTATGTAATCACATGAACTCAATTCTGCATATCTGTACACAAATTTGTGTATGCTGTGCAATAGTGCTTGCTGCTGATTTTCAGTGTCTGGGAAAGGTTCCTCCATTCCTTGTCAACAGAGTCTCTATTGTAGTAGTCTTTAATTTGATGATCCCAAAGTGCTGGTCTCTTACAAACCCCAGAGATTAGAGCCTCTTGTCATGAAAGACATGAAATCAAGATGTGCAGTTATTGCTGCTTGTTAGCTCTTGCCCTCACCAGTTCAACACTGCTCATAAAATGCTTGTCCATCACTTGCAAAGCCTCAGTTATTACAGTCCGTTTTTCCAATGAACTTAGCAGTACTTTTTTTTTCTCTCTCTCTAGACCGTGCAGTACACACATGCACCAGGGGCAAATATGCTGCCATAACATTGACTTCATCCATGTCAACGGACACGATAGAACCATTACTGTAATTTTAGCCAAGCACTGTATAAAGCTCCCTGATGATGGATCCCTTGTCATCCGAAACATGTTGGAGCAATTTTAAGTATTTTTAAATATTTTATAATAATTCTAATTGTATCTACGAATTATATATTTGTGCATCTGTTGGATAATAAAGTGCTTTAATGGATAATAAAGTGTCCACATGAGGAACCAGGAAGCAGCAGACAAACAAGCTTGGTCACTGCTGCCTACCAGAGAATCTGCTTTACACGCTTGCTCACTACACCCTTTCACCCAGGACAGCCAGATTTACATATGTGTTTCCACTCAAGTGAGTGGGCCGGAAACACTCGTGCATGCTGGTTGCTGGCACACAGGAGATTGCCTAAGGGGTATATAGATACATTGTTAAGCTTCTAGCTATTTGAGATTTGTAGGGCCACTTTTTCATATTTTTTAATTCTCTCTGCCACAGTTTTGGGAAGGTTAGGGTCAAGGGAACTGCTACATCTGTTACAAGTGCTGTTTTTTCCCCTCTCTATTAATGAGAACAGTATATCTTATCATATATATATGTTATCATCATCATCATCGTCCTCCTCCTATTTTTGTCATCTAAACAACCAGAGTCATGTGTTATTTTTTTCTGTTTAGATTTTACAGTGATCCAGTAATTGTGCTGGATTTTCAGAGTCTGTATCCATCAATCATTATTGCCTATAACTACTGCTTCTCAACATGCCTTGGAAGAGCTGAGAATCTGGGAGAGTAAGTTCATTATTATTATTGCTATTAGGATTTTATTGTAATTATAGCTATCATTTTTTGCTATTTTTGTTGTACCATTGTGTCTGAATCACTGTACTGACTGGCTGTTACTGGATAACCTACGTGGTTGGACAATTAAGTTAGCGAAATCGCCACTGTGCGCTTGTCATGGCAGCACTGGACAAAAGCCTTCGTATGGTTTGATGACGTTGACATATCAGCGTTTCACATCTGTGTTGTTGCTGATCTATGGCAGTCTCTTTCTAAGTGGCATCTATTACTGTCTGTGTGTGTTTTGGTGTGCCACCATGAGAATGTCGGAGCTTGAATTAGAGCAGCGAATGAACGTTAAATTTCTTGTTAAGCTTGGAAAGAGTGGAAACGAAATCAGAGAGATGTTGGTGCAAGTTTATGGGGATAATGCTATGAAGAAAACAGCAGTTTACAAGTGGGTGAAACGTTTTTCTGAGGGAAGAGAAAGTGTCACTGACGAAGAGAGATCAGGACAGCCAGCAACAAGCAGAACTGAAGAAAACACTGCAAAAATTCGTCAAATTGTGCGTGAAAATCGTCGGCTGTCAGGATCATAGCAGAGCAAGTGAACATCAACAGAGAAACCGTTAGGAAAATCTTAACTGAAGATCTTGACATGAGGAAGGTGTGTGCAAAAATGGTCCCAAAGGACCTCACCGAAGAACAAAAGCAAAGAAGAGTCACAATTTCCCAAGACCTTTTGGAGAGGCAAGATGACGTTTTGGGCCATGTCATCACAGGTGATGAAACATGGGTCTACCATTATGACCCTGAAATGAAGCAGCAAAATGCACAATGGAAGACTGCCAATTCCCCACGACCAAAAAAATTCCATCGGTCCAAATCAAGAGTCAAAACAATGTTGCTGACTTTTTTTGATATAGATGGATTGTTCATTATGAATTTGTACCAACTGGACAAACAGTCAACCAAGTTTACATGGCCCAAACGTTTTGCCAACAACTCATGGATCTTGCATCATGACAATGCGCCTGCTCACACGGCACTGTCTGTGAGGGAGTTTTTAGCTACTAAACAAATAACTGTGTTGGAACACGCTACCTATTCACCGGATCTAGCCCCCAGTGATTTTTTTTGTTCCCGAAGATATAGGAAATATTGAAAGAAAGGCATTTTGATGACATCAGGAGTAATACAACAGCTGCTCTGAAGGTCATTCCACAAAACCAGTTACAAAATTGTGTTGAAGGGTGGACTAGGCGCTGGCATCAGTGCATAGCTTCCCAAGGGGAGTACTTTGAAGACAACCACAATGGTATTCAGCAGTGATGTATGTAGCACTTTTACCTCGATGAGTTCGCGAACTTTATTGTTCGACCATGTATGTTCAATTTCTGTTGTGGGGGGGACACGTTTTTTCTTTCTATGACCCTCCCATCCAGTGGATAGTGGGGAACTTTCCTTAGAGGTAAATTTGTTGAAGTGTGAAGCTAGCTCTTCACTCACTCCAGTTGAATATTAGAGTCAAGATTGTGTGGGGTTACATCGTCACTCTTCCACCTGTCTTCACTATGTGATGCTTAGCTGGGTACAGAGACCACTTCACTTTCATTGGTCCAGCATTCCTGGATTGTGGACTTTCATCTGAAGTGGCTGAATTGTTTATGTATTAAGTGTTGTAAGTAAAGTATCTACAGTAACATGGGTTATTAAGTAAGAGGTTGAGGTTCTTGTGGCAATGCTGCTGAAGATTTTATATCTTCTGTGGTGTTACACTATGTCATTTATCAAATAGTTCCCCATATTTCGAAGGAACATAATTCCTCATATTTCTAGTAGGCGTTCTTGATGTACTGGAACCTGTAAGTGAAAGTGCTGCTTTCCTTTGAAACTTTGGGAACTATTTACTGAATAACACAGCATAACTTCTCAGAAGACTTGAGTCTCCTTGGTTATTCATGTTTTTGTTGTGGCTTGTGTGAGGTTTATGTGTAGTTAGGAAAACTGCATCATGTTCTAGAGCAACTCCGTTTGTATTCGGTTGCACCCAGCTGAAAGTTCCTCCTGCACATCTGATAAAATTAGAGAATAATATCAACATATCACCCTGCGGAGTAGCTTTTGTGAATGCTGAGATAAGAAAGGGCATTCTCCCACAGATGCTTCAAGAAATTCTGGATACCAGGTTAATGGTAATTGTTTTCATTGTTTTTACTGCATGCCAAAGTTTTGATTCATACCATATAGCTATTTCCATACACTGATGATTCTGTTTATACTGCATACAGGGTGTTTCAAGGGGAATCTACCATGGTTCAAGAGAATCTTCCTTAGGTACATTTACTCCGATATACTCAAACATACCTGTATGCATTGTTGAATGGTAATGGCAATAATGACGCAAGAAAAATGGGTGTGATTTCAGGCTTCCACCATGAAGTAGTTGAGATCTGTGCTCTACTGTGTTATTACACAGTGAGTAGTGGTAATTTCTTACTGACATTGTGGGACAACATATTGGTCCCATCTTCAGGGACTGATAGGGTGTCCCATAATGTCAATAAGAAATAGTCACTACTTGCTGCATAATAACCCAGAAGAGTGCAATCTAAAAAAAAATGTGGCCTTCCTGTGGTTCTACCTACTGTACCTGTTTAACATGGTGTGTTATATGTACCCTGTGCAGGTCTTTCCTTGAGCCAGCAGTCAGGACAATCCATGCGGAAGTGAATGTGCTGTGAGCAGTACTTGAAACCCTAAGGACAATTTTTGTGAAACTAGTGGAGGTTTTTTTTTTATGTCACTCATATGTTTATTAGATGTTAAGTACAGGTGTTAACATTACAAAATTTAAAAATACCTCCTCATTTTAAAGTGTATTTGGCAATCAGTGTATGTATCACATTTTTTAATCTTTAAAACTTATCTCGCCATTATCTCTGTAACCATCCAACTTCGGATATAGGTGTTTTGGTTGTATTGATATAACTTAACCTAAGGAATGTTTCCCTGAAGTGTGGCATATTTCTCATGAAACACCATGCATATATCACACACTGCTCTTGTGGTGCTGACTCTGTGTATATCATCACTTGGCACTGATGTCTTGGTTCACACTGTATTTCATCATACACTGAAGATTCAGTTCGCACTATATGTTTGTCATCATCATCACACTAGTTTTTCTGTCTTGTAAGAATTTATTACTTCTTTTTATTCTTTCCTTACTTCAGCTGTACAGACACAACTAGCGAATTACTCAGTTTAATATATGACCTAAAAAATGTTAATTTGATTTGGCTTAAAATATTTTAATTAGTACCTGGTATCTTAAGAAAGGTTTTTTAAACAAAAACACCACACTGTTTGTATTTACTGGGCACAACATTGATAATTACAAGTGGATTGTATTTAATAAATTCTATACATCCTTTGTGAGTTCTCACAAAATTTATTTGCATTTTTACCATGTTTTTAAGATTTTTTATTGAATCACCTGAAGTTGATCAGTTTCTGATTGAAACTTGCAGCGTTTAAGAGAATAAAGGGCCGTGTCTGATGGAAATTGTGATTGTTTATGTGAACATATTATTTCTGTAGTCAGGAATCTGTCTACCAGACTGCACAACATCACATCCCAGAAAACCGTAATCTTAATCTTTACAACTGTGAGAACGTGAAATCCCCAGTGGTTGTTCAGTCACCACCTTCACACTTAGTACATTCACAATGAAAAAGTTACAAAAATGTACTGCCTGGTGTATGTCTTCCTGCCTCCCTCCCTGCCCGTGTTTCTACCTGTAACAGCTTAAGAAGTTGTGAATGGATTTTAATGAAATGTGAGTTTGGAAAAGTGTACTGAAATTAGTTAACACATTCCAGTTTTATTTAAAATTTTATGAAACTAACTGAGCATTGTGCATGAACAGTGACTTGCATTTCTGTGTGTATCTTGTACCTAATTTATGAAATGTTGATCAACAGAAAGACTGTTGTAGAGATAAATGAAATATATGTTTTATATTCACTGTACTTTTGTGTAAGTCATGGTTTTTGAGATATTAAATAACTCAGATGATTGTTCCAGAATCATAATGGTATGCATATCACTCATGAAACAGCAATTTGTTTAACCCACACAATTCCTCAAACTGAGATTCCTGCATTACTGGACAGTTGGGTTAAAAAACACACCTTCTATCAAAATGGTGTGTCCACAAAAAAATTGATTCTCATTATGCTTTCATAAGTACATAATGTGCTTACATGTTGTTCTGTAAAGATCCGTCGGGTTTTTTCTCTCATTGCAAATTGTGTATTGGTTCGTTACGGTAAATTGTTGTATGAGCAGTGTGTTTTCTAACCAGGCCATGGCTGCTTCCTTCCATATTCTTCTCAGTTCATTAATCATCGTAATGATTGATGTTATGTGGACTAGCTACTGACATTGTCATTAAATAAACCATAAGTAAATAAGTTAATTGTACTTTGGTTTCATCTTCAGAAGATTTGCAGACTGAGTGATGTTACATTATTCAGTACTCGTGTAGGTGTAGGAATGTTGCCGTTTTCATGGAAATGGACAGAAGTTGAGGAAAAAAGTGTGCGAAAAAGAAAGTGTTATTATTAAGTGACACACGTTGTTCAAGGAAGGACAACAGTGGCACTTCGAAAAATATAAAATTAATCTTTCAGCAAACATTAAATAGCTGGAGAAGCAGTGCAAGTTATATATGCATGTGTGTGCCGTGATGGGGACAAGCCATGGCTGGACAGCAGAGTTTGTAGAGAGTATGCACAAATTGTGTATTATGGTTTGGTTTGCAGGTGAAGCAGTCCATGAAGAGACATAAATCTAACAAGACCTTGCAACGTGTGCTTCACTCCAGGCAACTTGGCTTGAAACTCATAGCCAATGTTACATATGGCTACACAGCTGCAAATTTTTCTGGCAGGATGCCATGTATTGAGGTAATATGGATATGATAAAGCTTTCCTTTGTTGTATGGGATCAGGCTATTTGTACATGAATGACATGACATGAACTATACCTCTCATTAAAGTCATTTTGGCGTTGGATAAATTAGGTAACACAGAAGGAACAATATTTTATTCCCCTATGCAATCTTGTATCTATATTGTTATCATGTTATGCCATTATGCAGTGCGATGTCTGTATTGCTATTTGGGCTATTGGTATCCAAATTTATATTCATATCGATGCTTTTTTATGTTACCATGTGTGGAACTCGTATGTCTCACGTATTTGATCTGAACGACAGTGAGTTTCAACCAGAGGTCAAAATGTGATCATAATACATGAGATATAAGTTGTGTTGGCAGTAATAAAAGTAGCATATTTACTGTCCATTAGTTTCATTTGTTGTCATTATCATCATCATCATCATCGTCCAATAAGGCCTTTTCTTCTTGATCTTGAAGGTACTGTTTGTGTCCACCAATCACAGTGTATGTTTGGGTGGTACTGGAAAGCCAGTAGTGGGAGACATTCTTCTTCCATTCTTGCCACATGTTTTCATTTCATTTGGGGGGGGGGGGGTGGGGCTTTTTCAGAAAATACAAATAAAAACCAGTGTAAAAAAAATCAAAAGCATAACAAACATAATTTTACACTCTTACATGGATAAATCATCTGCTTCTCTCTCTCTCTCTCTCTCTCTCTCTCTCTCTCTAGTGATTTAACACACAGTTGCTGGGACATTGATACCTTCATACTGATGACATACAACTTGCTGCATTAGGATACAGATCGTGATTTGGTACCCTTATATTTTGTGTATTGATCCATTTTTTTATTTCTTTAGGTCGGTGACAGTGTTGTTAGTAAAGCAAGGGAGACGTTGGAAAGAGCCATACATCTTGTAGAAGCAACACCGCGTTGGGGAGCACAGGTGGTGTATGGGGACACTGATTCACTGTTTGTGTTGGTCCCTGGCAAGAGTCGAGAGCAGGCTTTCAAGATAGGAGCGGAGATCGCAGAAGCCGTTACTTTGGACAACCCAAAACCCGTGAAACTGAAACTGGAAAAGGTTTATCAACCATGTATTTTACAGGTGAGTGTTTTGGATTTTGAAGAGTGTAAATTTGCTTCAAACTTAGGAGTTTGCTTTTCTGTTCTTGGCATCTTGTCACCCCATATTGAAGTGTGGAGCTGTGGTAGGATTTGCAAACATTAAAGGAATCAGACTTGAATGATTATTAGACAACCACATTATTAGATAACCACATTATTTTCTCAGATTATAACATCAAATTGTTTTGTCAGAAGTTTGGACATTCATACCTCTTGCTGAGCCAGTACACACGATCATTTGCTGCCTAGTACAATAAGTATTAGTGTCAGCTGGAAGGTTGCTACTGTGGCTGCTGACAGCAGTTGAATGATTGGTTGGGTTGATGGCGCTTGAGACTTTTCCTGTCTGGCCTCTCATCCAGCCCAGATTGCATGTCAGTAGTGCACCTGATAATGTCATTACTGCCAGCATTTGTTTGGACAGACTGGCCAGGTGATTGTAAATGAATATAGGGACATATGTTGGAGAGATAACCACAACAGCTGAAAGGGGATACAGAGGGGGACAGTACATGGAGCTTCTGTCTGTAGTGTTGGTGTAGGTTATGTAACAGACTTTGTGATTGCATAATACCAATTAATCATAGCTGTAACAACAATGTAAGATACCATATTTACCTGAATGCAAGACGACTCTAATCTAATATGACTCCCTCTAAAATAATACGTCTTCTAAGAAAAATATGTTACTGTTAATTGCATGCAATTGTAGTGCTTTCTTACTCAGATGATGGCTTGACTTCCATCAAGTTTTCCAGGGAAAGGACACTAAAGAGTATGGTAGTAATTTTCGCCACCACCAGCCAATAGTTTGGCAAATCTGTTAATTGCAATGACTCAAGGTCGTATAGAACAAACGTTTGATTCATTCCAATTTAGATTGAAAATAAGAAAACATGTATATTCTATTCTACTAAACTAAATACTGTATTACAATAGACTAACAAATCATTAGCTACACAGTTAAATGGTCAAATTCTGTTTAAAGATTAATATAAATTATTTAAATAATTATCTTGACTCTCTCTCTCTCTCTCTCTCTATAAACCATAATGCGTAAATTTGGAATAAAGCCTAAAGTGTAATTACCAAATTGCCCAATTCGGTATAAAGTGAATTTTTAATACAGTCAATGTGTCTTACCGTGCACAAACAAAAGACAGTAGAGCAATGTAGTGTCGTTACAATAATCTCGGCAGTAACTATAATGTTTCACAGTGTTTCTTCAGTCGCAGATATGTGACAGCCGGCAATCAATTTGTTAACAAGTGAGGTCGTTTACCGAGTTGCGCTAGGCTTTATAGAGAGGAGGAGTCAAGCATTCCTAAAAGTATAACGATCTGATCAGGTCTCTGCCAGGTTCAAGTATAGTGAAAGAGTAATAAACTGATAGGTATTGCTGATTTCTGCTGCTGTAAGTGACCAATCTCTTCCTGGATATGGAAGTAATAAAATTTTTAAGTCTAATATAAACCCGTGCATAAATTTAACATTCATTACACAATTAATACACAAAGCGTGTCATTCCAGCTACCCTTACAAATCACAGTCACTGTCTCCATCTTCACAGTCCAGTACCTTCATCCTCCTTACGCTAACTTGTAACATTCCCATCCTCTGTACTGCCATTTCACAAATTATCATCACCAGTCCCATCCATTGCACTGGACATACAGCACTTCTTAAGACCCCTCACAGTCACTTCTAGTAGGATGTGCTGCCATGCCATTATGATCCACATTGACTAAATAATACATGCATTATTCTTTATATTTTAAATACTTGTGTCCTGGTGTTTTTTTTTTTTCTGTTGTCTGGTCAGTCTGAGTTCTTTGCTGTGTTTATGGTTTATAATTTTTTTGTGTTTATGGTTTATAATTTTTGGATTGGTCCAGGTTTTATTTTTGAGCTTTGTAGTTAACTTTTAATTTTTCAGTAGCCATTTTCCTGTTACTATGCTTGGATTAGATTTGTTCTCAAGTGCATATCTTAAGAAGTTACTATTTCTGTGTTGTGGGGTGATGGCGAAAGGCTAATTCTGAGTGGTACACCAGGTTAGGTGCTTCTTTGCTTGAAAATGGTAACGGAGCCAGCTACTGAAATGTCGTGCTTTAAAAATTAGATGAGGGACAAAAGCTGAAAAAAAGAAGATGGTCAGTTAACTTCAATCGTGATCTGTTCTTTCTTGCGGATTTCCTAACCTTTGAAGATGGGGCCGATATGTTGTCCAGAAATGTTGGTAAGGAATTACCACTCTATGCCGTGTAATAACTCAGAAGACCGCGGATCTCACTTGATGATTTGGCGGTGCATACCTTCCTTTGGCTCCACATGGTCCATTTCCGAGTGATCCGGTTGGGCGCAGTCCAGTTCAACACTTCGTGTGCCAATTTAAGATGACCTCACATACTTAATTGCCAAATTTAAGGAAAAAACCTCACCTTGCATTCAAGTAAATACAGCATTGTATGGCAGAGATAAAGGTAAATAGCATCAGAAATGAGAAGTGACCCTGTGCTGGATGTGCATGGTTAGAACCCCTCCTTTTCCCAAAAAAATTTGAGGGGGGGGGGGACTTCAGTATATGAAAAACTACAGGATAGTAAATCACTGTAAGAGATAGTGTGAAAATATCAGGTAGTGTGACCTGTGGTTCTCAAAGATTTTTGTCCACAGCCCACAGTCACAAATCACATGGGCCTTGTAAGCCTAAGAGTATCAGTGCCTATTGAGAACCCCATTTTATTAATTATATTTACTTAATAAGATGGGGGTTTTTGACTTATCAGAAGGCTGTCACAGTTTGAGTCATGACCTTGAGTTTGAGAATCCTCGATGGGTGAAGACAGAGTTGTAAACCTGCCAGTCCAAGAATAACAACAGGAAAGCCAGGGGCTCATTGGGTAGATGATTTTCAGTGAGATTGTGGTGGATGGTATGTCATTGGTAGCCAAGTGTGGTAGCAGTTGTTGCTGTACTTGCTGTAGTTAGACATGAACATTCAAATACTCAACAGACTCACATAGCAGTAATTCTGTAGGCTTGTATGTGGGAGGTGCCCAGCTTTAATATCAGCCAGTATGACGACTATCCTCTTCTTGCTTTTTCTTAGTCCCTCAATGCAGCTGCCAGGGCAGGACCTCAAAGAAGCCATGTCCACCTCCGAATCTTTTCCAGTTCATTATTTGTCATTCGCCCTGCCATTAACAGTGTGTAGTATGTGATAAAAAATACTACAGAACAGTTCAACTTACCACTTCTTAGTACATTACTGTATGTGTGGGCATATAAGTCAATGTGTGTTCCACAATTTCAGTCTCAAAATGTGCATGTATCTTGTATGTGGGTTACTCTTTTCATGTTTGCAAAACACTAAAAGGAAGACATGCTTTTAACACATATAACTCCATATGAGATCTGTAATTTCTATAGCTATGCTAAATGCATAAACAAAATTGCTGAATTCGGAGGGCAGATGTAAAGCATTGGGATGAAGACACGTGGAATATTAAAAAATGAAATTAGGGTATATTCCTATAATCAGCCATATATAGTGAATTTATTGTAATGTTTTAATGTGTATAATACTTACAGTACTTTGTATTGTATGTGTTGTATTTGTATGACTTTATCCACATCCTGTTGTCACTTTGTCTAAATTTTTTATCCATGGCATGCATAGTGTATGTTTGTGTTTTTTGTTTGTTTAGACAAAGAAGCGCTATGTTGGATATATGTATGAGAACCCAGACCAAAAGGTACCTGCTTATGATGCAAAAGGAATTGAAACAGTGCGTCGTGATGGATGTCCTGCTGTAGCTAAGGTAATACTTATATTTTTGTGAAATGAGAGAGAAAACCAACAAGATGCAACAGTTAGATGTTTATTATCAACACTTTCTCAACATGTTTCGGGCATCATTATGCCCATCTTCAGGAGAACAAGACGTGTGTTACTGCACGTGGTGT
>Ga0123354_10013125_pt1 | contig 12843 bp, 6 predicted proteins | sample TergutLab28metaG_2_FD_97872 | JGI IMG/M metagenome (GOLD analysis project Ga0123354, IMG submission 97872) | Labiotermes labralis P4 segment gut microbial communities from Petit-Saut dam, French Guiana - Lab288 P4 | ecosystem: Host-associated > Arthropoda: Insects > Digestive system > Gut ...
CGGAGGTCACAGTTACTGTTGCACCACCTTCCTCAAAAAAGTACGGGCCAATCACACCAAATTCGGCAACTGCACACCAAACAGTTACACAAGGAGAGTTAAGCGGTCGTTCTTGGAGTTCACAAGGGTTACATTCAGCCCAGTAGCGAAAATTCTGCTTGTTTACGGCTCCACTGAGGTGTAAGTGAGCTTCAACGCTCTCTGCGTCGCTATCGCAGAACGGTTGTTCTCATAATACGCTTCAATAACAAAGCCCAGATGTTCACCAGTCCAACCCATTATGGGTACTGACAATAGTAGAGGCTAACCAACCGCATGACACTACCCTCACTACAGCCCGCACAGTGCCCCTTCGAAAAGTGGGAGATCTTTATGCCCCACCCTGTACATAAAGCAAACAGTCACAATGTGCAGGATATTGAAAGGTAATTGCTAGAATTTTTTGTGAATTCCCAAAAATTTGTGAACAACTCTGCAAATTGCTGTTAATTTCTGTAAGTTGCTACTAACTGCTAGAAAATGAAGGAAAAAGGAGCAAATTCCTGGATGTTGAATATAATTCCTGGAAATTGCCCAGTGTTGAGACTTGACATTTTCTTCTTCATGTCTTGTGACATGCAATTTGTTACAGGAAGAGGTTGTCAGCCCCTTGCCCAGCCCCCTACCTGGAGGACCAGGTCTCCGTATTTATGACTCAGTGGCCTAGCTATACGCCTATGAATTGGGTAGCTCAAGACCTTGGGAGCGCCATTTCCCATACTCACAATATTGTGAGCCCAAGATAAGAAATTGCCAGTACTTGCCGCTAATTTCTGTACAAGTATCAAGATTGCTGCACATTGCTGGTAACAGGTAACAATTAGTCAAATTCATTCTGCACCTTTGAACAGCACGTGATATCAATACTTTAGTTTGTCGACTTAAAATGCTTCGATCCTCTTCTACACATCACAACGGCAAGAATATCGTAGGTGCATGTTACATCAGATCACAGGCTACCAACCTAGAAAAGACACAACCACATGTAACACAAAAATTAGTTTCAGAGCTTCCTTGCTGGCGATTAAACATCTTAACCTCCTTCCCAAGCTAGAAGTAGAAATTGGTACACTCTAGTTTTATCTACAGGACATGCAATTACAAAAGCCCAAAACCAGCTGAGTGATTGAAACTGCCAGCCTCTGGTGTAAGCTGTTGACACTACTCACCAAGTATTTCTACATTGTGCACATCTAACATTTGGGTTTGGCAGAGTGCTACTGGCATAACATGCAACAAAACACTGGCGATTTCTGGAAGCAACATTCCCTCCCATTCTCAAGCATCAACACATTTCACACCTGACTTAGTCATTACCTGCTTTACTCTGTAGAGAAAACTTTCTTCAGAATTCAAAGATATATGGGCAAAGTTTTGTTCATTTTGCGAATTTATAAAGTAACAAGTTCCTACCTCTAATACCCTTCATGCATAATTGAAAATGGAGCAAATAATTCTCAAAACATGTTTACACATAAATGAAGAAACAATACACAAGTAAAACTACCTCTAACAACATAATTTAGGCTAACATCTATACAAAATGAAATGCAAAACAAAGACCAAGCAGAACAAACTGCAAAGTCCATAGGAGAGGAGACAAGAAGGAAGGTATATAGAAATACATTATTGTGCACAATGACTGATGGTAAAATACAATGTTACATATACAGACTAAATACTAAGAGGTAAATAATACAAATCAGTTAGTATGTACAGCATATGTTTCCTGGTAAATCCTGGTTCTAACACTGGAAGGCCACTACATAATATCAGACTCAACCAACAAATTTGATTTCAAACATTAAAATATAATCACTTATTTCCCTCCTACTCTGTTGATCAAATAATCTCAACTGAAATTCAAAATCTTTACAAGGACACTCAAAAACACTTCCACTCTTACATAATACTCTACCTCCACTCCCACTTGCGAAACCACTGGCTACAGGAAAAATTTAAAAATCATTACTATCGTAGTGACTTACTAGTGTGAGAGGGTTGTCATCTCCCTCTTTGTAATCCTCTGCTTACATGCTTCACTCATTGACCTATTTGTTTGCTTGCACCAAAATGGAACAGCAATTCCTGTGATCCTTCTCATCCTACCATCTGCCAGTTTTCGGTGGTGCAGCGAACAACCAGACAACCCAGTCCATTCAAAATCAACTATCTCCTTAATGGCAAATGTGATCTTCCCTTCAAATTAACCAATATAAGCAACCTTTGCAATCTTAGACACCAGCATAGTTACAGAAGCACTTACATTCTCTACCAGTGTCTCAGAACGGGCAGGTTAGAAACTGCCTGTCTTCCTCGTACTCTTTAAAATATATGAAAGCATTTGTCACCAACATCACCAGGAAAGTGAGACATGTTTTACACTCATCACAGTCAATGTCACATAGCAGATGTCTGGCAATTACACCACTGACAACAGTTTGTCACACTTGATCAAGTCCTCCTGATGGACTTGCTCAGCAACATGATAGGAACTGCATCGTCTGTTCCAACACCTTGACTTTTGGATGGATGCGGAAGAGAAGCATAATATTCCTCAGGAAATGAATAGGTTGTCCACAAGCTGAGCGTTATCATCCTCATAGTCTGTGTTACTCAAAACTCTAAAGGCAAGACCATTCATCATACTAGTCTTCAGGGCATCTACAAACTGTCCCACAATTGGGTTATTGTTTGAACCAAAAAGCAAATGATTGCACCAAATGAGTTCTCAAGGGGATCCTAACTGAAGTTTCAAGTCTCAAGATAGTTGAAACCTACTTTCCTCAGCATCCTCCACACATAATGGATAGCGCAAATATTAATCAGCTGCCCATGTTGTGAAGGAGGAGGTGTATTAAAGGCAGATTTATATCCCTGACGCGATTCAGTTGGAACGCTGTCAAACCGCACTTCCACCAGTACCTCCGACAGCTATATGTATGAGACATCTACACAACACTGCATGAGGGAACACTTTGTACTTACCTCAGTTTTCTAAGATGGATTAGTAAAACCCATGGACATTTCGTTTCCACACAAGCGGTTGAATTCACTGAAGTAACATGCCCATCCTCCATGTAAATGGTACATGCAGCACGAAAACCAGTCCTGTAAAACAAGACAACAAGATTTATCTACCTATTCTGGGCTAAATCAAACATTTCTTGGTCTCAATATGAAATAAGCTGACAAAGGTAATTTTCTCTAGGCATACATGTTCAAAGAAAAAATTTGTTTGCTTACCTCTCGGGCATCCATTTGCAACCTCCGCAACACTCTCGACTTATCGCATGATTTGTATAAGAGTTATATTTTTGATGAGTTGTGCCATTTAATTTAAAGAAGCACACAGCCACAACCAAACACCACCAACGTAACAACATACACCTACACAGCTCGAAAACGACTGATCAAACGTAAGTCACCAGCTGAAGACCCTCCAGTTTGCGACTCACATAACAAACTCCAATCACAGGCAGGAATTCGAACGCATGCGGATAAAAACGACTTCCATTCGCCAGACAAACTTGTCAAGTTCGTACTAATTGGTAGTTTCTAGTTTCAAAAATATAATGTACAAGGTGAGTATGAAGCAATCTAAACACAACTATATTTGGAATCTATAGCTAGTGATGGTGGGTAGCTGTCACCAACTACATGTTTCAGCCATGGTGGCCATCATCAGGTTGGACATGCTAAAGTAGATAAACTAATACAATATGCAAATTCAATCAGCTTGATGTCAAGATCTCGAACACCTTAACATTCATTAATCTTACAGATTTTTGGTTATGGCTAGTAATAATACTATGAGTATTTTGGAGGCGTGGAGTTCAGAGTCAGGCGAGCTAGTTGACTTGCAGTAGACTTGTGCATTGTTGTGTGTTGGGCGGCTTCTTGACAGGCGTAATCTAGTGGCAGGCGGGTGTGTGCTCCGAGGCACGTAGGATCATGTCCATTGCGGATGGACATGATCCTCCGTGCTGATTGAATTTGCATATTGTATTAGTTTATCTACTTTAGCGTGTACAACCTGATGATGGCCACCATGATGGCCAAAACATGTAGTTGCTGATAGCTACCCACCATCGTTAGCTATAAGTTCCAAATATAGTTGTGTTTAGACAGCTTCACACTCACTTTGTACATTGTGATTTAATACACAACAGGGATGTCACACCTCAAAATTAAAAACTATAGTTCATGTTACCCCCATATAATATAATAATAATAAATAAATTACATATAAACAAATTTCAGCAAACGGTAATGCAACACAGAAGTATATTTCAGTAAAATAAAGTATTTCTAAGTGTCTCCTTAAACAACACTGTAATTCAGCATTCTTAAGTTATGTGGAAGCAGCCGCCATGGATCCAAGCTTCACACTGAGCGAATTCCCTCACTGCCACACTGCGTGCCACAGTCATGCCCTAGTTAGCCAGAGGTAAACATTGCTTCAGCACCACCAACTTAAACTATGCTGTGGGCCTCAGTTCCCAAACACGAATTAAAACAAGGAAACACAAACTACACTAAATGTTCTAGCTGTTGATTAAAAATCCTAATCTCCTAGCCAAGATGGAAGCTGAAACTCGCGGAATATTTTAAACTTGCAGTTGTAGAGAGTTCAGTATCACATGCAGTTAAACCATTTAGGCCATGAGATTTGGGGTCCTTAGAAAGGTGAAGTTGTAGATTAATACTAGTGCTTTATAAGAACAGTTTGTTTAACATTATGTCTGTTTCACAAAAACTGCATAAAATATTTTTGCCTGATACATTGTCACAAAAATTTGCATATACTGAATGCTGCATGACTCCTAATACTCTGCAAAGGAAAGTAGAAAACATTTGTGTCAATAATTCGAGGTATTCCACATGATAATTTACATTTACAGGACAATTTACATTTTAATTTCATTTCATTGTCTCTTTATGCTATATAAGAGCATGTCTTTTCGATGTTCCAAGTGTATCAACACATTAAGCAAATGTTTTTGTTGCAGCAATAATTTTCAGAGCCATAAGGTTTCCACTGAGCTAAAAGGTTAGGAAAGACTATTTCAGAGTGCTGTTCTTAAGAGTTTCCCAATATATGAATTGTCTTATAAAATAAGAAGAGGACGGTAAAATAGCTTATATCATGCATGTGAAAGCTAAAGGAACTTTCCTTCTTAGTATAAATTACAGAAGAGACAGCTTTCAGATATGCAAAAATATAAATTAGCATGTGGAACATACCATAAATTGGAGAATCTTTTTTTCTTTTATTTCTTTTTCTTTTTCTTGCAACAAGGAACCTCATTGTTTCATAGGATTTAAGATTGTAACATTTGGAAATGTTTATAAATTGTAGACAGTTAATTTGTCTGACAGGATGTTGCCATCAACAGAATAACATTTCATAATGTTATCAAGAAATTCAAAGGTTTTAGTAGATGACCTTTGGATTCTAATGAACATCGTCTCATAAGAACAAATACTTATGAGGGGTTTGGTGTTCTCACAGTGATGCTAATCAAGAACACATTTTCTCGGGTGTAACAGCATACCCATTGATGTATAGGTGTCAACATATTTGCGGACCTTGCTGTATCCATCTCTACCTGGACCACACTGATGATGGTCACAACAAGCTCCTCCAAATGTTGGAAACTATATACAAGTTTACATGGTGTCACCCCAGAAGAATGTAATTTTCAGTAGATACGAGCTACAAAATTATTATCTCTTAAGTTCTGTTAAACTGTTCCCAGCAAATACTTCAACCAAATATATGAGATAAACAGAAAAGTTGGTTCAAATGATTCTAAGTTAAGGGGTAATTGTGACTGCCTTACATTGCCCAAATTAATAAATTTTAATAAGTGTCAATGTTTATCAGAATGCAAGAAAGTGCTCCAGAGTTTCTAGGATACTGTTGAAGAAACCATCTGCTTGTGTGGTCATTATATGCTACCACTGATTCTTGTCCTCAGTCAGTTGAATCCAGATCACACCTCCATTTTCCTACGATATTGAATATTATCCCCTTACCTGACTTTCAGATCTCCTACATTCAGGTATTCCAACTAATATTTTACATAAATTTCTCATTTACTCCTCACATGCCACATGTTTCACCCACTTTACTTTTCCTTATCCAATCACTAAAAATATTATGAAGACAGAGGAAGAAATTATGCTTCCCTAGTGGATAATGGGGTGTTTCCATCCAGCATTTCAGCAGCTGGGTTATGAAACTGACCACTCACCTCCATATAGCACTCAAATTAGACATGTTGTGCCCAATACCTATGCTCTTACACATTATTTCCTTTCCCATTACCTCATTATGTTCTTCTCTCCATTTTCCTGCTCCCTCCAACGTCACAGTCCCGAATTTTTTCCCTCCTTAACACTTTGTTCTCAAACACAAATCAGCCTACTGAAAGTTTATAAAATAATATTAATTAGATGTTAATGTAACTGTAACCATCACTTTGCACACTCTGTGGGAAGGATATTAAACCCACTGTAATAAATAATTAATAAAAAGGAACATCTTTATTACAAACACATTAAACATTTTTGAACCCTTGAGGTAAACCATAACTCTTGTTCTGTACAAATACATCTATTTGATATCCATATACCTTAAGATGTTTTCTCTCGGAAGACATATGCTACTAAAAACGTTCATATAATAATTACTTCATCCAAGTCCAGGCAGTAGTTTATTTTTGTTCAAAAGAGTCATTTGTGATAAAGTTATTATGTTGTTATCAGATCACAGAAGTATATTTTGACAGTTTGGAAATATAGATCTATCTACATCTTGACTAAGAATGAGTGTTTTTATCCCCCTTCTTTCTGAGTTATAATACAAGTTCCTTTTTCGTCATTAATTATTCATGTCATAAGATTGCCGACATTCAAAACAGGGGGATCAAAACATGTTTCTAAACATGTAGGACAGTTAGAAGTTCTGAATATGGCATATATTGTTAAGGAATCACACAAACATGTTTCAAACAGATCAATAAATCAAGCATATAAGTGTCTGGGCAATAAAGATCTTAGATAATAGATTTCAGGTTCTCAGAGTAACAATTATGAAGATTGCCAAATTCTGGGATGAGTTCTATCACACTATATAGCATCACATCTCAAAAGATGGTCACCTTCAGTAGGAAAGAAATTTCTGTATTTGGAAGTACAGAAAAGGAAGCTTATTTTGGTTCCCAGTTTCCTTTCCAAACACACATCCTAACTCACCAAACACCACTAAAGATGTTTTATCATATCATTTAAGCTTGCACCTTCATCTGCCAAAATCCTGAATAGTGATATTGCTAATTTTGATTTATGCTGTCAGGAAATTAGCTAACATACTGATACATTCATGACTGATTCTGTCAAATAAACAAGGTTGGCAATACAATGGCTTTGCGTCAAGATAACACAGAGCCATTAACTCCAGCAGCTACCAATACATATAGTACAACATTATTCTGTAGGAATGCCTCCTTAAATGGAATTTATGAACTGTTTAAAAATAAGGGTTTGAAAGACAAACACACAACACTGCTGTAGTCAAGGAATAAACACAAGCACATGGACAGACTGGCAACAAAACCCTGGCTTTTATTTAGGACTACAAGTATAACAATTGACATCTTCAAAAGATGACATGAACAATAAATTAAAGTAAATGCATCACATGTATTTAGGTCAGAACATTGGGTAAATAACAAGAATAAAAAACCATTCTGCCAATTGCAGGACAATGATTGGTATCCCTAACAAACAATGATGAACGAAGTCATGATATTAACTATACCCTAGTGCCAGCACGATGTACAGTAAGATCTAGCGGCTTATCCTGAGAGTTGGCAACTTCTGTGGGAAGTTCCACTTGACTGTATTTAGCCATATCCACACTAAAACCAGAATCTGTTACAGAAGAATGGCTTATAACTCCACCAGTGGATGGACATAACAATGGGTGATTCCAAAATGACAGGCCAGAAGTCCAAGGCACCGATTGTGACAGTACTGCGAAGTCAGCATTGATCCAAGATCGAAACAGACTGTAATGGACATCATGTCCATTCCATGAGAGATGTGTATTAGTATGTGGAGGCACTAAATCACCTTTACTTCCTAAGCAGCATAACTTTGAGCATGGAAGTGGTGATCTTGCACTGAGAGGTGGGGAGCAACACGGTTGATTGTCACATACTTTGGCATCCTGATCTTCACATTGCAAATTGGGGGCACCATTACAGTCCTTCTTCAGAACTTCAGGCACAGCCACTATGCATGTATTAACTGGCACACTGGATGCTGTCATTTGTACATCATTGCAGTGAAGACCTTCATCTTGACAACCCACTTTAATATGGTTGTTTCCTAAACTGTTTACTGCATCACTATCTGAAGGAGCTGCTCCTGGTGGAAAGTGACGATATGTCTTGACATGTTTCCTTAGAGAGCTTGGGTCAGTGTACCGTTTTGGACAACCTGGTACCTTACAGATATACGGCTTGTCGACTGAGTGGGTGCGAGTGTGCTTGAATCGATCACTCGAGTTAGAATAGGCCTTGCCACAGCCAGAGACTGGACAGACATACGGTCTCTCACCTGCAACATTTCAATTCCAAGTTATTAGTCAAGTCCTGGGTTTACTTGTCCGAATAAACCTAATATTACTCTAATGAGAATAAAGTAAGTTTGTTGACCGAGTACAGTGCAATATTATGTGAGAAGTATAGCCCCAGATGAACACCAAAACTGTTATAAACTGCCTATTTGATATACTGTCACACACTTCCAGGGATCTTGATAGACAAATGTAACATTAGTAAAATGGTGAAAGATAATGAATATCCTGCAATCAGCATATTTTTGTAATTTTGTTCATCACACATTCCACATGTACTTCCTTTGAAGTTAGCATGACTGTCTGCAGTTATAGATGTTAACCAAACAGCAATATGATAATATACTCATCATAAAGGTGACTAAACAGAACCCCATACCCCCATGAAGTAGCACAGCGTCATGGAGGGCTCTGAATGTTAGCAATCTCTGGGGTGTCTTTCTTACTATTTAAAATCAATAAGAAAAATTAAAGTTAACAAAAATTTTCAACTATAGAGGTAAGGAAACTGTAAAAGAATTTGCAAAAATAATTATTCATTTCAACACCACCACCCCTCCCTCCCCCCCACCCACCCTAAAAATCTAATAATCAATAAACCAATTACTGTACATATACCCTTACTGCTAACAAATTGTGGGTCTCACGCAAGACTGACTTCACCGTTTATAAAACACTCCTGGTATAAAAAGATGGAGGGTTGAGATGACCACAAGGCTGTACATGACATACTAGAGAGGGAAGAAATTTCATTTGCTTCGTGAGGATTTGCATCCAAAACCACAGAATGTCGCTGACCTGATGTTCATGTGCACCATTACAAAAAACTCCCTGGATTGATAGAACAGGATGTTGAGTGGGTTGCAAGATTATACAGGTTGTGCCAGAAAAAGGAAAAGGACCAATTTCTTTATGAGAAATCAAATCCAAAACCATAGCTTGTCACTCACCTGATGTTGATGTGCACCCTACAAAAATGCCCCTGGATTAATAGAATAAGAAGTTGAGTGAGCCTCAGGACTATACAGGATGTAATATAAAAGAGAGAAGTCCCTATTCCTTTGCAAAGAATCAAATCCTAGCCTACAGCTTGTCACCAGCCTGATGTTCATGTTACCTAGTATATATACTTCGTACATATATATATATACTGTATACACTTCAACTTTTCTGTTTCCTTATACATACTGTGGACTCCAAAGAAAATGCACGGATATGAAATTTACTCTGTATTTCTACCGTTACCAGTATGTACGCTTGTCAGAGTTGTGAAAATACTGAAGTAAAGACTTTAGACATAATTTAAATTCTCATACCCACAATTTTTTTTATTTCTAGAGTATAATTACTTACTGTGGAAGTTATTCCTTCTTTAAATCATTAGCTATTTTATATTAGGAGATTTAAACAACAAAGGATGCTGGTGTGTCTTAAAATCCTCTCACCCAACAAGGAAAGTAACCACACAGGTACTCTTATAGCTAATTTTAAAATGTTCTAATAATTTGCAGGCACAAAGACCTGAATAATATGTGTAACCAAATACCTGTATGAGAGCGTGCATGAATCTTGAGGTTTTCAGCCCGACTAAAGCTCTTATCACACTTGAAACAATGGTGAGGCTTCTCATTGGTGTGTGTTCTTACATGAACCAGCATCTTGTACCTGATGACCAGAAACAAATTGTATCACAAACAGATCAACAGTCTACAAAGTACATAATCAATAAAATACTATTAATCTGATAGACTCAACTCACCATTTACCGAATACATGTTTCAGTCCAATGTTGGACTAAATGTTACAATCCCTACATTCAAAAAACTGCATAAAAAATTAATAAACATAACCTCTTGTTGTTTGTCTTTGTATTCAGATAAATGAACCTCAAAAGGTTTCTCATGTTAGATCCATCCTGATGTAGAAAATTAGGATGCAGATCAGGGATGTACAAACTCTGAGCGTCAGACCATTTGGGCAATTAATTTATACACTGGTGCTTAACATTTGGGGTTCTCATTATGTTACTAGTTGCATTTCACCCTTCTTGGCCCTAGAATTTTCAGATGGCTCCCAGATTTCTTGAAAATTTTCGCACGCCTCATGTAAACCAATATGAAACTGTGTCTGACGATTTTTAAATTCAAACAGAATGAACTGGAATCACTGGAGTAACATATGAAACAGTCTAGGTAACCCACATTAAAATTACCTTTAGTGAAATGCTAAAAAACATGGCATTTTTCCTTTGTAGTATAGTATTATATAATTTTTATACAAATGTAGGGTAAAAGTGAATATTAAAAGTATAGATAAGCCACAGATCCTCAATAATTATAACTAAAAAAACAAAATGCTAAATGTGTCCATGGTAAGTACCTATACTTCAGTAGAAGTTCCTAAAAATTTCTTTCACTCAAGTTAGGTGTTGGAACAACATTAAAATACAGTTGTCATATATTTTAAACTGTATAACATGTTCCCATGTGAAGATGATTAATGCCAAATTTCTTGCAAAATTCATGTTTTATTTGTGCTCACTGCACTCTCAAAGTCAATCAAATTAAACAAATGTAGCAAACTAGTATATCAGTCAATTCAAATTTGTTGCAGATATAAAAAAAATATGCCTGAATACAAGGAAAAACATTTGTATGTCTTGCTAGAAGACATCCTGTTGTGTTACTTAACTTAATAACATGATAATAATTAAAACAGTAAACACAATTGTACTTGTTATTGAAACTATACCCCTGTTCCTATAAAATTACTACACACTTCATCTTATCTTAAGTCATGTGCAGTACAACAAACATCTACATGGTTGCACAGGAAACAGTTTTCTTATGCATGTATGTTGAACTGAGTAAGACTTAAAGTGAGGCAAAGCATATTGTTTTATACAAACAAGTGTATCATTGTAACAATAAATAGAGTTCTGTTGACTGCTTTAATTGTCACCATATTATTAAGAAAAAACATTTGATTTATCTGTGTTATTATTACAAACATCTGTTGGTAAATAGTGTAACTGTGTTAAGTTATCCTGAAGTAAAAGTAAATCTGACCAATTGCTGAATTAAACACCAAGCCACAACGGAATGTGACATAAGATAAGTACAAAACCACGTGTTCACAGCCTTAGCACTAGACAGGCATGAGTATTAAGCTTCAAGTTCCAGCCACGTTACAGTTACCCTACAAGGCCAGGTCAGGCCCAGATTTGCCCACATTGGTGTAAAGAAAATCAGATGTTCAACCAGCTTGTAGCCTATTCACTACACTGACTGAGCTACCCTCTCCCTCCCTTACATTAATTATTTGTATAATTACTTGTTGCAGCTATTACATATCTGTCATTTTTTCTTCCACATAGTTATTTTACCAGTAATTCTATGCTGACTTTTCAGTTTTCAGACACATAATTTTACCTTCAACTTATCAGGTTTCAGCCAAACACCTGTTTTCTGAAGGAGCTGCGTTCGACATGACATTGAACTAGATCATGAAAGACTTTCGGAGTCTCACCTAGCATTAAATCCCCTGTCTCCTCGACTGCAGCCTTCCCAGCCACAGTAAAACAGACCTCCTTTTCCTGACGTGGCATGGACTCGTGTCACATGTGAAGCTAACAAATCCAAGTGGCCAAACCAATGTCCACAGCCAATCCATCTGCAAAGAAAACAAAGTGAATCAGGTATTTTTTTTTTTACATTCATTGTTCCGTGCATCATTGTAATTGTTTAAAAAATAACCAACACGATGTCACTTGTGGACTATCCTTTATTTTCATGGGTAGTCGTCATTCATTCTCTACGTGTTTCGAGCTTTCGGGAAGCTCATCATCAGGAGATCATTTTCCTGTACACCGACCTAGTAGGTTACATAATCCGGTCAACCACCTCTGCCACACAAACAGTCGGGAGCAGAACACGTAGGAGAATGGGAGGGCTACAGCAAAGATGTAAGTAAACAAAAACATTGCATTTTCCTGAAGAAAATTTAAAAATGTTAACAAACAGCTGACTACAGTATTTTATACTACAACTTTTAACCACAGAAGGTACTTAGGTTTTAATAAATCTGTTATAACATTGTAATAGTCAAACTAGGTTGATTACCATATTTTATACAACTTTTAACCACAGAATGTA
>Ga0123354_10013126_pt1 | contig 12842 bp, 11 predicted proteins | sample TergutLab28metaG_2_FD_97872 | JGI IMG/M metagenome (GOLD analysis project Ga0123354, IMG submission 97872) | Labiotermes labralis P4 segment gut microbial communities from Petit-Saut dam, French Guiana - Lab288 P4 | ecosystem: Host-associated > Arthropoda: Insects > Digestive system > Gut ...
CAAACTGCATTTTGAAGAGAAAAAAAACGGAGAGTATATACCATGTTTAAAATATTCAGTACCTATATTTGTTGAATAAATATATAAAATGCAACGTTTAGAGGTTAGCGGTGCGGTACGACCACTATAATTGACATTAGGTGTCAAAAGGTTAAATAAAGTCTTGTCTTAAATATGGCAAACAGATTAATTCAAGGAACAGTTCTTTCAAATTAACAGAAACAATCACACATCGTTAATTTAAAACATAGGTAGGAAGATGATCACCATACTACCTGCCAAAAAAGATGCACCAATGTAAAATACGTATAATATTTTAGCAAGGAGAAATTTAGAAACATTATTTTAAAGTTACCAAACAAAATGTGTTACTTATTAATTCTTTACAACAAAAATGTTTGTTTATTATAGAGAGTGAATGAACGAAGATGTAGGTTCGTTTCATTTTCACTGTTACTCTCCCATGTATAAAGTGCACAAAGGAATGAAAAGTGAAGCAAATTTCAGTACCATTTTCAAGGGAAGAAACTGTGTCTCACACCCTAGGAATATAGTAAGTATGATGTAATTATGCACATGCAACACACATCAGTACCACGAAAAGGTCAATAAATAAATAAGCTAAAAAAATATTACTTCTACAAAAAGAGACTCCAGTATCCATCATCAGACACAAGGCTAGGCAATCTCCAGAGCCAGGCTGAACATGACAATGACAAAATAAGTTCTCAGTTATGTCAAGAGTCAATTTCCCTTAATCCAACCTATGTTCAGCCATAATATTGACCAATCTATCATTAAAAAATTACTATTAACAGTAACAAGCAGGCATACCTAAATATACAACTCTTTTTCTCTGCCAGGTTCGTAGCTGCACCAAATTACAAAAAAGTGTTACAAAAGTAACCAATAATGAAGGTGCATCTTACCTTCTAATCTCCTTAGCAACTCCATGTCTTTACTTGCTTCTTCAACACTTAAATTCAAACCTTCTTGAGGTATACATATGACTGTTAAACCTAACATTTTGTAGTGTTGATCAGTTAAGTAGGCAAGGAATGCGTGCATTTTTGTACAAAAATCACTTTTTACACCTGAATATCAGTTAAGAATATAAAATTTGTCTATGATCACTAATCTTTATCCCAGAATAATAGCATTCGTCACTTTTGTTCTTTATAACTGTAACTCAGCCTTTCTGTTGTTATTTCATACTGTATTTATAGTTCTTCTGGTTATTTATAATATAATATCTAAAATTTACATGATTGGGATTGAACTAAACAGTATAAACATCGGACCTACAGATCTCCCACCTACGCTTTGGATTTCAGGTGGCATCTTGGAATGATACCTGCATAAATACAATATGGCTATCTTACAGCACCTATGGAAGCTACTCCCTCAGCCCATCCCAAAATTTCAGTTTTAACTGAGCAGAGTAAATAAAAAAATCAGTCCTGTTACAGGCCTGGAGTGGCCCAGGGGGTTCCAAGGAAGTTAAGTTTCCCAGATTTCATGGGGGGCACAGGATGGTGGTAAGGCTGTCAGCCTTACGCACCTATCACATTTGCCCCCAGGAAATGCTCCTGGTACTCATTTCTGTTAGAGGCTGAGTCGACCCCAGGACCATAGTGCGGCCGGAAGGATTATGTCAGTGAAAAATTTCAGTGACACCAGCGAGAATTGAACCAGCGACCTTCTGATTTGTAGCACAGTACCTTAACCACTGTGCTACCACAGTCCCAACTGAGCAGAGTACACAACAAAAATCTGAAATGGCATAACATCCCAGAAGAACTGAATCTTCAATCAGCTATGGGCATTTAGTAAACATCATTTTGTAAAGCAGGGATAATGTATCTATAATTGTACAAATTACATAATTCAATTACTTAATGTAACAGCAAATCTACCATTTCACATTAATAACAAGATTAGACAGGCCTGTTTCAAAAGTTAATGGAACAGTGGTCACATGATTAACTTGAAGTGTGTAATGCACCTCAGCAGTCTGCCTGAGCCCTGCATATTGTTATGATGTTACCTCAAGAGACAGACTTTTCTAAAAATCATATACTACACATGTATTATGCAACTAAACCTCTTTGAATCCGTTTTCATTTTATTTGTCACTTCTAAAATTTATATGACTTTGTGAATAAAGGATACTTTCAGGCCATGACTTTTCATTGGAGAGGATGGGAGCATAGACATGTTCCACAACACTGAGCATGGTCCCTTCAATGCTGTCGTTGGTTGTGCCAAATGTTATAACTTCATTAAAGTTGTCTGGACTTACAGCATCAATAGCATCCTTCAAAAAGTATGTCATGTCCTGCACAGGGACGGATGGAAAACCTAATGCTGCTTTCAATGTAATACCATCAAAATAAATACTAAGTACTTCAGCAGACTTATTCAAGAAATAATCTTTTATAACATTCTGTACATCTGGAGTCCAGTCATCATCATGAAGATCAAATAAAGTAGTAAAACTTTTGACTTTCTCCACCTGGAAAAGATAATTTTAAAAATACACTTACAAAGACGTTGCATAATATAAACAGACTCTCCACTTGCCAGACATAGCCAGCCAGTAGCATGAATAAATGTTGTTAGAGTAAGGATGTTTCTGAGTTTCTTCATCTCACTACCCATCAACTATTTCTGTGAGAGGTTTATGTTTCATAAAACACTGCACAGCAAGTATAGGTATTTTATAGCATGTGATATAATGTGCTCTGATTTGTCTCACACTCTTCCTAGAATATGTGCTATATATGTCTGTTCAGCCATCCATTTATCACTCCTGGACAGCAAAAGGTTAATAAGACAATCTGCTTGTGTTAATGAACTTATCATACCCAGTTAAAAATACAGATTCCACACAAAATACGAAGTAATAGTGTAATAGAAAAACTAGTTACAAAGAAAATATAAAAGTCTAGAAGTGTGTGCAGCGGACTGAGAAACAAGCATAATTATGAATCCTGCGCAAAGAGAGTTTTGGAAGTGGTTATTGCTTATAGAATTGATCTAAGAGAAGAAAACCTCAAAATTCTGAGAAAGGACAAGCACTCACTTGCTCAAGGCTTTGAACCAGGCATTTTCTAAATACTAGTCAAATGCAGAGCGCCTTACCTAACCCGTCCAGTCAGGGTGTAGCTTAGGTCAATCCTAACCCCATATCTCTAACCTTTCTTTATGCTCGGCACTAGATGGGGGTGGGTGGTTAATGCCACCTCCTACCACTTTACTCCTGGGAAAGAGACCGGGTACCCATTGTACAAGAGGCTGGGTGGCCCTCAATGCCAGTCAGGATGGTCAGAGAAAACCTCACCCCCACCACAGTTCATACCCTGGACCATCCACGCAGCACCGAGTCGCTATACTGACTATGCTATCCCAGTCCCTTGTTTAGGAGGGTATAATGGCAAATGCTTAAAAATTTGACATGTTAGCATATTTTACAGGCCAAGAAGTTGTAAATGCCATATATTTACAAACTTCCTGTAAAATTTGACATTTAACAGCCACAACATTTCATACATCACCTTGAAATGAAAATGGCTATTTATGTTTTTAGTGGTAGATGCACAGATGTATGTGGCTCCGTTGTTTGGGTTCTCACTGGAAAGGAACTCCAAATATGCATTACCATTAAATCTTTGGTGTTGTTATAAACCTTTCAGTTCCACTGAAGCACCTGGCCACCTGCACCATTCTCCAGTGCTCAAAGGTGATATTGTACTGTAGGGTTAATTAACTTACCAGTAATTCCAGTTGTTCATCTGTATAATCAGGCACAAGGGGTTCTACTTCAACTACTGCCTCAACTGAAATATTTAAAAAAAATAATAATACATATGCAAACACAATTTTTAAAACATTAAATGACATGTACTCTCATATATACAAGCTGCATAATACACACAAAAAATACAACCTTCTGGATTAACCTCTTCTTCAGACCTGGAAGAGGACCCAGATGTACTCAGTGCAGAAGTATTGGTTGGTGTAGTTCTGGTGCTCATTTTATATAAATAACCAGGCCATGTTCAAGTAAATAATTCTCCTGAGAGGCATGAGTCCAACAATCATTATTTAATATTTCTCAGTCAACAACAAATCAACAAATTTGTTTCCCATAGCAACTACAAATATGGCAGTTTCCACACAGCAACCAGGCACTATTAAGTCTCAATAAACATTTTGTTTTACACTAGCAAGCAAATGGAAGATGGCTGATAAGCATAAGAACATTTTTATAATCACATTTCGTAAATATCACCAGTGCACATGCTCAATTAATTCCAGAATTTTTTTTTATACCACTAACGCTTCTTAACACCTCCCCCTCCCCCAAATTACAAAACAGTCCCACAAATTTATTAAGCAGGTGCACTTCTGACTGAACATGCTGACAACATTCAAAACGACCTTAACCTAACCTCACGTAATATTATCAGCGGCTCTATTGTATCGGTTATTTGAAATTACGAAGAAACAGCCAAAACTACCGACACAAGGGCGCTGAAAGCATTGGCAATTTCCATATTGAAGAATTTTACAGCATAAACAAAATATTTCTAAATTTTCGTATGTTCCCAAGGTACGCAATCAGTACTCCATGCAAGTTTGCTTTTGAAAACTGTCCTCTACAAGCCTCACACCTAGCGATCAGTAAACTGACGAGCATGGATCAAAGTAACCTGACGAGACTCTTCTCTTCCCACTACACGCAGTTCGGCTCTGGGACCCCCCCCCCCCCTCTCTAACCTCATACTCAACGGGTACCGGGTGACTTTTTTCACGGGTATAAAACGGCCGGTACGCAAGTGACGAGTGCGTGAAGTTACGCTTTCACTTCCCGTAGACATATATGGCTTCGTAGCGTGTACCGCGACAATTTCTTCTTCATTCCAATTATCATTTATTAACGTGTTAGTTGAAGAGCACAATGACCAATCATAAAACTAGGGCAATTCAGTGTAACAGAAACTCCGTAAATACCCAGGCAACACAACTTAAAAAAAGTCTCCAGCAGAATGTCTGAACTGGAATTATCGAAGTAAACAACATAAGACCCAAAAGACGATCTGTAAGTAACTGGTCCTTCAAAAAAGAAATGTTACACAGATTAAAAAAATACATCAATGGGACCAATGTAACCTCTGTATATCAGCCGAATAAACATCTCATGGATATCTAGAACTGAATACACGTTTACAAGCAGAATGCTGGTGCTCATCCAGGTTAGTATATGCAATACATAGGCTATAAATAAGAGGTTATTTTGTGATTCTCACTTATTGTGACAAAGTAGGTATTTTGCAGTGTTGTATAATTAATTTCTTTACCCTTCGCAGTTCAAAGCGTGGCACATATTCCAATACCCAGGGTGGCTGTTGTTGTCCCAGTGTCCTTACAAAGGAAAAGGAATTGCAGTTTGAGGGAACATGGCACCAATATTATGAACCTGTTATCAGAAGCATAGCTAGGGTAGGGCAAGTGCTGCAACAACTGTGGGCAGCAGAAACCAAGGGGTAGCAAAGTGCATACTTTAAGTGGAAAATAGTTGATTTATATTCTTAAAGAGTTTTTAAATTATTGAACCAAATGAAAGGAAGTTCAGTAAGTAACTGTGATTTCTTTAGTGTTCATTGTTTATGTTATCAACATCTATTGTGATGACTCTTCCCTCACACCAAGAAGCATAGCTATGCCACTTCCTGTCATTACCAAACTGGAGCAAAGTCAGTTCTCACATGATTTAATTTCACTCATACCCTCTGCTTAATGTGTCATCCAAAATTTTACAAACAAAATAAGTATTCTGCAATAATTTAAACCAAGAAAAGTATTTGCTTTTTCTTCTTTTTTACAAGTAACATCACTGCTAAAATTCTTTTGTATTTTTATGGCATGTCATAATTGTATATATTTCTAATATTTGTGGGTTTCATTCCAGGAACTAAAATTTATTGCTAAATATTTTGGTAATTTTTAAATGTAACCCTTCATTATAACAATGAGTTGTGGATAATAAGTGCCTTCCTGCAGGAACAGTTTCAAGGAATGTAACTATATATAACAGCAGAGAATGCCTGTAGAGACTACTGTTACACACACACACACACTCAAAGAGTATGATTGGTGCAACTAAAGTAGCTTTGTTTTGCATAAGATCTGAGTTAATCACTTCAGGGATGTTGGGATCACTGTCTGTAGAATGTGGTGCCATGCAGCAGCCAAGTATTGTAGTTTCACTGAAATGTCAGTACATATCTCCTACATTAAAATCACAGAAAGACCATAATATTCATACTTCTGAGCAACTTCTTCACATCTTCAGGGAATTGTGCCCAGGTCAAGGTCCTGAAAATGAGAGCAACAAGTTGCTATTAATAATACACTTTTTTTCTGAATGCTGTCTTCCTTGTCCACAAGCTGGGGAGAAGAAAGAACATTCATTGTTAGATTGTAGTCATTTATTTCAACTGTCATCAAACTATGCATATATTCACATACTTCCATACCACCATGCACCTGACTTTCTCCCCACCTTCTTTTCCCCCATTGGGGTATAATATTTACATAATATTTTAATGTTGTAATTAAATTTAATACTGTATAAAAGGGGATATGTATGAATTCTTTACATATAAAGTGTAGAGTTGTTGCAGAAATACAAGTCCCTGCATTCACTATCTTGAAATGCTATTTTTACATACAGCCTACATATGTCCTGTTCAGTGCATACACATCGTTACCACTCGTCCTCCTCTCTTGTAAGAAAAACAAAATCTGACATGATTCCCCCCCCCGTCTTTACAACGCCAAGTTTCAGGCAGTTGGGCCTCATACCTTCAAGAATACTATGCCAGTATGCTAACCTCTAGACCACCAAAGGCAACTATGGATGACTGGTGTTATAATTCAGCTTAAGTTTTCATTATACTTATGGACAGTTACATGGAGCCCATGTCGTGGTTGCCTGATGACCTGTTTTTTTGAATACTGACCCTTTTTAATTCCTAGTAATTCTATTTGCTTTGTGAATGACATTTCCTTTATCCAACTGTTTCCTCAGGTCTGCAGAATCTCTCTGGGTACATCAGGACACAGTGCAATGAAGGAGAAGCCATTGACACAGAGGGAAACAGGACCACTAATCAATTGCAAGAATCAGTATTCAACAGAACAAATAATCAGCCAGTTAAATCACAAGCTCTCTGCAGTTTCATGTACTGCTTGAAGCAGGGAACATAAATTGAGTTACAAAAAGAATCATCCCTATATGGACTACTGTTTAATGGTTAGCATACTAGCCATAGTATTTGGAAAGTCTGAGGCTGTGAGGCTTAAACCCCCCTGCCTCCACTATCATAAAACAAGAAAGCACTAAAGCATTAACAGATTTGTACACAGAAATGGTGAACACAATGAAAACCATTTTAATCTCTGTACAGACAGACCTGAAGAAAAATAAGTGCATCTTAATATCCTGATTTAGTTATCTGCCCTCTGGAAAGAGTTTATATCCTTAAAACTCCCTGGTGACCTTTAGTCCATCCAGAAGACAAATGTCACATCCTAACAACACCAACTCACTTCTTAGTCTCTTTAGTTCATTTATAAAGTACAATTTAACACAGTATAAAGAGAACTAAAGGGAATGTAATAATCAGCTAGGTTCATTTCCACTCATAAGGTCACACACCCAATAAAGACTGTAGCTGAGCATTTCTTACAACTCAAGTTCAACTATTTCTTCCCACTCCTCCAGCTTCCATTCCTACCTGATATAGCTTACTGGCTCACCCCATCCACATTTCAATTATTTGTACTACATGGCCCAGTTCCATTATATTGCATCAGACAGTTTTCAACCGCCACGCGCAATGCAGCATTACTGATGTCCTGTTTTAGCCTCACTCTTTCTTATTGCACTGAGCATTGATTACTAGAAGAAGATAAAAACCTGTATTTGTTTGAAGTCAGTTTCAAAGAATATTATAAATTATGAATTTCTTTGTGCCAACTAGTCGTGTGGTGGTACTATTTTAGCCACTGTCTCACACCAGCTCTCTTCCACATCCCTTACCACACACTTGGGTTCCATTTTTGCTTGTGGTGACACCTGGTAGAAAAAAATATGTATGAATAAAGCCATATAAACATAAAGCAATTAGCTAGTCTAAATTAAAATTAAAAGGTTTCTAACTGAACACTCTCAATGAGATTCGTAAGCATGTGACAGTAGAACAGAATACTTCAACTTATTGTGAGGTTTCTGAGTGCTTGCATCATTTATATGAATGTGAATCATTTAGGATTATTTTGAGGGAAGTGATTAAATTGAATTGAATTGAGTTGAATAATAAACATATTGTGCAATGCAACACTACTGTTATGTTATTTTCATATCACTAATTTCTTGCTGCACTCGGTTCTTTGAAGACAGTGTAGAAAGCATATTACAAATTGTGAATTCCTGACTGCTCTCTAGTCCTCCGGTGATGCTACTGTAGCCATTACCTTAAACTCGTCCATCATCACCGCAGAACTAACTCCTGCTTCCAAGGCCGCATGGAACAAAATACAGCAGTAAATTTATATTACCAGTGTAATACTACTGGTGTTCTCATGCTGAGATTAAGGAATCCTGGCATTAATTAACTGTTGACAAGGAAATATTGAAGGTAAAATGTTCTTATATCTTCACTTTTTGTTAATGAAATTCCTCTTGATATCCATCCTCCTTAGACAAAAACACACCACGTTTCTGATGATAGACTCACATAGCATGATTGAGAATATTTAGTGTAAGAAAGAAAATACGCTTAAGTACTTCATCATACTAAAGCCACAGCAGAAAGGCCTCCCTTAAAATTTTGATACATATTGAAATGGCTATGAAATTCTGTGCTTTTACTCACCACTTTCACAAAACATTTCCACTAGACCCTATCCCAAGCTGTTTAATGCAGTCTGCATTCTTTACAGCTAATATTATCCACAAATATTTTTCATTGACTTTCATCCCTGAATATCAGCTTTTCAAGTGTATCCTAACTTTATTAACGGTTTCAATAACTGTATCTTGTCCCTTGGGAAACATTTTGAGGAAAATGTTTAATGAATACACTGTATAGGCATCGTTTGATTATATTCTAATCTCATTACTTCCTGCTTTCTTTAAAATACAAGTTATAAGAAATGCATTCAATAATGGAAGCAGGAGCAAGGAACTTAATATTTCCATCTCTTGACTGTTAGAACAGATACATCACATGCACAATTTTGTTACTTTTGGTCTCAGTACTTCAAAATTAACAGATCAAGTGATTTAACGAATTGCAGATGAAGAAGCTTTTTGGCTTATACTTTCTATACATCCAAAACACATTTACAGTGTGAATAAAACCAACATCATGGCACTACTAATTATAAGGATGGCTAATGCCTGTAAGAGAGGCAAACAAAGCTTTTACACAAAGAACTATGTAACTTGCCACAATCCTTGTGCTGCATCCAGCAATTTGATGTAATACCAACAAACAAGCTTCTACTTGTCAGTGTTTATTTCTCATAATTGTCTATTTACACTTTTGTTTGAAGTCACATTTCCACTTAGTAGGCATCTTCAGTGCCTTGACTGCATGTCACAGCCACGTATATAGCTTGTAATATATCTTGCACTTATCACCTAATGAACTGTGTCTTTTGTGGAAAGCAAGTTCAAAATGTAGGCTTGCATTCCCTGGAGGAGGTTTAAGATTATTAAGTATAATTCTTCATTATTCTACCAAAAATGACTTGTTTATTTTACACAGTAACCATGTTCTTCATACATTTTATGCTGTACACATTTGCTGAGGATGTACCAAGTGCAAATCAATTATTGCAAAATAACACAGTCAAACACAAATATTTTTATTATAAAAACAATATCTGTTTTTACAATAGCTCACAATATGTTTTGACTATGAAGGCAAATAACAGGCAAAGCTGGTACAAAATGTAAAAGGAAGGCACTGATTACATTGTCTTACAAAACTTTGTCATGGTTAGTACATTGTATAAAAAGTCATTAACATGGCTTGAAGTTGTGTGAAGTTTAAGTATTTCTCACTCAAATAGTTGAAATACTTGTAAAATTAATTTCTGTTGAGAGAACTTCCAATTTTAAAAATTTAAAATATAATGTGACAGAATTATTATGTTCTTATTAAAATCGGTATTTAGTTACATAATATGACTTTTCTTTTTCTTATGATACAGGTGTGAGTATGTTGAGCTGTATAAAATATTTATTCTGTTTATTTGATTATACAGATGTCGTTAGTCCAATATGAGCAAATATATTGAATAAGCAGTCACGGACGTCTGACAAAGTGTGGTCTTCCAGCTTGGGGGTTGGGTGAGTTGATAACAACTCCTCACCGAAAAAACTGGCTTTGTTACGAAACATGAACACTTTCCTCGGACCTGAATTGATACTTTGGTACAACCTAAGCAAAGAAAAAGGGACATGAGATGTGGAATGTGGAATGTTAGGAACCTGTATATGGCAGATTCATTTACAGCAGCAGCCAGAGAATTAGCAAGATATAAATTAGAATATTATCGTCATTTAAGAGAGAAGAGTTTGTTAGCGACAGGGTGTCGTATATAGTTCTGAGAGTTCACTGATGAAATATTGTTGTTCTGCATGTGCATGCACCAAGTGAGGAGAAAAGTGATGATTCAAAACAGTTTTTATGAGGAATTAGAGCAGGTTTTTTTTTTATCATTTTCCTAAGTAGCATATGAAAATTCTGTTAGGAAATTTTAATGCAAAAAGAGAGAAATTTTAATGCAAAAAGAGAGAATATTTTCAAACTGGCAATTGGGAATGAGAGTCTACACCAGGATAGTAATGATAATGGCTTTAGAATAGTAAACTTTGCCACATAAAAAAATTTAGTTGTTAAGAGCATGATGTTCCCACACTGAAACATTCATAAGTACACCTGGACCTCTCTTATTGGGAAGACTCACAACAAGATTGATCACATATTAATAGATAGGAGATGACTTTCGAGTATACTAGATGTACAAAGTTTCAGGGAAGCTGATTGTGATACTGATCACTATCTGGTGGTTGCAAAAGTTAGAGAAAGAATGGTAGTAAGTAAACAAGCAGCACAAAAGTTGGATGGGAAAGATTTATTGGATGGGGAAAGATTTAATCTCAGGAAGGTAAATGAGCTGGAGAATCAGAAACAGTATCAGATAGAGATTACAAACAGATTTGCAGCTTTGGAGAACTGAAGTGATGACGAGGCATAAAGAGAATATCTAAACCTCAGCTAAAGAGAGTCTAGGTCTGCATGAATTGAAGCAGCATAAACCATGGTTTGAAGAAGAATGTTTAGGTTTTTTAGATAAAAGGAAGCAGGCTAAAATGCAGTGGGTACAGGATCCAAGCCAAAGCAACGTAGATAATCTGAACAATGTAAGGCATAAAGCTAGCAGATATTTCAGGAACAAAAAGAAAGAATATCTGAAAGCTAATATTGAGGAATTTCAAACCTACAGTGTAGGGGTATCAATGACTTTAAGAAGGGTTACCAGCCTAGAACTAATATAGTAAAGGATGAGAAAGTTTATTTGGTTACAGACTCCCACAGTATTTTGGCTAGGTGAAGGAACCATTTCTCTCAACAATTGAATATACATGGGGTTAGTGATGTTACACAGACAGAAATACACACAGCAGAACCTCTAGTGCCCGAGCCAAGTGCTTTTGAGGCTGAGTTGGCAATTGAAAAGCTAAAAAGTCACAAATCACCAGGTGTTGAACAAATCCCAGCAGAATTGATTAAAGCAGGGGTTAGAACAAATTACCATGAGATCCATAAACTTATTATTTCTATTTGGAATAAGGAAGAATTGCCTGAGGAGAGAAAGGAGTCAATCATTGTACCTATCTATAAGAAGGGTGATAAATCGGATTGTAGTAATTTTGCCAACTAGGTACAAAATTTTATCAAATGTCCTGCTGACAAAGATAATTCCATATGCAGAGAAAATTACTGGGGATCTACAAAGTGGATTTTGACGCAACAGGTCAACTACTGATCATATATTCTGCATTCGTCAAATACTTGAGGAAAAATGGGAATACAAGAAAGCAGTGCATCAGCTCTTTGTAGACTTCAAGAAAGCTTGTGATTCAGTTATTAGGGAGGTCTTGTATAATATTCTCATTGAGTTTCCCCCCCCCCCATGAAACTGGTAAAGCTAATAAAAATGTTTCTGACTGAAACACATAGCAGGGTCCAGGTAGGTAAGAATTTGTGTCACATGTTTCCTATTAGGAATGGTTTGAAACAAGGAGATGCTCTATCGCCATTGCTTTTCAACTTTGCTTCAGAGTACGCCATTAGGAGTGTTCAGATAAACCAGGATGGCTTCAAATTAAATGGTATGCATCAGCTTCTGGTTTATGCTGATGATGTTAATATATTGGGAGGAAGCACACATACTATGAAAGAAAACCCAGAAGCTTTGGTAGTGGCTAGTAAGGACTAGATTAGATGTAAATGCTGATAATATCAAGTATATAGTCATGTTTTGAGATCACAATGCAGGACGAAGTCACAGTATGAATTTTCATAATTTTTCCTTCGAAAGGGTGGGAGAGTTCAAATATTTAGGAACAACCTTAAAACTAAAACTAAACTCCGTGGCCTTAGTCCGCACGCGAACTATACCGACAGAGCGGCCGCCGCCTGTCGGCGAAGTTAGTGCCAACTTTTGCGGATAGAGGGGTGTTACGTGGTCAGCGC